>ERZ808270.487-NODE-487-length-22860-cov-29.446613_pt1 | contig 22860 bp, 21 predicted proteins | sample MGYA00521082_ERZ808270 | MGnify/ENA primary metagenome ERZ808270 (study PRJEB31516, sample SAMN03275594) | gut metagenome | biome: mammalia-associated habitat; material: feces | host: Papio cynocephalus | place: Kenya | collected 2012-07-27 ... | reverse complement strand
CAAAGTTACTGTTTTATTTTGAGGTACGCAATACGGCGTTCACCGAACAGTTACGTTATGACCATATCCGGGTTGTGTCTGGAATCTTATTTGATTCAATATAGTGTGTTCACAACTAAAATGAATGGTATATTCCCTTTGAATCTGCCAATCATGATAGTAATCGTGTTATTGGTGTCTTTCCTTTGTAAATGCTTGTCACGTCTATTCTCTCAGACATTCAAGGATGGGGATTATGATTGGAAAGAGATCGTAAAATTGTATTAAACTTTTATGGTTGATTTTTACATAGAAAAAAAAATATCCTCCCAAGTTCTTTTCTTGGGAGTCTCAATGAAAACAAAGGGAGGCATGACGGCTGTACTTGTCTCCTATGATAAGTATATCGAGAATATGCGATTCATCCCAACTTGGAAGTTGGGAAATAAATTGGTTAAATCTTGGTATGCTTTACAAGCTTTGGTGAGAACTTGGTTCTTGCTGACCTTTGACAAACGAATCAAGATTGTGCATATCCATGGTGCTGCCAATGCTTCTTTTGATAGATGCAAGTTGTTTATTCGTCTTGCAAAAAAATGTGGTAAGAAAGTAATCTTGCATGAACATGCGGCTGACTTTGTGGAGTATTATCAGGGGGCAGAGGATAAACAAGGCATTACAGAGACGCTCCAAATGTGTGATGCCATGATTGTGCTTTCGCAATCATGGAAGGAGTATTTTGCCTCTATTGGGATGGAAGAAAGTTGCATTCATGTGCTCAATAATATTGTTTCTCCTCCTACGATTCTTCCTGAAAAACATACAGGAGATGGTAAACTCCATCTGATGTATATGGGAGAGATTAGCAAACGTAAGGGTGGCTTTGATTTGTTGAAGGCTGTTGCTGATAACAAGGAGTATTTCAAGGACAAAATTGTGCTTCGAATGGGAGGCAACGAGGTGGATGGCGACATCAAGGCTTATATTCGTGAGCATGGATTGGCTGATTTTGTGTCGTATGAGGGATGGATTGCTGGTCAGAAGAAGATTGATTGTTTGAATTGGGAGGATGTATATATCTTGCCTTCTTACAATGAAGGTCTTCCTATCGCCATTCTTGAAGCTATGGCATATAGTCATCCTGTTATTTCAACTCCTGTTGGTGGCATACCTGAGATAATCAAGACGGGAGAGAATGGCATCCTGGTAAAGCCTGGTGATACTAAGGCTATCGCTGATGCCATTAAGTATTATATAGAGAATCGAGAGGAGATAAAGAAGCAAGGTGATAAGGCTTATCAAGTGGTGCAGAACTTCTTTCCAGAGAAAGTATTTGGTGACTTGAAGGGGATATATGAAAGAATGTTAGCTACTAACAAAAAAATAAGACAATGGACATAAATAGCATTATAGGCAAATACGCTATTAGACATTCACTTCTGCTTAGAAATGAAAAGACTAAGCTATTTTATCTGTTACTGGGTATAGTGGACGTTGTAGAACCAGACATGCAAGACTTTCCGACAGATGAAAGGAAGGTGGTTTGCGAGCGTTCTCATGACTCTTCGGGAAAGAATCCTTATAACTTGTATTATACGGAAGACCTCATTACCGTAGATGAGGCATTCTTGAAAAATACGGAGAATGCTTATATTGTAGATACAGATACTATCCAAATGTTTTCATCTGACGGCTTTCGTTTGTATCCAAACTCTCCCAATAGCTTTTTGCCAGACTTTGATGAAAATAACAACCTTTTGAGGCAGATTTTTCCCAAAAGAGATTGTGGGTGTGGTTTGCATATATTACGAGGGAACTCAGCTACCATAGATAAGCTGTTGAAAGAAAATCAATATTTAACGGAACAGCTTGCAGAGCTTTCTTGTAGGTATTTGCATACAGATGTGGGACGATATACGAATGTATTGGGCAACATCTATATCACTCATTATCATCCAGAATTTAGAAAGGTCGATTGGAGGAAATGTCCTTCTCTAAAAGGATTGCTTGGTAAGGTTAAATATCGAAAAGAAGGTTTCGGTAAATATAAATGCTTTGCAACTAATTTTGATAGAAATGGGCTTATCTTGGAAAGGTGTGAAGTGGAATTTCATACTGGTGACAGATTTGTCTTTATACCGTTTCATACAGAGATTGACCAAGTAGACATCGATATTGTGGATGCAGAAGGTCAATTTGTCTATACCATGAACAAGATGACTTTTATAAAAAGCATAAGTATTGGTATAGGGATTAATTCTGTCAATGTTGCCTTGAAAGGAAAAGATGAAAATGGTAATGAGACAACCGAGCTGATACCAAAATATTCTGGTATCCGTAGTGTCATAGGAGATGGAAGTACACAAGATAATTCTATTGTGGCAGATACGAAATCCTTTGAATTGGCGGAAAATGAACTTCGTTTTATATTTTTTGATGGCGATAAGGATAGAAAGGAAAATAATCTGAAGAAAGCGCATGATGTTCTCATGAAAATTCAAAACACAGCAAACCGAAGAGTCATCATCTGTGACCCTTATTTTGGCGCAGGCGAGTTATACAATTATGTGTTCCCACAAAGTTCTTTGGATATAAATGTGTGGATATTGACAAGCAAGAATATAGACAAGCATCAAGCCAAGGCTTTGAAGGAAGCACAAGATAAATATAATCAATTGACTGACAGTGATAAGGTCACTTGTCGAGTGATGAGAGGAAAATCAGACTTGCATGACCGCTTTTTGATTGTAGACAATCGAGCTTGGATTCTTGGGACTTCTTTCAATAATTTTGGTGAAAGAGCAACAAGTATAGCTTTAGTACCAGAAGAATCGAGAGCTAAAATCATATCAAAGATTGAGGCTTGGTGGTTTGATAATAGTATAACAGAGGATTTGGGAAACTATGCCGCAAATTAATTTGGGTTCTTCACCGTTGACAACGGACAGAATGCAACATGGGGTGAATTATTCTATATTCGACCATAGCATTCATGGTAATGTCGATCCTGGGTATTATGGCATTTTGTTGGGATCTGCAAGAGCCAGAGTTTATGTATGGGATCCTTATTGTAACGACAATCCAAATCAATATGATGTGTTTTCTCATATTCGAGAGGCTTTGGATTTAGTGGTGCTGACAAATTGTTCCAGTGATAAGGACCAGAAAATGGTTAATGGGTTGAATCATATTAAGCAAAATATTGTTACAAGTATATTGAAAAATATGAAAATATCCTTGATGTATGTTGACTCAAAGAAACATAATGGTCCCAACAATGTCAATTACTTTCTGCATGATAGATTCTTGATTGTGGATGACAGGTATTTCTTGGTGGGTACTTCATGGTGTTATTATTCCTCGCAAGGTGCACCTGGAACAACTGGCATATACGAAGTAACGGAGGAGGGGGACAAGCTATTGATACAATCTATGTTTGACAAATATAGACATGTAGCAGAGAGTGATGGTACTGTAAAAATTAAACCAATAGGAAGTTTATGAACGAAGATAGCATAATAAAGATATTCCGCACACGTATGGCAAGTACGGTTTTACAGACTTACCGAGACCAAAAAATATTGGATGAGGTAAAAAGTAACGAACGACTTGTCGGTGAACTCTATTCATTATTCGCAGAATTGGAGAGTAAATATAGTTTATTGACAAATGAGCAAGAAATCCATGTGTCAGCAGAAGAACTGGCGAATATATTAACGGCGAAAGTCGGTGGTGATTCGATTGCACTTATTGCTAATTGGACATCATTGAATAGCGATGATACTTTGAACAGTTTGGAGAATAGTTTGGCATACTTGCTCAAAAATTTTCATGTCACAATAAGTGATGTGAAAAGTAATGAACATATTGACTATCTTGTTTACAGCCATGTCGAGTATATGGTGTACTCCGTATTTGGATTGTATTGTAATGAGACAGAAGAACATCAGAGTGAGGCGTTTTGGGAAAAGGTAACGGACAGACCTTTGCATGGGTTCTTTGATACATTTGTATTAGGGGATAAACTTGTGGAGTCATTTATCAAAGGAATAGAGCCTTTGGAAATCTTAAAGAAAAAGAGAGACTTCGCTTACGAGGATACAGCCAATAGTTATTTTGAAAAATTCAAGCAGGAAACTGATGATGAAGTCATAGACCATTTAGATAGTTTTTTGACTTCGTCTGGAATCTTGCCTATCGATGACATGTTCTATATCGTATCAAGGAACTTGCTGAGACAAGGAAAAATCGGTTTATGGGTAGCTCTCATGATGAAAATGGAAATTCCAGTTTTACAGAGTGAATTATTGTTCGTCATTGATGATTATACATTGTTTGAACAAGTTGTAGATTATATGTTGCAAAACAGTTGTGATATACTACGTATTAAAATAGTTTTCGCTTTGCTTCGAAATCGTTGGTTGGACACCCTTATAGAAAACACTAAAAACATAATGGATTCTGCCAATATCAAGGATGCTAATGACGAGGAAAAGGCATATATCGATAAGGCAAACTCAGAATGGAATGGTATGTTGGAAAAAGGAATAAATGCCTTTGTTCTACAGAACTTGAAAGTTTTCACACCAACAGCTTTTTCAAAATGGTGCTTGAAGAAAAGAATTTACGATAATACAAGAAAGACAACTCAATCTGATGCCAATAACACTGTTGTTACAGGATTATGGAATAGCTTGCTTCAGCATGTCTCTTGGAAGGAGCTTGACTCCAGTAATGGGGACTACCGTTTTGTATTATTCTGCATCTCAAATTATCTAAAAGGAGACAAAGTAGATAATGAAAAGTTGACAGAACTTTCCAAAGATATGGAGACTGCCATTGGAAGGGACGATTTCTTCTGGAGCATGAACCTGGATGACACTACACTTAGAGAAATGCGATGTTGGCTAAATCTAATATCTTTATTAGATAAAAAATATTCCCTGGAACTTCTTGATAGAAACTTGACAATATGGGAAGGATATAATACAACGCCTCTAAAAGAAATATATAAACAACAGCGTAGAGAATGCTTTGTAATGTCAGCTTTGGTTCTGCTCTTGGAAAGGGATGATTATTTTGAAAATGATAACGAAAAACTTTTGTTTTTTAAGCAGATAGCGCAATGTGTTATCAAGCAATGCCATTGTTGTATATTTGAAAGAGACATCCCACAAAACTACTATCAACCATTGCTATTATTGGAACTTGTGGCAACTCAAATTCTAAATGCCGCAAAGGATTGGTATCACTCGCTATTGCTGGAAGAACTTGATGACTTCATGGTGCTGCTGAGAATCTTGACAGATGGTAATGCCGTCTTGACAACGGAACATATCCAAACACTTGCGAAGAGAAAGTCACAGGAGTGGATATACATAAAAGCAACGATGGAGGATTTGTCCCAGACTAAGCGAGAAATTCCTTTTTATGAGGAAAAAATGGTAAAATTGGGGATATAAAGATGAAACAAAAATTCTTGTATAAATATCGTGCAATAGAGAATCTCGATAGAGATTTGGCAATGATTGCTAATGATTCGTTCTTTGCCGCTGGTATTAAAGCACTCAATGATGATCAAGAGTGCTTTTTTGACGGACAACTTATAGTAAATTCCTTGCGGCTTTTGCTGAAAGTGTTTCCTAAGAACGGGACTTCTATTGAGAATGTGAAGATAGCTTTTGAAAATTATGTCTCTTGCAGAGACAATGTTGGCATATTCTCCTTAAGTAAAAATCCTTGTGTCGGGATGATGTGGGCTTTATATGCTTCTATGAGACGTGGGTATTGTATCATATATAATAAGGATGCTTTGTTGAAAGCACCTGATAATATATATTTGAACGATAGACTTATGCTTGACATGAAATATTCAAGAAAAGCACCAAAAGCTGATTTACGAGACATCTCTAATGGAAAACTTCCCCAGAAATTGTTTGGCACAAAAGAAACAGGGTGGTCTGCCGAGGAGGAAGTCAGAATAGTTACAGACAAATCTGGTATGCAAAGTTTGGTGCCTTCAGCTTTACAAGGGATTATCTTTGGTTCGGAAATGTTAGATAAAGACAAAAAGAAAATTAAGGATACTCTTAAAAATAGAAACATTTCTTTTTATCAGCTACAGCGTAAAGAGCATGATTATGGTTATGAATATGTGCTTGATGAAAAGTTTGAAATCTCCTCAGACTTGGATGAAACCACGTATTTATCTCCCATAAAAACAGAATGTGGTGTAACTGATAATTTCTTTGTCAAATTAACAGTTACTCCAACAACGAAAGAATGGCTTATTACTTTTTTGAAAAACTTTAAAAAGAAATATGCAGATGGAAACCGCCAATGTAACATTTGGGTTTTCGACAAAGATACTCCTGTAGAGCATATGAATATTCAAAGTGATTATTTTGAAATACATCTACTTGCAGAATGGATAATTGGTGTTAAAGAACAAGAATTAGATAGCTTTGTTAAACTTTAGTTTATACATAATATGGAAACTGTAAAAGTTTTAAATATTGAAATTCAGAACATTACTCGTCAGGAACTTTTGGAGAACTTGAAAGAGGGTGTTCTCGTGACTCCAAATCTTGACCATCTGATCAAGCTTCAGAAGGACAAGGAGTTTTATGATGTTTATCAGAAGTCGGAATGGGTTGTGTGTGACAGCAAGATTCTCTACCTGTTCGGCAAGTTGCTGAAGACTCCTATCAAGGAGGCAATTCCAGGGTCGAGCTTCTTCACCTCTTATTATATGTACCACAAGGATGATGCCGACTGCAAGATATTCCTGCTTGGTGCCAAGGAGGGCATTGCTGCCAAGGCGATGGAACGCATCAACGAGAAGGTGGGCAGAAAGATGGTTGTTGGTGCTCATTCTCCTTCCTTTGGCTTTGAGAAGCATGAGGAGGAATGTGAGGAGTTGGTACGTATCGTGAATGAGAGTGGTGCGAATGTGCTGCTCGTTGGCGTGGGTGCTCCTAAGCAGGAGAAGTGGATTATGAAGTATCGGGACAAGATGCCTGGGGTGAAGGTGTTCATGGCTCTCGGTGCCACCATTGACTTCGAGGCTGGTACCTTGAAGCGTGCGCCTAAGTTCTGGCAGAAGATAGGCATGGAGTGGCTGTATCGTTGCATGAAGGAGCCAAAGAGATTGTTCAAGCGTTATTTCGTGGATGATATGCAGTTCTTCTATTATTTCGGGAAGCAGTTGCTGGGGATATACAAAGATCCGTTTCGTAAGAAGTAGGGCATGCCTATTTCTTGCGAAAGAGATTGCAAATGATGGCTATTGGCAATAGGACAATAGCGGCAATATAGGATATGACGACTCTCAAGAATTGTTTCATACTTGCAAAAGTATAACAATGGTTTCACAACAACGAATATTTTTTGATTTTTTACAGTTTTGCATCGGTTCTGTGCCGAAAATACCTGCCTCGGTGAAAGATGCAGACTGGAAGATGCTGTATGTCATTGCCAAGAAACAGGCGTTGATAGGTGTGCTGTTTCATGGCATCAAGCAGTTGCCGAAGGAGTTAGCTCCTGATGAGGACTTGCTGATGACATGGATGGGAATGGCGCAGAGGATACGGCAGCAGAACGCAAGGCTGTTTATGGACTCTGCCAAGGTGTACGAGAACTTCCTGCAAGAGGGATTCCGCTGCTGCATCTTGAAAGGTCAGGGGAGTGCGTTGCTCTATCCGGACCCTTATATGCGTACTCCTGGGGATATTGACATCTATCTGGATGGTGGCAGAAAGCGCATCATGGAATATGTGAATAAGGTGTGTCCCAACCAAGTGATGCGTTATCATCATGTGGACTTCCCTGTTATGAAGACGGCGATAGAGGTGCATTTCACTCCTTCGTATATGTTCTTTCCGCTGCATAACCGCAGAATGCAAAAGTGGCTCGGGACGGTGATGGACTTGCAATGCTCCAATAGGGTGACATTGCCTGATGGATATGGGGAGATAACGGTGCCAACGACTTCATTTAATGTCATTTATATCCTCTCTCATTTGTATCGCCATGTGTTCACAGAAGGGATTGGATTGAGGCAGTTGTTGGATTACTACTTTAATATTGAAAGATGTAACGATGGAAATATTGAAATATTGCAGCGTGAGTTGAAGCATCTTGGACTATGGAAATTTGCTAAGGCGGTGATGTATGTGCTACATGAGGTGTTCGGACTGTCGGAAGATAAGATGATTGCGCCGATGGATGATAAGGAAGGTAAGTTCTTGTTGGATGAAATCATGCGTGGCGGTAATTTTGGGCAGTATGATACTCGACTTGGAAGCAAGGAGGATGAAGGCAAGCTTCATCGCTATCTCAGGATGAACTTGCGAAACCTGCGTTTTGTAAGACATTATCCTACGGAGGCTTTGAGTGAACCATTGTTTAGGACTTGGTTTGCGGTATGGAAGAAGACACATGGAATAAGATAACAGATATATCGGGAGAATGGCTCCTCTCCCCTTTTTTATTATGAGCTACTGTTGGGAATATGGCAGTAGTCCGAAATTTATAACAAAGCAAAAAGTAAATAATTATGCAAATTCCATCCTTTTTATTCATTCTGTCACTGGCAACTACCTTATTGGTTGGTATCTTGATTGGCTATGCTTTCCGTTTGGGTATGACCAACCTGTTTGGTTGGTTAAAAAATTGGGGAACAAGCCTTCGTAATCATTTAGTTGATTACTGGTATGTATTGGTGTTTGTCATCACAACGGTGTATGTCTTGGTGCATTTTTCGGAATGCATCGATTTGTCGTTCACGGAGGACTTTAATGGCAAGAACTTGATTTTCCTATTTTGGTTAATACTAATCATTTTTCCAATGTTTGAGAGTTTCGAAGGCTTTGGAGTCAGCATCAAGAAGAGAAAACAAAATAAGGAAGAAGACTTCTTGACATCTGAATATCATAATAATTTGATTCGTGCTCAAGAGGAAGGAGGCAATCATGAATAATGGAATTTATAGAGTTATTAAAGAAGGAACTTCTCTTATGGGTAATCAGTATCTTAATGAGGAGATGTTTAGGACATGGCTTGATTATTCGTTGAAGATGCTTGATTTAGTTTGTGGAAATACCTTTATAAGATATCAATATTCTTCATATGCTCTACAGGTGTTGAATGCTCAACTTACTCCTCATGATAAATTGAATAATTGCATAGAGTGGTTAATAAAGATGATGCCAATGATGTAATTGATGTCCAATAATAGCATTAAACTTAGTCTTATTATGTCAAATAGAATACCATTTAAAGTTTCTGCTCGTACAGCTCGCCTAATTGGTAGAGAAAATGTAGCAACAGCGAAAGGTGCCATCATCGAACTGATAAAAAACAGTTATGATGCAGATAGTCCTTTTTGTATTGTTCTTATAGACAACAGATATGGAACATATCATAATTTACTCAGTAAGGATGATTATAAGCATTTAATTTCCTTAGGTATCAATTCGGAATTGCTTGATTCTGTTTATCTGTGGAAGGGTGATATGTATTATGAAAAAAGCAATATAGATATAGAACAAATAGGTTTGCTTAAGCAAGAACTTCAGAAAAATACTACTCTCTATGTAATTGATGCTGGTGAGGGAATGACAGGAGAAATCATTCGTAATTATTGGATGACCATTGGTACAGATAACAAATCGAATAATTTTGTAACTCATTGTGGAAGGGTGAAAGCTGGTGCTAAGGGTATTGGACGATTTGCTCTCGATAAATTAGGAGAGCGATGCGAAATGTTTACTTTCTTTAATCCTGACATTCATAGTGATGTTGATGAGAATGGCAATGTTAGTAGCTATAATGGTTATCATTGGAAGGTAAATTGGAATGATTTTGAAATAGAGAATGTTACAATAGACAAGATTGGTGCTGAGATAGAAGGCATTTCTAGTACTACCTACATTGAGAATCTTATGCAGCTTCCGCTTACGGAAGATCTCAAAAGATTTATTTCGGATAGTTCTGTACAATATGGAACAATCCTCAAAATTTCGCAATTGCGAGATGTGTGGGGGGATGCCGCCATTGGGAGTGTATTTGATGATTTGGGAGTTTTGATACCACCTTCGGAGAGTCAAGAGTTTCAGATATTCCTTCAATCTTTAGATAATCCAGATAAGTTTGGCAAGGTAGAGAACTCATTCTGTGATGATTTTGACTATAAGATTGTTGCTCATGCTGATTCTAATCAAAATGTCAATATCCGTATCTATCGTCATGAATATAATATAGAGGCAATTCCTCCTTCATTTTTTGAACGAGAAAACCAAAAGAATTATCCCTATTGTCGCGAAGATTTTATACGTGGCTATTGGGATACTTCACGTACTTTTTCGCAATTAATTCCTGGTTTTAGCGATACTGATACAGATGGTATATTATCAAGAATTGGAACCTTCGACTTTTCTTTCTATTATTTGAAACGCTCTGCAACTAAAAAGGATGAAACTCGCTTCTTTTATCGCCAATGTCCCTATAACCTCAGAAAAAGTTGGCTTGATAAATATGGAGGTATAAAATTGTTCAGAGATAGTTTCAGAGTTAGACCTTATGGAGAAAAAGGGGATTCTGCATTTGATTGGTTAGGAATTGGTATACGGAAGAATAACAGCCCTGCTGGTATAGCTAAGAAACAAGGAGGTTATCGTGTTGAGGCAGAGAATATTGCAGGCTCAATTCTTATTTCTAGAGTTTCCAATATAGATTTTGAAGACAAGTCTAGTCGAGAAGGTTTGCAGGAAAACAAAACTTTTTCTATTTTTAAGCAAATAATTATTGGCATTATTCGAATATTTGAAGAAGACCGTTCTTTGATAGCCCGTGAATTCGTAGCTGACGATGAATTTCGCAATGGGGCGGTAAGGGACAGAGAACGTGCAGAAGAACTTGTCAACAAAATAATAGAAAGTAGCAAAAATGCACAGGAAAAAAACAGAGATGAAAATTCTACTGACTATAAGTTGCATCTGTTAGCTGTTGTTAATGAACAGAAAACAGAGGAAATCAAACTTTTACGTGAAGAACAGAAAATTCTTCGTGCTTTGGCCAGCAGTGGATTAATGTTGGCATCTTTTGCTCATGATCTAAGTAAGCTCACCGATTCTCTTGGGCATCGATACGATAAAATAATACATCTTCTTAATGATAAGGTTTGTGAACAAGATTTTCCTGAGGAAAGAAGAAAAAATCCGTTTCTTCTGCTGGAACAGGCAAAGGAAAACGATAAAAAAATGCAACGTTGGTTTAGTTTTTCAACCGATATTGTTAAGAAGGATAAGCGTAGAAGAAAAACTGTTTGTTTTGCACCTTATTTCGATAAACTTGAAGATATCTGGTCTGGGCTTTTTACTGAGCGTAAAATACGCTTTGTCCATTCTAATGTAGATGATGCTTGTATAAGAGCTTTTGAAATAGATTTTGACAGTATATTCTATAATCTTATTTCTAATTCAATAGAAGCATTTGTTCGGTTAGAGGAAGAGCGTGAACGTGTAATAGAGGTCTCTGTAGAGACCACAGAAAGAGCAATCGTATGTACTTATCGTGATAGTGGGCCGGGGCTTTCGTCTGATATCGTCAATCCTACAGATATATTTCAACCGCTTTTTACAACAAAGCGTAGTGCAAGTACGGGAGAAGAGATAGGCACCGGGTTGGGTATGTGGCTTGTGAAACTTATTTCTGAGGATAATGATGCTCGTGTCGTACTGCTAAGCCCAACCGTTGGATTTGGTATTCAAATTATATTTCCAATAAAATATAAAAAATAATTATGAGCTATAAAGTCTTATTTATAGATGAGGAATCTCTTCAGCATGATGATTTCGAAGATCACTTTGAGAAAAACTGGCCTGAGGCAGTGAGAGTTTGTATGTTTCCAGCTCCTACAATTGAAGAAATGTTGGAACAAATAGAACAATTACACCCTGATGCGGTAATTGTAGATTATCAACTGAATGACAAAAAAGAAGATATAAGTTACAATGTATGTTATAATGGTGTTGAATTGATAAATGCTATAAATGAACAATTGGCTGATTTCCCTTGTTTTGTCATAACTTCGTATGATGGTGAAGCCGTTGGTGATTCGAATGATGTAAACTTAGTGTATGTCAAAAAGGTATTGAATTTTTCTTCAGAAGATGGAGAAAAAGTATCATTTGCACAGCGAGTTAAAAGTCAAATTGATAAATATCGTTTGAGAATAGCTAATGCACGTAAAGACATTTCTAGCTTAATAGCAAAAAGAGAAAGAGGCGAAGCTACAGTTCAAGATGAGGAACGAATAGTAGAGTTGGACACATTCTTGGAAAGAACTTTTGATAAGAATGATTCTGTTCCTGCTGGGTTAAAGCAATTGTCCAATCTTGAAAGATTAAATACATTAATAGAAAAAGTGGATAGTTTGATTGATAAATTGAATTAGCATGACACATCCGTTCCGAAATATGGCTCCTAAACGTACTTGTACAAAGAAGAGGGCTAATTATAAAGCATATAAGTCTTTTCTTGCTGATGATTTTAACCATAGGTGTGGTTATACAGATTGTTCGGATCATTGGTTTGGTGGTAAACGTAATTTTCAAATAGACCATTTTAGACCAGAAAGCAAATATCCTGAACTTAAAAACGAGTATAGTAATTTAGTATATTGTTGTTCTTATGTTAATAGAGCGAAATGTGATGATGACAATTCTAATTATTTGGATCCATGTGACATAGATTTTAATTTACATTTCGAACGTGATGATTTTGGGTATATAAAGGCTAAGACACCACAGGGACAATATATGGTAGAACGAATGAATCTTGGCTTGTTTAGATATGCTATATGTTGGAATCTTGATAGGCTAGAAGAAAGAATAAAAATATTTGAAGCAAAAGTTAATCAGAACACAGCTTCTGCCATAGACAAAGAATTGCTCTTAAAAATGAATATGGAATTTCATGAGTATTTGAGGTATCTTAGAGCAGAATTATAGTTCCTTTATATTTAGGAAGATAAGAAATTAAATCATGTTGCAACGTATATTTCCTTTCTTGAAACGAAATCTAACACAAGATCCATTATTGATTAATCGAATTTTTGTGTCTCTATATATAATATATAATAAGGTGTCAACTTACAATAACATTATAGGTAGATACATTATAAATGATGATGATAAAGATAAAGAGTTGTTAGGACAAGTCCTGAATTTTTTAGAAAAACAAGGGATAAACAAAATAGATTTAGAAGATATGATAAAGCTATTTGAATTTGTCATATCTCCATCCGATAGAGTTGTTACAGGAGCTATCTATACACCCAATAAAATTAGAAAACGGATTTTGGAAAACTGTTTGGGGAATCAAAAAGATTTGTCTTCGGTTCGAGTGGCTGACATAGCTTGTGGATGTGGTGGTTTCCTTATGGATGTGGCGAAATACATACATAAGAAGACAGGGAAAAGTTATCATCATATTTATCAAGAGAATATATTTGGAATAGACATACAATCCTATTCTATAGAGAGATGCAAAATTCTGTTGAATTTATTGGCAATCTCTGAGGGGGAATGTTCTGATTTCAAATTTAACCTATTGAATACGGATACTTTAGATTTTCATTTGGAAGGATGGAATCCTGTTTTTGGTCGCTTTGATGTTATAGTAGGCAATCCGCCTTATGTTTGTGGAAGAAATATGGAGGACGGAACAAAGGAAAAGACAAAAATGTATGATGTTTGCAATTCTGGCTCAACAGATTTGTATATACCATTCTTTCAAATAGCAGTTGAAATGTTGAAAGAAAATGGTATGATGGGATATATCACCATGAATACATTTCTGAAAAGTTTAAATGCACGTGAACTCAGAAAGTATTTTATGAATAATGGTTTTGATATTCAAATCATTGATTTCAGAGGACATCAGATTTTTCAAGGAAAAAGTACTTATACTTGCTTGTTTTTCCTGAGAAAAACGCAAACTGGTACACTTCATTATTATTGTGATGAAAACGCAGAATTGAAAAAGCATGTCAATTTTTCAACCATCCGATATTCTATGTTGGATGCTGACAAAGGTTGGAATCTCAATGAGCATGAAACTTCTAATATAATAGAGACTGTAGGTGTGTCATTGGCAAAATATTGTCAGTCTCGTCACGGCATAGCGACTTTAAGTAATAAAACATATATTTTTCGTCCAATAAGAGAGGATGAAAATTTCTATTATTTGGAAAAAGACGATAATGTGTATCAGATAGAAAGGGATATTTGTAAGGATATTGTTAATTCTAACAAATTGAATTCTGATAGATGCTTGGATGATATAAAATATAAGGTAATATTTCCATATCAGATACAAGCAGGAAAAGCTGTTTTGATAGACGAGGATGATATGCGTAGAAATTTTCCAATGGCTTATGTTTATTTGGTTTCTCAAAGGGAAGTCTTGGCAGGACGCGACAAAGGCAAGGGAAGAGATTATCCTGTATGGTATGCATATGGGAGAACGCAGTCTTTGGTTATGCCCGCAGTAAAAATGTTCTTTCCAAAAATCGCAAATAAACCTTTACATTGTGTTATCGTAAATGATCCAAACCTCTGGCTTTATAATGGTATGGCTTTCGTGGGCGATGATGAAAGAAAGCTGAAAGTATTGCAGAAAATTTTGGAATCAAGTATCTTTTGGAATTATGTCGTTGCCAATAGTAAGCCCTATTCTTCTGGATATTATTCCTTGAATGGGGCGAATATAAAGAATTTTGGAATCCCCAAATTCTCGGAGAATGAAAAGAATGAGCTGCTGCTATTGCAGAATCGAGAGGATATAGATGAATGGTTATGTAGATTCTACAAATAAGCATAGCCCTAGCTAATGGGCTATGCTTATGAGCTTACTTCCCAAAGCAGTTTCTATGCGAGCTATGGTTTGGGTCGTGAAGTTATGTCTGCCTGTAAGCCATTTGGAGATTTCAGAATCTCGCTTGTTGAGTAAGCGGGCAAAATCCTTTTGGGTAAGCCCCTTGGCTTTTAGTATCTCACTGATGCGCTCGGCAATGCCGAAAGACAAATCAAACTCAGCCTTTTGTTCGGCAGGAATTGCTGCAAGGCAATCACGGAATAATTTGTTCTGTATCATAACGCTTAAATTTCAAAGGTTGCACTTTCTATGTCTGTTATCATATTTTTCTCAATGGTTATAATGCCGTTCTTTCAGAAAACATACCTACATTGTCATTCTGCTCTATTGTCTTTAATGTTACCTGTGTCATAGCTGTCATTCTTTAAAATACAATGCAAATATAATGTTTTTTTAGATAGGTTATTCACTTTTAGGTGAATATTTAGTATGAATTAACTTAGAAAGTAAAACAATGATACAATCCTACACAAAATACAAACAATTCAAGTCCTTGGTGGATGCCAAGGAGAATGAGAATGCCGTGCGAAGTGGCTTGGACTTCCTGCGCTTCGTAGCACAAGAGTATATTCGCTTGGAAGTATATAATAACCAAGAATGTGACGGTGATGATTTCTTCACTTATCAAGTGGAGAAGGAGTTGGCACAGGTGCTGAGAGATGAGGCTACTCCTATAGAGTCTGTTGCTACGGCACAGAAAGAGATGGCTGAGATTGAAAAGATGGAGGCATACGATGATTATTGTCTCTGCTTCTTTGACCATATCCGTGAGGCTATCAATTACAGATTAGCTGATGCTGATACTTATCTTGCAGACCTTGACAAGCAGATAAAACATCATACCTACGAATACAAGAGATTGGTGAATGACGAGAACTTCGACCAACTGAGTTCTCTATTTCGCTTTGAGGAATTGGGAAAGTTGCTCATCAAAAAGATTGAATATCTGAGAAGCCATGGAAGAGAGAATGAGGTAGATGGCATTATGGAGGAATATAAGTATGTGCCAGACGTATGTTCTTTCAAAATCAATGAGCTTCTTGAAAAGGGATTGGAAGATGAAGCATTGAAGGAGATCGACAAAACGATAGCCGTATATGGGGATGATGGATATAATGCCACAGAGCCTTGGCATTTGCAAAAGATTGGAATCTTGGAGAATCGTAATGACAAGGTTGGCATTATCGAGGAGTATCGCAGGCTGTTTCGGCAGTTCTTGGTGGACAAACAACCTTACTTCGAGAAGTTGAAGGAGTTGGTAGCCAAGGAGGAATGGGATGGGTTTGTTGTGAAACTCTTTGAGGATATTCCACATATTACGGATGATGATTGCATCGAAGTGTGCGACATGATTGTGGAGGAAAAGAAGTATCAGTGTCTCTTGAAAATTCTGATGGACAACAGAATGTCGTTCAGTAGAGTGAATTTGTTCAAGAAATATGCTCCCTATATGAGTGAGGAAGACCAAGCTACCCTATACCAATCATGTAATTGAGGAATTACGGAAGCACTTGAGTTACGCCAAATCGAAGAGCTATGGATACATTGTTGATGACATCAAGGGAATGTACACTTGTTGTGAAGTTTCCAAGAAACTCATCTTGGATTTTGTAGAGGAAATAGAATACAACTATGGCAATCGCCCTGCTTTGATGCGATTGCTGAGAAACTGATTATTAATTATGATTTCGAACAGATACTATGGTTATACTGAAGAATTTACCATTTAGAGATAAACTCGACTTGGCTACGATGATAGCGTATGATACCAAGAGAGTGATACAAGAACATGCCAAGTTGATAAACGTGAGTTTGCCTTCTTCCTATCGCAAGGGAGAAATGGCGGAAGGACTTGCCACCTTGTTTCAGCATGATCCTTTCTATACGGTCAACCAATTACCGATGGATGAACAGAAGTTGATAGCTCAACTTATCAATCTGAAGTTTGATGAGTATATTGAAGTGCCAAGAAATGGCGAGAAGCATCTGATGATGCAGAAAGTTCACTTGGTAGTGACTTACGAGGAAGAAAACACTTGGAAACTCTTCATGCCTGAGTGTATAAGGACAATACTAAGAGAAACTACGGAAAGTCAGATTGGGGATGTACCAGGTATGATGGACTATCGCAAAGTATTGGAGAACTTGACAGAATGTAACATCAAGTTACAGGAAGTGATGGACAAGGAGGCTGGTAAGATTCCTATGTCGCAAGCCTCCAAGTTGATTCTGAATCAACTGGAGAAACAATATATTGAAAAGCGTGAGGAACTTCGCAAAATCCAAGCGAAATATTCTTGGGCTTCGGACAAGAAAAATCCTGTACAGCAGAGCATCGCTGATGCCTTGATGTATATCGGATTTATGAAATTGGTGTGAACGCCATTTTGGTATTCTATATTTCTTTTGGATGAAGAAAATCAAACTTTATGACTATCAGCAGGAGATGCTGGAGAATATCATCAAGATATTGACTTCTACCGCTACCGGTAGATTCTACAACGAAAAAGGTAAGAAGGAAAGAATCGGTAGTTCGGTGATGGTGCAGATGCCAACAGGTACAGGCAAGACTTACGTGATGGCGGCTGTGGTGAAATGGTTTCTTGACAACTATGATGAGGGCGAGGTGTGGATTGTGGCGCATCGCCGTGAGTTGGTGGAGCAGATGCAGCAGACGCTCGACAGGTTCTGCTTGGAGTATGGTGAGAAGGAGATGGTGCTGAAAGCCAAGGTTAGGATAAGGGTGCTGTCCATCCAATGGCTGAATAGGCATATCAATGAGCTGGAAATATCTGGGAGTATGCCAGGGCTTATCGTTGTGGACGAGGCACACCATGCCATCGCTGATTCTTATCAAGATTTGTTCGACAGGAACAGACGGGCCCTGAAACTCGGCATGACGGCTACTCCCTGCCGCATGAACAAGAATTCATTTTCTAAGTTGTTCGAGAGCCTGTTGACTTCTCCTTGTACCAATGATTTCATCATGCGTGGTTATCTGGCACCCTACGATTATGTGGTGATTGGAAAGTTCTCCAACGAACAGTTGACCGTGAACCAGCTCAAAGGACGAGGTAGTGACGGAGACTATGCCATCAAGGAGATGGATGAGAAACTGAATATTCCTCAGACCATTCAGCGACTATATGACAGTGTGAAGAAATATGCCGACGGCAAGAAAGGCATCGTGTATGCCATCGACATTGTTCATGCACAGGCGATAGCTGAGTGCTACAATGCGCTCGGACTGAAAAGTGTAGCCCTTGACAGCAAGACTCCAGCCAAGAAGCGCAAGGAGATGGTGGAGGCTTTCAAGCGCAGCGAGATAGACTGTCTGGTGAATGTGAACCTCTTTGACGAGGGCTTCGACTGTCCCGACGTGGAGTTCATCCAGATGGCTCGCCCTACCTTGTCACTCGCCAAATACATGCAGATGGTGGGTCGTGGTCTGCGCATCAACAAGGAGAACAAGGACAAAGTATGCATCATCATCGACAACGTGGGTAACTTCCGTAAGTTCGGCTTGCCCGACAAGCCTCGCAACTGGGAGAGTATGTTTGCTGGGTTGAGGGCTGGCAAGGGCATCATTCCTACTTACGTGAAGAAGGTGAAGAACGTCATTGCGGTGAACGATGAGATGATAACGGTGAAGAAGGCGAATACGGCAAGGAAGAAAATGACTGCCAAGCAACTGAAGGAATATCTGAAGAATGTCGAGCCGTTTGAGCAGGATGGCAGATGGGGACTGAGGGTGATGGACGACATCATCGTGAAACCAATCTACACGCATATCTTTAACTTTCAAGGTGATTATGCTAAATGTATGATAGGTAGGCAAAGATTTTTGTATGGACTATTGGACAGAAGAGGCAACGTCATTATACCTCCAGAATATAAAGACCTGTATATGTGGAATGAGCATAAAGTTGAAGTAAGAGGTAACAATGGTTATAGCAAGACCATAGAGTTGTAACAGTTTGTCAGTTTGTCACTAAAATCAATGTCCATTTTTCATGGTGAGGTTAAACTCACGTAAAATCAATGTTCCAAGCCTGCAGAGGATGCTCGCAAGGCTCCCCTGCAAGAGATGATGCCTGAATTCGTGAATACCTCTTCCATGGGGCATCCTTGTGTTCCAATGCTTAATTTGCCACAAAGTTACTAAAAAAGCGGAGCGTGATTTTACAACCATGCTCCGCTTATATTTCTTAGCACCTATTCAAGAAACTAAATGCTTAGTCCTTTCGATATCAGATGAAGATAGCCCTTATAGCGTTCTCCCTTGATAAACCGTACTTTTATGAAGCGGCAGGATGACACCATTGAGCGTTAGCCTCTGAGAATTGAAGTTTGGCAGAATCTCCACACTGGCATCATGGGTTCCTTTGTACATCGTAATCCAAATTTGTGCCGAAATACCTACGCCCATCACATTCATCGTTATGAGCGTGGTACCCTTCTTGTCAGTCTGCATCTTATATCCACTCACACTGCCTTGTACGGTGACACCACCTATTCCGTTAGGACCGGAAAAAGGCACATTGAATGCTACCTGCACGATGGTCCCACAGCACACTGTCTATGCGGTCTTGCAAGGCACGTTGCTTATTTTTGAAGGCTTTTTGGTGAGACTTCAAACCGTTGGTAAGTTGCTCGTTGGCTTTGCTCTTGGATAGTTGATACATATCGTCGGATGTATTCGACTGAGCGTAGCTAATATTCGTTATCATACTCAATACGAGCAGAAGTGATAAAAAAATCTTTTTCATCGTCATGCTCCTTTCTTATTTTATATGATTCTTTCTTATTTTATCTTTCGCTCTATCACAATACAAATTTCGTACCAATCACCGACATACTTTCCCTTGGATGTCTATAATATCAACTCAAAGCAGATATAATTATTCCTAATATTTCGCCATAACCTATCATATAATAAGGATTATTCTGTATCTTTGCATAAGATAAACTGCACTCGGCAATTTGAAAGCAAGCTTTCATTGCGCTCATTTGCATTATCTTTGCATAAATCAAAAATATTTCTATATATAATTAAGGTATAATGATGGAAAAGGAAAACAACCAGACAGTTGCTCCTCTGAAGAGCCAACTGCCATCAGAATGCACTACGATTATCGTAGGCGAGGAACAGAGTGTGGATGGTGCAAGATACTTGTGCCGCTCCAGTGACTTCGATGCCATGCTTACCACCAATGTGGAGGTGCATGAGGACACCAAGCACGGTCCCAAGGAATTCATAGCCAAGGACAGCAAGTTCCGTTGTCCTCTGCCCGATGAGGCTTTGGGTTATACCGCCCTTCCTGATTATCGCTACCCGGGAGAGTGGGGAAGCGCAGGTTTCAATACGGCTGGCGTGGGTATGAGCAGCACGGAGACTATTTTCTCTTCGGAGAAGGCTTTGAGCTTCGACCCTTACGTGGAGAATGGTCTCGCCGAGAACTGCACCTATAACATCGTGTTGCCATACATCCATACTGCTCGTGAGGGTGTGGAGCGACTGGGTATGCTCATCGAGCAATACGGTTCTGCCGAGGGCTTCGGCATCGGTTTCATCGACGACAAGGAAACTTGGTATCTGGAGAATGCCTGCGGGCACCATTGGTTGGCTTGCAGAATGCCTAAGGACCAGTACTTTGTGACAGGCAACCAGAGCCGTTTCCGTGACTATGACCCGAATGACAAGGAGAACTTCTTGGCTTCAAAAGACTTGATTGAGTTTGCCACCGAGCATGGACTTTACAATCCAGATGATTCAGCGGCAGAGAAAGGAAAGGACGGAAAGGCGAAGTTCGACTTCCATGAGGCTTACTCTCGCGACGAGAAGCTCGACACCACTTACAACTATCCACGAGTATGGGGCTTGCAGCAGATGTTCTCTCCAGCCATCCCAAACGATGTCACCAAGAACACCTTCCCAGTCTTTGCCCAGGCAGCGCAAAAGATTTCGCTCACCGACCTTCGCACGGCGTTCCGTTACCACTACGACCTTACCGACCACGACCCTTATCTGCATGAGAATGGCAAGGAGCCTTATCGTCCAGTCAGCATCTACCGCACCACACAGACGCACATCATCCAAGTGCGCAAGGAGTTGCCACAAGCCATCGGTTGCATCACCTACGTGGCTCTCGGCATGGGCGACCTCAGCATCTTCCTCCCATTCTATCAAGGTGTGAAGAAGTTCCCTGAACTTTACACCCGCATCGGTAACGGCGAATGTCACGATGACACAGCCTACTGGCGTTTCCGCAAGGTCATGACACTCGGCATGACTCACTACAACGACTTCGCTCCAATCATCAAGGAGACTTACGCCAAGTTGGAGGCTGAGAACGACCAGCGACAGAAGGAGATGGAGGCAGAATACTTGAAACTCTACCAGGACTTCCCGATGAAGGCATCCGACCTCTTGCAGGACTTCTCCGACAAGTTATTGATGCACGCCATCGAAGTGGCGGATGAGTTGGTCAACAAGCTCTTCACGGAACTTGCCAAGAAGATTCAGGAAGAATACCTCTTCCATGGGGCATGATGCAGAACATCGGCTCTGACACATTATTATATTATAGGGGCATCTTTGTTTCTCAAAAAGAGACAGAGGTGTCCCTATCATATTTTTATTAACATCGTAAATAGGCTCAAGGGAGATTGTCCTTGGAGGGATGACCTAAAAATTGTTGCGAAAAAATTGTTGAGTTTCAGAAAAAATGCCTACCTTTGCAAATGAGATGCAGCAATGCACTCTATGTACAACGGCATAAGGTGTAACTGTATAGTCTCGGCACATATGAACTTCGCAAACTGAAGATCTATGAGTGGAGATTATTCAGCTTGGCTCCACTCCTTTTTGCGTACAATTCATCCAATAAACATATATAAATCGTTAGGAGTCAGACACGATGTTTCATAAGTAATGAAAAAACTACTATTTACATTCGCAGCTTTAGGCTGTATGGTATCAACGTATGCACAACAGAAAGTAACGGCTCCTGAACCAGAGTTTATCAACAGCTATTGCGTGTTAACAAGTGATTCCACTTTTGACACACTGCCAAAGGAGGATGGTATGCTGTCTAAGCATCAGAACAAGTTTGGAAAATTTGCCAAGATAGCAGGAGCTGTTGGTGATTTGGGCTTTGCGGGTGGCATGATAGGTGCCAGTACTGCGGGTAGTGCTTCTGGTGTAATTGGTGGTCTTCGTGTGATGGGAACTGCTGCGGGAGTGGGACAAGCTGCTGGTGCCGTGAATGCATTGGCTGGCGCTGAAGGTATGGATATCGCTTTTTCCGGTGGCAAGTCGGCTTATACAGTGAAGGATGCTAGCAAGGGTGTTCGATTGCTCATCAAGGGAGAAAAGAACGATATAGACCCTATGGAGGTTTACCGTATCGTTCGTTTTAAGGCATCAAAGAAGGACAGAAGAATACAATGGATGGAGTTTAAACCAGCCTTGATTGGTAGTTCAGAGACAAAGAAAAGGGGATATGTGGCATTCTCTGGACATAAGTATGGCAACCAAAGTTATCTTCTTGAGATTCCTGCTTCGGAGATAGAACCTGGAGAATATGGCATCTTCTATATGTCTATTATTACCGCTACAACCATCCCTGTGGGAACTTTCAGTGTTGTAAAGTAACAAGTCTAAAAGCTAGTGTTCCTTATCTTCGCCCTTGCATACACTTTGTATGCAAGGCACAACTTTCAGCGGTGGAGTGTAAGTATGTACTGAAATTCTATTGCACTGAAATATTATTTAACCCATCTTGCTATAAGGTGGGTTTTTTATGTACTTTAGGTACTACTTTAGGTACTCAATGTGTAAATAATACCTATTTAAAGCCTGTTTTGTTTGCTGTAACTATCTGAAAATAAAAAGGCTACACCATTTCACAATGATGCAGCCTGCAAACTTAAACAACC
>ERZ808270.485-NODE-485-length-22911-cov-3.857105_pt1 | contig 22911 bp, 11 predicted proteins | sample MGYA00521082_ERZ808270 | MGnify/ENA primary metagenome ERZ808270 (study PRJEB31516, sample SAMN03275594) | gut metagenome | biome: mammalia-associated habitat; material: feces | host: Papio cynocephalus | place: Kenya | collected 2012-07-27 ... | reverse complement strand
TGAAAAGCTTTGATTGTGTCGGCACGTCAAGCAGATTTGGTGACCACATGGTCAGTGCTTCAGTCGGTCTGTCGTACACCATAGGCAAGAGAGGATGGAAGAAGGTCATTGACGCACGTCCATATATCAATCAGAACAGCTATCTTATGGAGAGATTTGCAGAAGAGTCCCAGAAAGTCAATAACAACAAGAACGTAGAAGCAGCGTCCACCGATAAAAACAATTATAGCGGTCTTAACTCCCTCCGTTACAGAATGTCATTAGGCAATGAGAGCACAGACAATGCTTCGGATAGCCTTTCACAAGGTAATAAAGTAGCCATCGGTGTCCCCATTTACTTCTACTTCAAGTTGAATACAGCAAAATTGGTGGACAAATTACAATTGGTCAATCTCGATGAGATTGCCAAGATTGCGAAAGAGCAAAACTTAACCATTCACATTTCTGGAGCTGCTGACAAAGCAACTGGCTCAAACAAACGCAACCGCCACCTGAGTATCGAAAGAGCCAAATACATCTGCAAACAACTGATGAAACGAGGAGTGGGTAAAGATGCCATGAAAGCCACAAGTTTAGGCGGCATTGAACAGTTTTCACCGAAAGAAGCCAATCGCTTTGGCGTAATTTTGCTAACTCAATAGAACTCATTTTTTCATTTCGCCAATATTAGACCTGTCTGCTATTATAGCACCCAGGTCTTTTTTGTGCCTCAAATATCAAGATTTGTGGCCTAAAGCAGAAAATAATTCTTTAAACAGGAAAATATTTATCGTATTTGGAAATTTTCTCATATAAAAGCCTTACCTTTGTAACATGAACATTCTAAAATGATATAGTAATGGCTGACAATAAAGCTCTAAATCGAATTAAAGTTGTTTTAGCAGAGAAAGGGAAAAGCAATAAATGGCTGGCTGAAGAATTAGGAAAAGGCCAAGCCACAATTTCCAAATGGTGTACAAATACTGCGCAACCAAGTTTGGAAAATCTTATAGAAATTGCTAAATGCCTTGAAGTGGATGTAAATGAACTGATACGAATGGAATAGGTTAATCAAAAATAGCAATAAAAGAATATGCCTGTAAATAAAAACGCTTACTTACGTTATCAGATACTGGATCAATGCTTTAGCAACAAGCATAGGAAATTCAGCTTTGATGACTTGGTTGATTTCGTCAGTGATAAACTGGGGTACAATATTAGTCCACGACAAATCCGTGATGACATAGCGAACTTGCGGATAGGTCCATATTATGCTCCTATAGAAGCAACTCGGTATGACGGCAAGAAGTGTTTTTATCATTATACAGACTCTGATTTTTCTATATTCAAGAATGAACTGACAACAGAAGAACTTACCAATCTTCGCTCCACCATTGAAATGCTCAATAGGTATCGTGGTATTCCAGCAAATGCTTGGTTGGAAGAAGTTATATCCAATCTTGAATATCGTTTTGGCGTAAAGGCAAACTCCGAGAATCTGATTTCCTTTGAGCAGAATGATATGCTGAAAGGATTGGAACACCTCTCTGGCTTGATTGACGCAACGATTAACCACCAGACCATCGAACTGTCCTACAAATCCTACGGAAAAGACAAAAGACAAATAACGGTATATCCTTATTATGTCAAACAGTACAATGGTCGTTGGTTCCTTTTTGGCATGAACGCCACTAAAAACAGGATTGAGAGTTATGCCTTAGACAGAATAGAAGAATACGACTCTTCTGACAAACCTTTTGTCAAGAATGAGAGTGTGGACTTCTCTACTTTTTTCGATGATGTGATAGGCGTGTCTGTACCATACAACAAGGATGTTGTGACGGAAGAGGTCGTTCTGAGGTTTTCAGAAAAGAGATTTCCTTATGTCGTTTCCAAGCCAATCCACCATACTCAAAAAGTAAAGGAAGAACCTTATACAATAAGCATAAAGGTTAAGCCCAATCGTGAACTCTCACAACAGATATTCTCGTTTATTCCAGATGTAGAAGTTGTCTCACCAGAATGGCTACGCAATGAAATCAGGGATAAAATGCAAGAAAACCTAAAGAAATATTTATCTATGCAGAATGACTGCACTGATATAAGATAACTTTGCACTTATTCAAGTGTATAAAAAGATATTCAATATATGAACAAGCAACAACTCGCAAATAAGATATGGGCATCGGCTAACAAGATGCGCTCAAAGATAGACGCCAATGAGTATAAGGACTATATCCTTGGCTTGATATTCTATAAGTTCCTCTCTGACAATGAGGTGAACTATCTGTTGAAAGACGGATGGACTGAGGATGACTTGGTGAATCTTGTTGAGAATTACGAGGACGACAATGCAAAACTCATCATAGAGTATTGTAAGAACAACATTGGGTACTTCATAGAGTACAACAACCTATTCTCTACATGGCTCAAGCCAGACAGCGACTTTACTGTTGCCAACCTCAGCGTGGCTCTCAACTCTTTCGACCGCTTGGTAAGCCCTAACTATAAGCCTGTGTATGACGGCATCTTCAAGACCTTGCAGGCTGGACTCAGCAAACTGGGTGAAAACCCTGCAAGTCAGACTCGTGCGCTGAAAGACCTTATCAAACTCATCAAGGATATTCCTACTGATGGCTCGCAGGACTATGACGTGCTGGGCTACGTGTACGAATACCTGATAGGTAACTTTGCCGCCAATGCTGGTAAGAAGGCTGGCGAGTTCTACACCCCTCACGAGGTGGCAATACTGATGTCGGAGATTGTTGCCGAGAGTCAGAAAAACAAGCATCAGATAGAGATTTACGACCCTACATCTGGCTCAGGCTCCCTGCTAATCACCATCGGTAAGTCGGTTGGCAGACATATCGCTGACAAGAACCGCGTGAAGTATTATGCCCAGGAGCTAAAGGAAAACACCTATAACCTCACCCGTATGAACCTGGTGATGCGAGGCATACAGCCAAGCAACATCAATACCAGTTGTGCCGACTCGCTCGACGAGGACTGGCCTATCATCAAGGCGGGGAGCGAAATCGGTCAGCCGCTTTATGTGGATGCCGTGGTCAGCAATCCGCCATACTCACAGCATTGGGACCCTACGGACAAGGAGATGGACGCTCGTTTCAAGGACTATGGCGTAGCACCTAAGAGCAAGGCCGACTATGCCTTCCTGCTGCACGAATTGCATCACATCAAGCCCGACGGCATACTGACCATCGTGTTGCCTCATGGCGTATTGTTCCGTGGTGGCGAGGAGGAGCAGATACGTACCAACCTTATAGAGAAGAACAATATCGACGCTATCATCGGTCTGCCAGCCAACATCTTCTTTGGCACTGGCATACCTACACTCATCATGGTGCTGAAGCAGCATCGTGACAATGACGATGTCTTGATTATTGATGCCAGCAAGGGGTTTATCAAGGATGGCAAACAGAACCGTCTGCGTGCTTGCGACATCAAGAAGATTGCCGACACGGTGCGTGACCGTAAGACCATTAAGGGCTTCTCCCGTACCGTGAGCCGTGATGAGATACGCCAGAATGCTTACAACCTGAACATTCCTCGTTATGTTGACTCAAGCGAGGAGGCAGAGCGGTATGACATTTACGCTACGATGTTTGGCGGTATTCCTAATGAAGAGATTGACAGTCTACAGAAATATTGGGATGCTCTGCCATCGCTACGCAGTGACTTGTTTGTACCTGAGGCAGACAAGCCATATTCTCGGCTCCGTTCTGAAGACACGCAGGGCATCATTGAGAACAACCAGGACGTCAAAGCCTTTAAGGAACAGTTTGACGCTGCCTTCAATGGTTTTGCTGATGCTATGCACCATCGACTCATTGACAACGTAACGTCTGTTCATGAACTTACGGCACAGGACGAGATAGCACTCGATATATTCCATCGCCTTGAAGACGTTCCGTTGGTGGATAAGTATGCCGCCTATCAAGCATTGGCAAACAACTGGCAGATGATTGTCAACGACATTGAGACCATTCAGCAGGATGGACTTGACGCAGCGCGTGAGGTGGAGACGGCATACAAACTCGTGAAGAAGAATGACGAGGAGATTGAGGTTCCCGATGGTGTGAAGGGGCGTATCATTCCCTTTGATTTGGTTCAGCACGAGAAGTTCCAGTCTGAACTGGATGCCCTCGCTGCCTTGCAACAGCGTGTGGAGACCATCGGCATCGAACTGGACGAGTTGCGTGAGTCGTTTACAGACGAGGAGACGGAGGCTTACCTCGACAGCGAGAAGGACAATGCTTTTAACAAGTCTGCTATCAAGGCGGATGCCAAGCCCAAGGCGGATGTTGAGCCAGAGACAAAGGAGAAACTCAAGAAGATTGTAACACTGTGGGACGAGCAGACGAAGAAGAACAAGCAGATAAAGACCGACCGTCAGGCTCTCGTTGACAAGACGGTGGAGGCTATTCAGACTTTGACCGATGAAGAGGTTGCGCGGTTCCTGCATCTAAAATGGATTGAGCCTGTTTGTGATGGCATCAACAATACCCTGCATTCAGTGTTGGCTAACCTTGAAGCCTCAGTACTTGCTTTAAGCAAGAAGTATGCTATTAGCTACCAGCAGATAGAGAAAGAAAATGTTATTGCTAACAATAAATTGGAAGGGCTTGTAAACCAACTTGTTGGTGATGAGTTTTCTATTAAAGGTCTAACTGGGTTGATAAAGGAGTAAGTATGAAGCCAAATGTTAGGATTAAAGGGTATGCAGATGCTTGGAAACGTGTTTTTCTGCATGACTGTCTTGAAATTTCAACAGAAGTAAATTGTCACGATGTCTATGGCAAGAATGATGTCCTCTCTGTTTCAGATGATTTTGGGGTCGTTAATCAAATTCAGCATCTTGGTAGAAGTTATGCTGGAAAATCTGTATCTGGATATAAAATTTTGTCTCCAGGACAAATTGTATATACAAAATCACCACTTAGAGACAAACCTTTTGGCATAATTAAAGAAAACAATTTCAAAGCTGGAATTGTTTCCGTTTTGTATGCTGTTTATAATGTCAAGAGCGGCATATATTCAAAGTACATTCAGAGATACTTTGACCCGAAAGAACGTATCAATAAGTATCTTTTGCCATTAGTCAATAAAGGTGCTAAGAACACTATGAATATAAGTGACGAAATGGCACTCAATGGAGAGATATCAATACCAACAAATATTGAAGAACAGAAGGCTATCTGTGATTTCTTTGACAATATAGACACTCTAATTGACAAGGCAAATGCTAACCTTGCCTCCCTGAAACAAGTGAAGGAGGCAAGTCTGCAAGCTATGTTCCCACAAGAGGGAGAGACTGTGCCTAAGATTAGATTCAAAGGGTTTGAGGGGGAATGGAAGAAAGTAAGGTTGAAAGACATTAGCAATAAAGTTGTTGAAAAGAATAAGTCTAATAGTATTTCTACCACTTTGACTAATTCCGCAGAATATGGTATCATTGATCAGAGGGATTTCTTTGATCACGATGTATCAAATATTGATAATATAAGCGGATATTTTGTTGTTCAGCCTCTGGATTTTGTGTATAATCCACGTATTTCTGCTTTAGCACCAGTAGGACCAATCAACATGAACAAATTAGGATACTCTGGAGTAATGTCACCTCTTTATTATGTATTTAGAGTGTTCGGAATTAGTAAAGACTATCTTGATGTCTTTTTTAGAACAAACGTGTGGCATAAATTTATGAAAGACAATGGAAACACAGGTGCAAGATTTGATCGTTTATCAATAAGTGATGACGTATTTTGTGAAATGCCAATATGTTGTCCCAAAGAAGAAAACGAGCAACAAAAGATAGCCTCCTACTTCACCGCCCTCGACCGTCGCATCACCCTCCAGACCCAGCGTTTGGAGAAGCTAAAGCAAATAAAGGCTGCTTGCCTGGACAAGATGTTCGTATAACAGAAAGGAAAGAACGCTATGACGATAGACGAGATAATCAGCAGGAAGGAAGACCAGACTTTCGACTGCAAGAGCATACAGATAGACCCGAAAGCATTGGCTGTGCCTATTGTGGCAATGGCTAATGCAGATGGTGGCGTGCTTGCCATCGGTGTATCGGACAAGACAAGGCGCATAGAAGGCATCAATCAACATACCAAGCAACTGAACGAACTGCTCCGTGTGCCTATGGATTTCTGTATTCCATCGGTAAGGGTTCGCTATGACTATCTGCCTTGTGTGGACAGCGAAGGAAACGAGAACCGTATATTGTTGATGTATGTTCCTGCCAGTAGCCATTTGCACACCAATCAAGCCGACGAAGCCTTTATGCGAGTGGGCGACAAAAGCCGTAAACTTGGTTTTGACGAGCGCATGCAACTGATGTACGACAAGGGTGAGCGCAATTACGAGGACGAAGCAGCCTATGGTGCCACTATCGACGATGTAGACATGAGAGCCGTGGAAGATTACATCAAAGTGATTGGCTACGGCAAGTCGGCTTTAGAGTACCTTTATGAGAACAACGACTTTGTGAAAGAATCGGACGGCAAACAGAAGGTAAGCAATGCTTGTATTCTGCTTTTCGGCAAAAAGCCACAACGATTCTTCCCACGTGCAAGAACACGTTTTATCCGATATGAAGGCACGGAGGAAAAGGTGGGTACAGAAATGAATGTGGTGAAAGACGTTACATTTGAAGGCTCTATACTCAACCAAATAGTGAAAACTGTAGAGTACCTTGAAACACAGGTACGCGAACATTCCTATCTCGGACAGAACGGACAGTTCGTAACCAATCGAAACTACCCAAAGTTTGCCATACAGGAGATGGTGGTCAACAGCGAATGTCACAGAGACTACAGTATTAAGGGCACGGAGATTCAGATAAAAATGTTTGATGACCGGCTGGTGTTTGAGTCGCCCGGCAAACTGCCAGGACTGGTAAGGGCTGAGAATATCCGCCATACCCATTTCTCTCGCAATCCTAAGATAGCCCAATTCCTGAAGGCATACAACTATGTGAAGGAGTTTGGCGAAGGCATTGACCGTATCTGTAACGAACTGGAAAGCCGTGGTGCAACGATTCCTTCGTTCTATACCGACGCATTTATCCTGAAAGCCACCTTGAAAGCGGAATTTGTGGAGGAGGATACGGTTAGGGGAAGAACAGATGTCGAGACGGATGTCCCATTAAATGTCGCAGTAAACACCGGAAAGGAACTTACTGAAAGACAGAAAGATATATTAAATATCATAAATCACAAATCTCCTGTTGACAATAAGAATGTCGCAGTAAATGTCGCAGTAAATGTCGCAGTAAATACGAAATTTTTGGCGGAGCGTTTAGGATTGAATCGAAAGACCATACAACGTGAACTTAACTGGCTGCAAGAACAAGATCTTATTCGTTGGATTGGTGCAGACAAAAACGGACATTGGGAGATTGTAAAAGACAATCCTAACAACAACTAAAAACAGAACATCATGGCAAACGACATACAAAGTTTCATCAAGGAACTCTCCTTTGAAGAGGCATTGACAGAACACCTACTCCATCACGGATGGAATGAGGTGATAAAGAACCCGACGGAGGAAGAACTCGTACAGAACTGGGCAAACATTCTCTACGACAACAACCGTGGCATCGACAAACTGGGCGACTATCCGCTTACGCCGAGCGAGATGCAGCAGGTGATAGACCAAGTGAATATGTGCGACTCGCCTTATGCTGTCAACAAACTTATCAATGGACAACAGATTAGTATAAAGCGAGACAATGAAGCCGACACGAATAACTATGGCAAAGAGGTATACTTGAAAATCTTTGACCCAAAGGAAATATCGGCAGGGCAAAGTCGTTACCAGATAGCCCGCCAACCTAAGTTCAAGACCAAGGAGGCAATGACGGGCGACCGCCGTGGCGACCTGATGCTGCTCATCAACGGTATGCCCGTGGTACATGTGGAACTGAAGCGCAGCCGAGTGGACGTGAGCCAAGCCTGCTACCAGTTGAAGCGATACACACATGAGGGAGTATTTGCGCAGGGCATCTTCTCCATGGTGCAGATATTCGTGGCAATGACGCCAGAGGAGGCGCTATACTTTGCCAACCCTGGAGCGGAAGACCGTTTCTCCACACAATTCTTCTTCCACTGGGAGGACTACAACAACACGGTTGTCGGTGACTGGAAACAGGTGGCAACCGACTTACTCTCTATTCCGATGGCTCACCAGATGGTGGGATTCTATACCATTGCCGACGACAAGGACAAGACACTGAAAGTGCTCCGCAGTTACCAATACTTTGCAGCCAGCAAGATAAGCGATGTGGTGAAGAAGACCAACTGGGACGAGCACCAACACCGTGGTGGCTACATCTGGCACACGACAGGTTCGGGCAAGACCATGACATCGTTTAAGTCGGCACAACTTATTGCCAACTCTGGCGATGCCGACAAGGTGGTGTTCCTGCTCGACCGCATAGAGCTGTCGGTGCAGTCATTGGACGAATACCGTGGCTTTGCCGATGACCCCGACTCTGTGCAGGACACGGCAGACACAAGCATACTGCTTGCCAAGCTGAAAAGCACGGATGCCGACGACCGCCTTATCGTGACATCCATACAGAAGATGAGCAACATCAAGGAGGGCGTGGGCATATCGAAGGAGATTATCGACATGATAGGCAAGAAACGGTTGGTGTTTATCGTTGACGAGTGCCACCGCAGTGTGTTCGGCAGCATGCTTATCAGCATTAAGAACACGTTTCCCCGTGCCTTGCTTTTCGGTTTTACGGGTACTCCGGTGTTTGAAGAGAATGCCAAGAACGAGATTATGACCGAAACGCTCTTTGGCGACATGCTTCACAAATACACCATTGCCAGTGGCATACCCGACGGCAACGTGTTGGGCTTTGACCCATATATGGTGAACACCTATGACGAAGATGAACTGCGCGAGCTGGTGGCGTTCCGTCATATCGACCTCAAACTGAAAGACCGCAATCCTGATGAAGAGCCCAAGAAACGCACAACAGAGGAATATCTCCGACTCATAGACGAGGACGAGGAGCTGCAGAAGATATACAACCGTTTTGTCTCGGAGTTGCAAATGCCCGACACCTATACGGAGAACGGTAAGCAGACGCACGGCATAGAACACTATTTGCCAAAGAACATCTACCAAACGGACAAGCACCATCTTGCCGTGGCGCAAGATATCATAAAAGGATGGGACAGACTCAGCAAGAACGGGAAGTTCCACGCCATGCTCGCCACGAAGAACATACCTGAGGCTATAGCCTACTATAAACTGTTCAAGGAGCATTATCCGTCGATGAACACTGTGGCGATATTCGACAACAATATCGATAACTCTGACGAAGGCATTGCCCGTGAGGATGCCATTGTGGAGATGCTGAAGGACTATAACGCGAAGTATGGCATGCAATTCAAACTGGCAAACTATGCCAAGTACAAGAAGGATGTAGCCAAACGCCTTGCACACAAGAAGCCATACATCGGCATAGAAAACGACCATAGCAAGCAGATAGACCTGCTTATCGTGGTCACACAGATGTTGACGGGCTACGACTCGAAATGGGTGAACACGCTGTATGTGGACAAGACGATGAAGTATGTCGACATCATTCAGGCGTTCTCGCGCACCAACCGTCTTTTCGGTCCCGACAAACCATTCGGTATCATAAAGTATTATAGCTATCCATACACCATGGAGCAGAACATCAACGATGCCTTGGATGTGTATGTTGACCGTCCTTTGGGGGTGTTTGTAGACAAGTTGGAGAAAAACCTCTCCAACATCAACCAGCGTTTCTTGACTATTCGCGACATTTTCCTCTCTCACGACATCAAGAACTTTGAGAAGCTACCTGACACTCGTGAAGACAGAAACATGTTCGCAAAATGTTTCTCTGAGATGACACATCTGCTTGAAGCTGCGAAGTTGCAAGGGTTTGTTTGGGAAAAGACGGTGTATGAGTTTCAACATGGTGACACCTATACAAAGGTCACTATGGAAATAGACGAACACACCTATTATATCCTGTTGCAACGCTATCGTGAACTCTTTGAGGGCGGAACGCCTGGCGACCCGAAAGATACATGGGAATATGCCATAGACACCTACATCACAGAGACAGGCACAGGCACCATTGATGCAGAATATATCGACTCAAAGTTCCAGAAGTTCATCAAGAACCTATACATGGAGGGGCCTGGTAGCGAACTCACGAAATCAGCCTTGGAAGAACTGTGCAAGACATTTGCCACACTCTCACAAAAAGACCAACGCACGGCTCTCATCATTCTGCACGACATACAGAGCGGCGACTTGCACCTTGACAAGGGAAAGACCATCTATGACTATATCGCCGAGTATCAGATAAGCGAGTTGCACAAACAGATAATGACTCTTGGCGAGGCGACAGGATTGAATCCAAGCCAGCTTATCAACATCATGAGTTGTGATGTGAACGAGCAGAACCTGAACGAGTTTAACCGCTTTGAGAACTTGAAGCTGACACTCGACTTGCAGAAGACCCGTTTGTTCTTGAACAGGATAACAGGAAAAGCAGTACCTCCGTTCCTTGTTATGCCAAAGGCTGACCAGATTCTGCGTAAGTTCATTCTCGACCCGATAACGAGAACCCATATCCTCCTCGCATGGTTGCATGATGAGGTGACATTGGAAAATGCCGAAAACTACCATGAGGAAGAGAGAGAGAACGACAATACGCCACATGACGAAAATGAGGAGGTTGTACTCAATATCGAAAAGATTAAGTTCAGTATAAAAGACATTCTGAAAGAGACGCTGTCTGGGGTAAGTAAATACATGCGCCCACAGGATGAAGTGCTTGACAGCGTGTTCTATGTATTGGGCAAGGAGTCGCTCGAAAGTCTGGATGGTGTAGGACTATTCATCTCTCGTGCCTTCTCCAATCTGTTTGTCAAGGATGCCACAATAGTTGACAAGTTCGTTAGTTTCAACTTGTTGGTAACGAAGTATGAGGCGTACCTGAAAAAACTTTTCTTCTTGATGAAAGGCAAGGAGGTGAAACCTCAATACGAAGGACAAGATGTGACATGGAAGGATGTTATCCACGCCGTGCGTCCATTGTGGACATTGAAGTACAGCGATAATGATGAGTATCAGAAGTTATATCAGTATTTAATGCTGGTAAAGGGATGGCGTAACGATGAGTCGCACATTTCACCTACTGCTTCAGAACAAGAGATTGACACTGCCATCAAGATCATCATCACCATGTATTTCTTTGCCACCGGCTCCTGCATTACGGAATTGGAGAGTGCCGGACATGATGTGGAAAAGCCCAATGCAAGCATGCGCTACACCCTGCCAGAGAATGATGATTACTCCAATTGTGCTTTCGCAGCAGATGAAGTCAAGAATGATTAATTAGATTTGGAAACTACTTATGTATCATTACAATTCAACATACGATCATACTGCATACCTTAAGATATTGCAAGCCCGCAACATGAAAGGTATAGATAAGAATATGCCTTTGTGGAAATTGAAATTGACAGAGGAAGAATATGAGTCTCTGAAAAAGACATTGGTAGAGAACTACTTTGACTTAGATGAATACGGCATAGAGGCTGCTCTGTGTTATGCGGAATGGTGGAGAAGGGATTACCATGGTAACATTCCGTCAAAGGAAAGTGTAGCAATTGGCATTGGACTTGAAATTGATAAAAGTGAGGATTTGTATGTTGCAGCCCGTAAAGCATTGAAAACTCATGGCTATTCGTTTATCCACACAAATCATGGAACCCAATATTTCCGTACACTTCTGAATCAAGGTGGATTGCCTGTCAATTACATTAAGAGGAGCGAAAATTTGGGTAGCTTTACGCTTTTCCTTAAGGGACTGGTCAGTGAATTGTCTTCAATAAATTTTGATTGGAACTCTGAGGATTTCTCAGTTGTAAATCAGTTGAACTGTATTTCATACTTAGGAAAAACTTTCAAGAATGAAAACATATATGATGTAGCAATGCAGATAGCACGTGCCATCGTGATGGGAGACAATTCTCTTTTGCCTTATGATGATACAGATTCGTCTCTTACTGCGCTGACGCAAGCTCTAAAAAAAGAATATTCACGGGCAAAGCACGACCATAGGACTCGCCCCTTTTCCCTACATTGGAAATTGAGTACGTTTAATGATGGAATAGGCATCTTGTATGTCAATATGGATATTGTAAAAGACATATCATCGTTGTCAATACCAGGCTTAAATACCTCAACATGCTATTCATTTGACGTATTTGTTGCTGGTACATTGGTTGGAAAATATGTAAGAAAGAACTTGGAGCGAGATGATGCCGGCAATGTACTATGTGCGATATATACTCGCATCACAGTAGGCATAGGCAAGGATATCAAATGGAATGGGGATCCTGTTGTTGAGGTCAAGGTGAGATGTGACAATGATGACAGAATCTTTCTTACTGTAGCTGGCTGCTATCCACCTAATTTTGAATATCCACAAGTTTTTCAGATGCTTGACGATGGCTTGTACAGGTTTGGCGAAACAGCCAATGCAGAACACAATTTGGCAATATTTACTTCCAATTGGAAAGTTGATGAAGCTAAATCTATTGTGATTTGCGGACAAACTCTCTGCTGCCACGAATTTACGAAAAAGTTAGAGTTGCATGACGAACTGACAGATGAAGTGGTCGAACTGACAAACACTTTTACTCCCTATACTGCCGAGTTTTCTGATAACTATATATCATGGGTTGAAAAATCCAACTACAAGCTTCTCTCAAAGATACCTGTTGTCCGTGTCTACGATAAAGAAAAGAACCGAGTCTACAATTGTAAGGTGAAATATAGGTTCAGGAATGTAAACAACTCGGTATGGCATAAACTTAACACTTCATGCATATTTCCATGCGGAGTGGTTGACATTTGTGTAGAATTTCCAGATGGACATTCTACAACAGAAAGCTTCTATTCTATAGGCAATCTTAGATTTGATTCTGACAACGAAGATACATTCTCGACAGAAATCATTTGCTTGTGTGACAAGTCAATGCGCCCAGAAATGGAAAAGGATGACAATATAGAAATATACAAGCAATCAGAAAACAGTTGGAAGGTATCGCGAAGTAAAGACACTAAGGTTTGCCCATCTGTATGTAATTTCAAATTATATAAAGTGGGCAATCCTGTATTGCGTGTTTCTATAGCAATACCGTTTGATGGTGTATCAGTCACTGATACACATGGCAATATCGTGCCCAGTCGAAAAATCATATCTCTTACAAATCTTACAAATTTCAATATAGTGAGCCACGGGGGACTTGGAAAAAGAAGACGTGTAGACGTTTCATATCTATCAGATAAAATTGATGATTATGAACATATGATTCACTTGAAAAGTAATGTAATTGATGGTCTGGTATCTCTTGCCGATTACAATGACCTCGTTATGCGAATGTTCTATTTATATGGAGCGAATTTCTTTGACCGTTCAAGTTCTGTTGTCCTTAATATTTTCGGCACAGAACTGTTTATCAGAAAGTTCATATTGGAAACTACTATAGAAAAAGGAAACATCCGAATAATAGACAATACGGAAGAAGACACGAGAAACTTCATTTATGAAGGAGATGTGCTTGCTTTACCTGTTGACGAGGATTTGTCTTTGGATGAATTCAACGTCATTAGAATGGAACGTATGGATTATTCTGATAATATATATTCATTTCCAGAGGACTTTGTCCATAAAGAGGTTATAATATTCTCTGGTCCAGAAGCAAAACGTAGAATAATTCCAAAATACTATAACAGAAATGAAAACGACTATACAAGGGATGAAAGAGCAATACATTCAGCCCAAAACACTCAAAATTGGAATGACGCTTTGAACAAAGAGAGGGTCATGATGGGGAAACACTGGCAAAAAGTGTGCAAAGCTTTCGATATTTGTAGTCGTTATTATTTACCGTTTGCCACTTACAATGGTTTAAAAACAATTGGGCGTGATCCACAATTGTTGTCTAAGTTTGTAATAGCCATGTGGCTAAATGAATATAAAGATATCTTGACGCAAGATATTGATAGGTTTGAACAAGAGATGGTTATGGCCATTCATTGGATTCCTGCAGAAACATGGGAAGCAAGCATCAGTGAAATGTTACAAGATATGCCAGAGGCCTTGATGCCTGTCATGTCTGCAAAGTTGATTACTTTTGTTTCTCTTTTGCAAGAGTTGTTTAATACCACTATATCAACCGAAATTTCCCAAGAACTTGCTGCGTATCTCGTTTCAGGAAGTATAGAAAAGGGCAATTCGTTTGCAATTTCTGATATAAACAACTACTGTACAAAAATTCACGGTTTGTCTGATGACAACAAAGACTTGCCTATCACAAAATTCACACTTGTGGGCAATTATTATAGTCATGGGCAAAGATTGCTGCCATATTATAGAGTAATGATTGAGGCTGCGATGTGTGCAGCAGAAAACACCTGTAATAAACAAGGATGCATCAACCTCTTTGCTTTAGAAAATATAGAATATGCAAGAACGGTGAATTTTTACAGAAAATATTTTAAGGAAACTTATAGCGACATCTTCTTTAAAACAATTAAAAATATTACAAGTTCAAAATAAAATATGAATTACGCAAAATTCTATACATCTGCCGAAAAGACTCTTATAGACTCTTTGGTTTCCATCTGGTTTAGAGGGAAAGCCAAGGAACAAGCATATATGCGTTATATTCTTTCAAAAGAAGAACCTTTGATGGCAGAGCCTGTTTTTCAATCTATTTTCCCATGGGAAAGTAGCAAGGAGACATTTGGTGAACATGCTTCTAAATTGAAAATTCTTTCCACATCTTTTGTGGATGCCCTTAGTGACAAATCCATTGACGAAGAACTGCGTTTCCCGTTGAATCGTCATCCATATAAACATCAAACAAAGAGTTGGAAGACTATGCTGTCGGGGGAAGGAAAAACTATTGTCGTTACATCTGGAACAGGATCTGGCAAAACAGAGTGCTTTATGATACCTGTACTTCAAGACATAGCTACAAGAGATGAGAAAGATTGTGTTCAAGCAATATTCCTTTACCCACTCAATGCCTTGATGAAAAGCCAGCAGAAGCGTATTCATGCTTGGTGTAACGCGCTGCCAAATAAAATCACATATGCCATTTATAATGGCGATACGGAAAAGTCAAAAAGAAACAAGACTTTTACAGAGCAGTATTATCCGCAATTAGTGACGCGTCCACAGATTCGTGAGACACCGCCACAGATACTTTTTACCAATCCAACAATGCTCAACTATATGCTTGTACGTTCAGAAGACAGGGATATATTGGAGAAATCACGCGGTAAACTGAAGTGGATTTTGCTTGACGAGGCACATACCTATACTGGGTCGTCAGCTGCAGAATTGGCATTGCAATTGCGGCGTGTATTGAACGCATTTGGTGTAACAATCGACCAAGTGAACTTTGCTGTCACATCGGCTACAATAGGTGATGCAAAAGATCCAATGGCGGAAACGAAGCTTAAAATGTTTGTTTCCCAATTGACTGGTAAGCCTATTGAAAGTGTCGTTGTTATAGGCGGAAAACGCATTATACCAGATATGGATGAAAATATAGCACAAAAAGCTATAGACAAGCTAAACGTAAGGTTTGGAAGTAATATAACCATAAAGAATATAAAAAGTTTGCGAAACAAGCTAAATGGCACTCCTGTCCTGTCAACCAAAGAGATTGCTCGTCAAATTGCTCCTGATATCAGTAAAGACATCGTAAAATCACTTGAATTGATTGACGCTTTGGGAGACAAAGTTGATGGACTTGATAAAACTAACTGTATGGCGGCAGCATTGCTGCCTTCAAGAATTCATTATTTTATACGCTCAATCAATGGTGTTTATGCTTGTGTCAATCCAGAATGTACACGACATAAGGATAAACGACTTGGTATCGGGAGTCTGACCACTTATCAGAATAACAACTGTCCTGTTTGTAAATCGCAAATGTTGGAAGTCGCAACATGTCGTTCATGCGGAGGACTTATTGTCGTTGGCGAAACCAGTACGTCGAAGGGTTTTAGAATGCATGTAAATACGATTAATTTGGACAATAATATATTCTTTGATTCAGAGGAAGACCTTATAGAAGCAGATAATAACCCAAACGACGAAACAGAGAATAAACATGAGGCAGATGGATTTACTACGTTCTATTTTGGAAAGCCAGAGGCTCCATGTTTGAGACATCATACCCGAGAAGACAAGCATGTGTTCAATCACACATTGAAGAGAATACAGATAGCTAAAGAGAATACAGACGAAAAAGTTATATACAAGTCTTTACGTCACAGCGAAAAAAATGTTGATTTGTGTCCTTATTGTGGAAATAGCCTTGGTCATCTCAATTATTTAAGGGCAAGTGCCACTCAAATGGGACGCATTCTCGCAACCATTATTTTGGACAATGCGGAAGGAACAAAAGCAAAAGATACAGAAGTTCTATATGGGGGTAAGAAATATATCACATTTACAGATAGCCGTCAAGGGTCAGCCCGTAATGCGATGGGGTTGAACCAAGATGTTGAGCGTGCTTGGATACGTTCGGCTATTTTCCACAAATTAGCTGATATGCGACTTGACAACATTGAACCATCTGAATTAACTAAAGAAGAAGAAGAAACGTATCAGTATCTTAAGAAAATGCCAGAAGGTTCTTTACCGCCGATGCTACAGACTGAATTGGATCGCTATGAGGCAAAGAGAAACGGAAAGGCTTCGATCCCAGTAGCACCTGAGGTTTCATGGAGTGAGATTAGCAGAACATTGGAAAACAATACGGACTTTAGAAAACTTTATAAGCATCTTAACGAGGCGCATGGGCTGAAAGGTGCTGAGAACACTACGGCTTATCTCAAAGCTTTATTGATTGACCAATTTGGATGGATTCCCAAACGTGCAAATTCACTGGAAACAATGGGGTTGGTAAGATTATCATATCCCGCTTTGAAAGCAGCAAAATGTCCTGAAGAACTTTTGACCATAGGGTGCAAAGACTCAGACTGGCAAGACTTTTTGAAAATTTGTTTGGATTATGTGATTAGAGGTGGACGGCATTATATGGTATCTGGAGAAAACAAGCCATTTCTTACCCAAAACACATATATGACAGAGATATACCCTAAGGATTCTGACAAACGAATCAAGGGTAATCCTGTAAACAGATGGCCTGTAGTAAATCAGACAATTGGAGAAAAGGTTCGCGATGACCAACACCGATTGGTGCTCCTCCTTTGTGCTGCTCTTGGATATAACAACGCCGATGATTTCAATAAAGAAAAAGTGGCTATTGTAAATAGTATTCTAAACAAGGCATGGGGATATTTAACTTCAAATGTCCTTGAGCTTGTCGATACTGATGGAAAAGGGTACATGCTTGATTTGATAGGTGACAAGGTAAAATTACAATTGATGGACATAGGGTATTTATGTCCAGTAGACAATGTTGTGGTTGATGTAACATTTTGCGGTTATAGTCCACGAATGAACGGTTATATTGGAAAGAATAACTTTGACCGTTTTAAGGTGGAGACAAAGTTCTGTTTTCCATATTTTCCATTCAAATCATCAGAAATCAAAGAAGATAAACTGATAGATTGGATAGAAAAAAACTTGTCTATCCTTAAAGAGCATGGAGTGTATACCGAACTGCATAAAAGGGTGTACGCTCAAAAACCTATATTTATTTCTGCAGAACATTCTGCCCAACAATCTCGTGAGGACTTGGATAAATACGAAAAGGAATTTAATGAGGGACATTTGAATGTTTTATCATGTTCAACAACAATGGAAATGGGCGTGGACATTGGTGGCATAAGCGAAGTTGTAATGAATGATGTACCACCAAAATCCGCAAACTACTTACAACGTGCCGGACGTGCCGGACGCAGAAACGAGTCAAAAGCTTTGGCTCTAACCTTTTGCGCTCCTAATCCTATTGGTACGAACACATGGCGACACCCCGACTATCCAATTACGCATGTTACAGAAACCCCTATGTTGAAATTGGAAAGCCGACAACTGATACAACGCCATGTCAACGCTTTAGTATTTGCAGATTATGTTTATATGAAAGGTGGTATTAGAATTACAGCGAATCTTGCAGACTTCTTCAGATCGACGGAAAACTTGACATATTACGACTCTTTCATTAATCATATAGATGCTATTATATCAGGACAAAGAACAGAACTTGACGAGACTTATAAAAGTATTGTGCGTGGTACAGTTTTGGATAATATCTCGTTAGGCGATTCTACCTTCGCTACAAAAAAGGATATAGTAAGAGTATATAATTTATTTCAAGCACATCTGGATAGCCTTAATAAGTCTATAAAAGCTATAGAAGAAGAGGGCGGAAGTTGCGTTGCATTAAGGTCAATCCAACGACAGATGGACAATTTTCTAAAGACTTCGCTTCTGACTTATTTGGCTGAAAATTCATTTCTGCCAAGTGCTGGCATACCTACTGGACTTGTAGAATGTATGTTAAGTAATGGTAAGGAAACTAACTATCCAACAATGCATTTAAGTCAAGCAATTTCTGCCTATGCACCAGGAAAACAGGTGGTGAAGAATGAGTGGGTGTATGAACCTGCTGGAATATTGATGAAGAATATGTATGATGACAATACTGTAAGATACATTATACAGAATTGTGGTCGTTGTGGATACACTACAATCAATCATGGCAGTGCTTTGAATGATTGTCCAAAATGTGGTGAAAAAAACTCCATGCATGGAATAAAAGGCATGAATATTTCTACAGAACAACGATTTACAGAGGTTGTTGAACCAGCGGCTTTTAGCGTTGCTTTTGGTTCAAAGCCAACACGTAAAATCAATGTGCAAGGAGAAATGAATCTCATACAGCCTGTGCTTCTTGAAATGGATCCATGGCAGGGAAGGACTTCTTCTGCAAAGATGATAGTTCGTTGCTCAACGACAAAATCTGAAATTTTGTTCTTTAACAGGGGACGGAGCGGTTATGGCTATGCTTTCTGTCCTTATTGTGGAAGAATGGCGTCGGAGACTAAGCCCAACCTTTCAGATAAAATATTAGCAGGGCATAAACACTTATCTTCAGGTGTCCCTTGCCAAGGAGGTGAGATGGATGGTAGAAACATCAGAAGACACGTTCTTCTTGTTGGTCGTTATCAAACAGATTTTGTTGAGGTGAAGTTCTATAAAGCTGACAACACCCTCGAAAAAGACGAAGATACTTTATATTCTTTGGGAGTTATCTTGAGCCGAAAACTTACAGAATTGTTGGGGATAAATGATGGAGAGATTGATTTTGGATATGATGGTTCCAACCATTCTATCTTCATCTATGACACTGCACTTGGTGGAGCTGGCTATTCAACTCTTTTCCGTGAATACAAAGATATGGTATTGGATAAGGCTTATGAAACTTTGTCTGGTTGTTCTTGTGAGCGTGCTTGTACAAAATGCCTCATAGATCGTAAGTCTCAATGGTACTTAAACTACTTGAATCGTCAAAAGGCCTTAGATTGGTTGGAAATGGAACGCAAGTCAAGAATAGCCCCAAAAGATATTGCTGACTTTATTCAAGACACATCTGCTGTAACAACAGATTTTGTGACAGAAATATATCAACTCACCAGAAATAAGAATGTTTCAGCAATGAAACTGTATGTTGACAATGACTATTCTAATTGGCATGTTGACGACTTTCCTTATAACAAACTTGTTGGTGAACTCGTTTTATCTGGAATTGATGTCGCATTTGTTACAGACAGAGACATCGACTTGAATAATTGTTCCATATCGCTAAAGACGACACTGGTAACAGCAATGTTTAAACATAAGTTCCAGTATGTTGATGGTGTCTTACCCAAAAACTTAAAGCCATTAATGACTGTAGTTTTCGATGACGGCAGGACAAAAACGTATTTCGGGAAAAATGTCAACAACACCTTATCTGCATTTTGGGGTAATGGAGACATTTTTTATTCAATGAGTGACTTCAAGTTAAAATACTCTGATGTCAATTTACCAGAAATGTTACAACAAATGGCAAATAGTAATGGAACCATCATGTTTGACACAAGAATTTTGGTGGATTGCCACCTGAACAACTTGTTTGAACAACTTGTTGAGCTACATAATAACAAATGGAATCGGATTTTTTCATCCTTGAAAGGAAAAGAGGTAACAATGGAATATTCCGACAGATATTTATCCAGCCCTCTGGGGTGTATTTTGTTAGCACATTTCATAAGAGAACTTCAACAAAAAACTGGTGTTACAATTAAAAGTATTTGTATTACAGTTAAACCATTGGCTGAAACCAGTTTTGACAAATACAATGTAAACATCAATAGTGATTACAAAAGTAACAATGCAAGAAATAATTTTTTGTCAGATGCAATATCGGAATTGGTGGGAATAAATGCTAAAATAATTGATAGCGGTTATATCGAACATGAACGTTGCTTGACAGTCAAAGCAATGGACGCAGAGCTTTGTATTAGACCTGACGCTGGCATTGCACATGGTTGGGTGCCTTTTGGGCATGATTTCGCTGATTGTACAGATGAAGATTTACGATATAATTGGGACTTGGATATTCATCTTTATAATAAGAAACAAAAATTCTCAGGAATTTTGTATACTGTCTCTTTTGAAAATAAAGACTAATAATTCAATGGTGTATCGGAGCCACAAATACTCTGATACACCATTTCTTGATCTTATAAGAAAAAAATGTTTCTATGCAGATAGACTGCACAGGAAGAGATTACCTTTGCAACAGAGTTAGATAATATTATAACAAAACTTAATTTTATAACTTATGAGAAAGGTAATTCTTTTGTTTGCATTGCTACTTTCTGCCATCGGTTCCAATGCTCAGAACACGGCGAAAAACTGCTATCGTGGTTATGTGGATGCAGGGTATTCGGTCGGAATAGGTGATTATGATTTCGGTCGTTTTGAGGTGAACACATCACATGGCTATCAAATTAATCCTTATCTGTTTATAGGTGCAGGAACTGGATTGCATTTTATGGCATCCTACAAGACAAAGGACATGGATATTCCCCTTGATGTCAGAGATAGCAAGGTAGATATACCGGTGTTCGCCAACATTCGCTGCAACTTTCTGAAAAAGAAGGTTAGCCCATTCGTTGATGTCAAAGGAGGAACCTATGTAACAAACAGTGGCGGTCTGTATGTCAATGCCTCGGCAGGTTGCAGGTTTTCCATCAATGAGAAACAGGCCATAAACCTATCTGTTGGCTATACTACAGAAAAACTACAATTTGAAACCTTCGATCGTTTCACAAGTCATACAAGTATGGATTATACAAGGTACACAACTTTGTATGATACAGAGGCCATTACCGTAAAACTTGGATTTGAGTTCTAATAAATATGTTTAACAATAAGTTGTAATTATGAGAAAGATTCTATTACTTTTATTTGCGTTTATAGCAGTAAGCGCGTCCGTGAACGCTCAAATATTGAGAGCTGATGAGCTTGAAAAATACGCCAAAGAGAAATATGGCGAGAAATGGGTTGATGCAGCAACCAATCTTGGTTCTCAGCTCACCCTCGACAAGAACAACGCCATTACCTATGTGCAGATAATTCCTGCTGAAGGTAAGACCAAAGAACAGCTTTATGTGTTGCTCAACTATTGGTTTACTGCGACTTTCAATGATGCGAACTCGGTCATTAAGTTGAATGACAAGGAACTTGGAACCATTATTGCACAAGGTTATGTTGCAGACATTGCCCAACATGCTGGAGGCACGAGTGCATACAATGTGAGCATCAAGCCGGTCATCAAGTGTGACATCAAAGATGGAAAGGTAAGGGTTACTTACACAGTCCCCTTTTATGATGTGGTTCGCATGATTGGTGGAGGATGGATGGGGGCATTAGCTGGCTCCAATACACCACCAACTCGTTCTGATGAGAAGTGGACTTTGGACTCATGCTTCCCTTTCGCAAAAAAAGATGCTCACAAAAAGACTTCATGCAAAGCTCTTGTGATGGCTCATGCCTATTCTAATGTTGTCATGGACAAAATCGAAGAGTGTATAAAAAATGGACTTTCAGGAAATGAAGGAGAGGATTGGTGATAAATTTGGTGTGCCACTGATTTTAAATAAAGCAGTGGCACACTACTTGTTATATAAACTTTGAAAATGCTGAAGTATGAGTAAAACATCAATACCTCAAAAGGTGAAAGCAGAACTTTGGTGGAGAGCTGCTGGCAGATGTGAGTTTAAGGGATGTAACAAACCTCTATATCGGCACGGTATTACGATGGACAACTGCAATATATTCAACTTTGCCCATATAGTTGCTGATTCAGAGAATGGACCAAGAGGGTCTAAAGATTCACGGAAATTGGCTCAAGACATCAACAACCTAATGCTTATGTGTCCAGAATGTCATAGTCTTATAGATAAAGAAGGTGTGGACAAGTACGATGTAAAAACATTGCTTGACATGAAAATGAGACATGAAAAAAGAATGGAGTATCTTACCAGTTTCAAGGAAGACCTTCAAGCTAATATTGTTACCTATGGGGCAAATATTGCAGAGCATATAACACAGTTTTCATTTCCTGAGCTACAAAAAGCCTTATTGCCTGATTTCTACCCATCCAGTACGGATATGATTCATTTGGGTGTCAATTTCTATGCTGGAAAAGAATGGGATAATTATTGGAAACGAGAGGAAGACAATCTTATCCATTTCTGCAAATCACGAATACTTGACTGCATAGACAGATGGGAATACAAGAGGATTGCTTTGTTTGCATTAGCTCCAATGCCGTTATTAGTTCGTTTGGGAAC
>ERZ808270.484-NODE-484-length-22912-cov-11.292514_pt1 | contig 22912 bp, 11 predicted proteins | sample MGYA00521082_ERZ808270 | MGnify/ENA primary metagenome ERZ808270 (study PRJEB31516, sample SAMN03275594) | gut metagenome | biome: mammalia-associated habitat; material: feces | host: Papio cynocephalus | place: Kenya | collected 2012-07-27 ... | reverse complement strand
GTGTCTCCTTTCCATGAGTCCCAATAAAATCCCTGCAGCATCACGCCGCCATAGTTTGCGGGCCAACCTTGTGACATGATGCCGAGAGGCAAGGCTGTCAATGCCAATAATAGTGTAAAAAAGTGTTTCATATTAAGAGTTGAGTTTTTGTAAGTTCGTTTATGCCACGAAATTACAAAAAATATTGTAGTGTGGCTTTTACGTGACCCATATCAATTTAATAAAAAGTGCGCAAACGTTTGCGCTATGCTCTTGTTTCGCAGTATGGGTAGTGCATAAAATAAACTGCAATGCTAACGAGGCTTGCAGTGGTACTTATGCGCAAACGATTGCATGGCTCTAATTGCGCTTTTGAGTTAAAAAATTGATACAGGTCAATATATTCGATATAACTTTGCAAGCGAAAAGCTGAGAATGAAAAACTAAAACATATAAATCTAAATTAAAAACAAATGATGAAGCAGGTAAAATTCAATATGCCTCGCAGAGTCCTTGTCCTTACGGGTGGACTGTTGCTGGCTGTTAGTTCCTGGGCGCAGACTGCCGCGATCAAGGGACATGTGAAAGACTCTGCCGGGGAACCTGTCATGGGTGCCACCATCACAGCCAACGGCAAGGCCGTGGGCGTGACGGACCTTGACGGCAACTACTTAATTAACGTGGCTCCAGGTACGGAAATCACGATTTCCTATATTGGCATGACACCTAAGAAACTTACGGCAGCCAACGGTGCTGTTATCACCCTCGTGGACGATTCCAAGTCGCTCAGCGAAGTTGTGGTCATCGGTTACGGTACGGCGAAGAAAAACGACCTCACCGGTGCCGTGACGGCCATTAAGCCCGATGAGCTGAACCACGGTCTGCAGACCAACGCGTCGGACATGATCCAGGGCAAGATAGCCGGCGTGAGCGTCATATCCAATGACGGCACTCCTGGCGGCGGCGCGCAGATCCGCGTGCGTGGCGGCTCCTCGCTCAACGCCTCCAACGATCCACTGATAGTGATAGACGGCTTGGCCATGGACAGCTATGGCGTGAAGGGTCTTTCCAACCCATTGTCGATGGTCAACCCATCCGACATTGAGAGCTTCACGGTGCTCAAAGACGCTTCGGCAACCGCAATCTACGGTTCGCGCGCCTCAAACGGTGTCATCATCATCACCACGAAGAAAGGCCGCAAGGGGCAGAAGACCCCGAAAGTGAGCTATGCCGGCAACATGTCCATCTCCATGAAAAAGAAGACGCTCGACGTGATGGACGGACCGACGTTCACAAAGCTCGTGGAAGACCTCTACGGAAAAGACAGTGATGCTTACAGGGCACTCGGATGGACAGATGACAACGGCGTGCAGCATTTCGCCGACACCAATTGGCAGGACGAGATCTACCGCACGGCGATATCCCATGACCACAACGTGACGGTGACAGGCGGCGTGGCTAACATGCCTTACCGCGTGAGCCTCGGCTTCACCAACAACGAGGGTATCGTGAAGACCTCCAACTTCCGCCGCTACACGGGCAGCTTCAACCTCTCGCCATCGTTCTTCAACGACCACCTTACGTTCAATATCAACGCCAAGGGCATGCTCGCCGAGAACCGCTACGCTGACGGTGGTGCCATTGGCGCGGCCGTGAGCATGGATCCGACAAAGCCCGTGAAGGCAGACAACAGCGTTTACAACAAGTATTTCGGTGGCTACGTACAGTGGTACCAGAAGTCGGAGGTGGGCGACCCGGATTGGCTCTATGGCTACAACCGCAACTCCACGTCGAACCCCGTGGCCATGCTTGAGCAGAAAGACGACCGCGCCGTCTCGCGCTCTTTGATTGGCAACATCGAGGCGAACTACAAGGTGCATGGCTTCGAGGACTTGCAGTTGCATGTCAACGCCGGCATGGACCTCTCCAACGGCAAGCAATGGACCGACTGGCCTTACAACAGTCGCGATAACAACTATTTCGGCTACACTGGTTGGGAGAAGCAGAGCAGCTATAACCTCCAGCTTTCCATGTACGCGCAGTACAGCCACGACTGGCTCGGCAACGGCACTAAGGATGCCCCGGACCACAGCTTCAACGTCATGGCGGGCTATGAGTATCAGCACTATCACAAGCAGACCGACTACGCCAAGTGGGGCACGTATCTACACGACGTGGGCGACCACAAGGCCGGTGACAAAAGCCAGGAGGAATCGTCTAACACCATGACGACGCTATACAAGACCGAGAACTTCCTCGTGTCGTTCTTCGGCCGTATGAACTACACGTTGCTGAATAGGTATATGCTCACCTTCACCCTGCGCGACGACGGTTCCTCTCGCTTCAACAAGGATGGCCGTTGGGGTCTCTTCCCGTCCGTGGCCCTCGCTTGGCGTATCAACGACGAGCCGTTCCTTCGCAATGTGAAGGCAATCAACGACTTCAAGCTCCGCCTCGGATGGGGTAAGACAGGCCAGCAGGAAGGCATAGGCGACTACACGTGGATTGCCACATACACGCCCAACACGCAATACACGTTCTACCCGATGGGCAACGACGGCGTGACCTATCTACCTGATGTCTACAACCCGAACCTCACATGGGAGAAGACCACCACGTGGAACGCTGGCATTGACCTCAGCCTGCTCAACAACAGGTTGACGTTCAACCTCGACTATTACTACCGCAAGACCACTGACCTCATCAACACCGTGTATGTGGCAGCTGGCGGCAACTTCAAGAACACCATGACCTCCAATATCGGCTCGCTGCACAACGAGGGCATAGAGTTCGCCACGACAGTGCGTCCTATCGTGACCAAGGACTTCACTTGGGAACTGAACTACAACGTGGCTTACAACAAGAACCGTGTGGACGAGCTTATTACCGGCACGGGTGCCGACTATTATGTGGAGGCTGGTGAGAGCGTGGGCACGGGCGGCAAGGTGCAGGCTCACGCCGTGGGGCATAGTCGTGGAGCTTTCCGCGTGTACCAGCAGGTGTACGACAAGGATGGCAAGCCACTGTTCAACACGTTCGTGGACCGCAACAACGACGGCGTGATAAGCGATGGCGACAAGTACTATTATTACAAGCCAGATCCGGACGTGACCATGGGTCTCGCCAACAAGTTCATCTACAAGAACTGGGACCTCGGCTTCACGATGCGCGCGAGCTTGGGCAACTACGTATATAATAATGTGTTGTCTGGCTCCATGAACGTGGGTAAGGGCTCAATCTACAGCCTGGGCTATCTCTCAAACAAACTTCTGGACGGCATGGCGCTTGGCTTCGACAGCACGGGCAACGAGAGCTTCTCCGACCTCTTCGTGCAGAACGCATCGTTCCTGAAGATGGACAACATCACGCTGGGTTACTCTTTCGCCAACCTGTTCCACAACGGCAAATACAATGGCGTGAGCGGCCGAGTCTACGGCACAGTGCAAAACGTCTTCACCATTACCAACTATAAGGGCCTCGACCCGGAGGTGGCCAACGGTTTCGACAACAATATGTACCCACGCCCATTCCAAATCATCTTCGGCGTGAACCTCAACTTCTAAACTTCTTAACTTCTTAAGAATCAATCACCATGAAATTCAACATAAAAAATATCATTTCCGCGGCACTGCTGACGCTCTCCCTGGGTGGACTGACATCTTGCATTGGCGACTTGGACGTGAAGAACATCAACCCTCAGCAGGTGTCTACGTTGGACAAGGACGCCTTGCTCAACAAGATTTACGCTAACATGATGCTCGCAGGCCAGAAAGCGCCGGACGATGGCAATGGCGGCGACATCGATGGCATAGACGCCGGAACGTCTACCATGATGCGCGAGCTTTTCTACCTCAACGAGCTGCCCACCGATGAGTGCTTGTGGATTTGGCCAAACGACGACACCGACGACCTCAACTACAACCGTTGGGGCGACTCGCAGAAGCACCCAAAAGGATTGTATTATCGCCTCATGTTCGGCGTGACTCTCTGCAACTTCTATCTCAACCAGACGGAAGGCGACGCGAGCGTGGCGGAGCAGCGTGCCGAGGTGCGTTTCATGCGCGCCCTCAACTATTTCTACATGGTAGACTTGTTTGCCAACCCACCCATGGTCACCACCATGGATGATGCCAAGCCAAAGCAGGCCACGCGCCAAGAGGCTTACGACTTCGTGGAGAGCGAGCTGAAGAACGTGCTCGGCGAGGGCGACGACAACAGCGAGGTGCTCAGCGACAAGCCCATGGCTTATGGCCGCGCGAGCAAGGCCGCGGCTAACCTCCTACTCGCGCGTCTCTACCTCAACGCCGAGGTCTATACTGGAACCCCTCAGTGGGAGAAGGCAAAGGAATACGCGAACCGTGTGATAAACGATGGCAATTGGAAGTTGATGACCGACGACTCTAACGGTTACACGGCCTACCAGAAGCTCTTCATGGGCGACAACCGTTCAAACGGCGCACAGGAAGAGATAATCCTCCCTGCCATGGAAGACGGTGCCAATAGCCGCTCTTATGGTGGACTCTTCTTCGTGGCTGGCATGACAACGGCCGACGTGATCAATGTTTATCCCACAAGGACATCGGAGGCGTGGGGCGGCACTATCCCGAAGGAGCAATTCATACAGAAGTTTATCCCTTCTGGCGCGGACAAGCTCTCCGTGGGCTATCCAGACAAGGTGGCGGAGGCAAGCGGTGACGACCGTGCCCTCTTCTTCACCGATGGCAAGCGCGAGCCAAGGATTACCGACGTGTCAAACAACAAGAACGTGTATCTTTACGTGAAGTACACCAACGTGCATTCCGACGGTTCCGCCATACACGACGGCACGGGCAAGTGGATAGATACCTATATCCCTGTGCTTCGTGTGGCTGAGGCTTACCTCACATACGCCGAGGCCGACGCACGCATCAACGGAGGCTCTTGCACCACGGACGGCTTGGCAAAGCTGAACGCTCTCCGCAGCCGCGCTCACGCCAAGAAGTTTACGTCTGCCGACTTGCAGACAATTCTCGACGAGTGGTCGCGTGAGTTCGGATTTGAGTGCCGTCGCCGCATGGACTTGGTTCGCTTCGGCAAGTTCGGTGGCCAGAGCGAATACCTTTGGCAGTATCAGAACGGTGCGGAAGAAGGTCAGGCGTTTGACGCACACTTCAACATCTATCCTATCCCCGCATCCGACATCAACGCCAACGACAACTTGAAGCAGAATCCTAAATATTGATAGGTGTAACCCTTAAAAAGATAATCTCAATGAAAAAGCTAAATATATTGGCATCGTTGCTCATGGGAGCCTTGCTCCTCACGGCTTGTGACAGCGACCGCGACGACAACCCCGTGATGAGCGTGCCCTCGACCTTCCAGTTGAACGCTCCGGCAGATGCCGAAAACAACACGCTGGACCTCATAAACTCCAGCACCGTATCGTTCACGGCAAACCAGCCAGACTATGGCGGCTTCCCTCTCGCCACGACCTACACCCTGCAGGTGTCTTTCGACAAGGACTTCGTGGAGACTGACGAGAAGGCGGGGACTACGGCCAACTACTTCAGCTTGCCAACCACCTTCTCCACTCCGGAGATGAACGTCAAGGCATCGGAGCTGAACGAGAACATCATCCTCTTCTATGAGAGCGTGAAGAATACCGACTCATACGATAATGCCGTGCGCCCCATTTACGTGCGCTGCAAGGCAAATGTCGCGACGGTAGCCGGTAGCGATGTCTACTCCAACGTGGTGGAACTGCCCAACGTGCTCGCCACTTACAAGGCGCCGGACGTGACCCTGCCAGAGGCGATGTATGTCTGCGGAAGCAGCATCGGCGAGGCTTGGAAGACATGGCAGCCTATGGCTCCTGTATATGGCTCTGCAGGGCAGTTCTATACGCTTATCTACATCCCCGCGGAAGGCGGATCGTTCAAGTTCGGCACCAAGCCAGAGGGCTGGACGGGCGCTTCGCAGATAGCCTCTATCGACGACCAGGCTGGTGCGGAAGTAAGCGCCAGCGACGGCGACAACATCGTGTTCGCGAAAGGCGGTTGGTACACGCTGAAGTTCGTCGACAAGATTCGTGGCGGCAAGGTGCAGTACAACTTGATTGTGGCCAAAGCCGACGTGAAAGTGACCGGTAGTTCTGTAGCTGGTGGATTCGACAAGCCGGAGAGCATGACGGCTCCCGCTGACCAGAATGGCGACTGGACGTTCAGCAACTTCGCTGCAAGCGCGGAACTTCGTGTGTACGTCGTAGTGCCAGACTGTGACTGGTGGCGCACGGAGTTCACCATCCAGAAGTCGGACAATACCATCTACTATCGTGACATTGACATCCCTAACAACTGGATGGAAAGCATGGGTGAAGGATATTCTGTAACGGCAGAGTCTGGCAAGACCCTGAAAGTGAACTTCGACAAGGGAACCGCAAGTCTCGAATAGAAACCATTGAGGTTGAAAGGCAGTGGGGCGATACCCCTCTGCCGTACCCTTAAACTAAAAAAATCAAGAAACAAGACAATGAAAAAGATATTTCTTTACAGCGGCGTGCTCCTCTCCATGCTTTCGCTTGCCTCGTGCGACGAGAGCTTCAACGACTGGGCGGAGCTGAAAACCAATGAGGCCGCTACCAACGGTGCCTATGGCTTGAACTTCGCCGCATCGGGCGTCGACGTGGACATGAGCTCGGTGACCATCCCCGATTCGGTTGACCTGGTGAAGGTGACCAAGGCAAGCGATGAGGTTCAGAGCGTGATAGTGAAGACAGTGACGCTCAACGGCTTTGACGTGACAAAATATTGTGTCATCAAGGATGCCACGGCCCGCATGTCGACCAAGCAGCTCGACAGTCTCGCCACAGTCTCGCTGAAGAGCCAGAAATGCGAGAAGCGCGCCTTGGACGTGGACGCTACCGCGGCCGCTGTGCTCCAAGATGGTACGGCGGTACAGGTCGTAGGCAAGGTGACGCAGAACGAGACACCAATACCGACCCCGGAGGTTGACTCCAAGGGATATTATCTTTTGGGTGACGTGAACGGTAATGGATGGACACCAAACAGGCCAGTCATGATGACTGAGACGGCAGCAGGTTCCAATGTCTATAAGGCCACAGTCACAACTAATGGCAACTCAAACTGGTTCAAGTTTTATGGTGCGTCTACATTGAAAGGCGTAGATGGCTCTGCCACCACATGGGACGATGCCAACCAGTCGCAGTATGGCTGCGCCATAAATGGCGACGAGGCTAAGTTCAATTTCGTGACATGGGGCGATGCCGTACAAACTGCTGTGATAGCAGGTTCTGGTACATGGATTGTCACATTCGATGCCAACAACTGGACTTACTCCGTCTCTTCACCTGTGCTCTACCTCGCTGGCGATTGCAATGGCTGGAAGCAGACGGAGCCTTTCGCAAGCGCCGACGGCTCCAACTTCTGGGGCTTCGCTTACTTGAACAACAATGGCTTCAAGTTCTGTTCGGAGAAAAGCTGGGATGGCACAAACTATGGCGCAGGCTTCTCTACGGCTGGCAACGCTGACAACATAAGTCTGCCGGAGGGCAACGATGAGGGATTCTATAAGATCGTGCTCAACCTCGACGCGAAGACATTGGAGTTGACTCCTATCACGACAATTGGCATCATCGGTGACGCCACGCCAAACGGATGGGACGCAAGCACGCCTATGACTTATAGCAAGGCCGACGGTGCTTGGGTTATCAACGACGCTCAGCTGAAAGACGGCGAGCTGAAGTTCCGCGCCAACGATGGCTGGGACATAAACTGGGGCGGCACGCCTGATGCCTTGACGCAAGGCGGTGCCAACATGAAGGTAGCCGCTGGCACTTACGACATCAAGCTCTATGCTTGGGCTGATGGCTTCGCTAAGTGTATCATGACTAAGAAGTAAAAGGCATACCGTGCTTACATCATCATATCGAGGGGTGGCTCTTTCGGGAGCCGCCCTTTTCTCGTTTTGTGTTATCTATGGGTTCCGATTTTTACGTTAATCGTTTAGAACTTTTGGGAAAAAGCAGTATATTTGCAAACGATAAAGAACAAACGAGATAAAAGGAGGATTCGCTATGACAGAACTCAGAGACAAATACATTCGCTTCGACTGGGCAATAAAGAGGTTGCTCAGGCAAAAGGCCAACTTTGGTGTGTTGGAAGGCTTCCTGACTGTCTTCCTGAATGAAGAGGTGAAAATAATGGAGATACTCGAAAGTGAGGGAAACCAGCAAAAGGAAGATGACAAGTTTAACCGCGTCGACATCAAGGCCAAGAATAGCAAGGGCGAGATAATCATAGTGGAAATACAAAACACGAGCGAGCTCTATTATCTTGAGCGTGTGCTTTATGGTGTCGCCAAGGCCATAACCGAGCATATCAACCTTGGAAACAGTTATAAGGAGGTGAAGAAAGTGTATTCCATCAGCATACTGTATTTTGACCTTGGCAAGGGCTCTGACTATATCTACATAGGCCAGAACAATTTCGTGGGACTTCACACGAAGGACAAGCTCGAGATAAGCGCAAAGGAAAAGAACAACATAGTGAGGAAATCGCCATCCGATATATTCCCCACATACATTCTTGTGCGTGTCAACGAGTTTAACAGGGTAGCGGTGTCGCCATTGGAGGAGTGGGTAAACTATTTGAAGAATGGTGTCATCTCTCCCGATACCAAGGCTCCTGGGTTGCAGGAAGCGCGTGAGAAGTTGAAATATTACGAGATGTCAGACGCTGAGCGCCATGCCTATGACGAGCACTTGAATGCCATCATGATACAGAACGACGTGCTTGGCAATGCAAAACAGGAAGGGTTGGCAGAAGGCAGAGCGCAAGGCCTGGAGGAAGGCCGTGCAAAAGGTAGGGCCGAGGGTAGGGCCGAGGGTAGAGCCGAGGGTAGAGCCGAGGGTAGAGCCGAGGGTAGAGCCGAGGGGAAGGCCGAAGAGAAAAAGAACATAGCTCTTAAGCTCTTGGCTCAGGACATACCTTTTGAAATAATCTCCCAAGCCACGGGATTGCCTATCGATGAAATAAAACAATGGAATAAGCAATAAAAGAAACAGGCGGCATTCAAAGTTTGAATGCCGCCTGTTTGGAATATCCTAATAGTCGTGTGTCGACACTTGGATTCGAACCAAGGACCCCCACCATGTCAAGGTGATACTCTAACCAACTGAGCTATGCCGACAAAAATCATTGTTTTGAAAAGCGATTGCAAAATTACACAAAAAAAGCCTTTCTGCAAAGCAAGGTAGCCTATTATTAACAATTATTAGTAACTTGGTTCGCGCAAAATTATAAAGCCTTGTGTTCTTTTCTGTATTTGGTAGACCGTATTTGTATGTTTCTTATGCATGGCTCCATGAATTTACAGATGATCTTGGATATTTCTAAAGATTTAATATGTAAAATGGTTTTTCAGTTATCGCTTAACAAAAAATAACGGTGCCATGCCATTCCGTGTTGAAATTTTATATAACTTTGCCATCAAACTATTAAATATATTACTATAACCTAACGCTTATGAAAAGACCATTAGTCCTTTTAGGAACGATGATGCTGGCTTGTTGGCTTTATCCTAACGCCACTCAGGCTTCCCCTGACCCTCTGGCAGTGAGTCAAAATAGTAACACAGTGACCGGTAAGGTAGTTGATGAGAATGGTGACCCTGTGGTAGGCGCTACCATTCAAGAGGCGGGCACCAACCGTGGCACTATTACGGACATGAACGGAAACTTCACCTTGTCTGTAAGGAATGACGCCACGATCAAGGTGACCTACCTTGGCTACAAGACCGTTTTGAGGAAAGCCACTTCCAACATGAATATTGCCCTTGAGGCCGATCAGGCAAACCTCGACGAGGTGGTGGTCGTGGGTTATGGCCAGCAGAAGAAGGCCAACCTCACGGGCGCCGTGGCAAATGTAGACATGGAGAAGACGTTTGGCTCGCGTCCAGAGCAGGACGTGACCAAGGCCCTGCAAGGTGCCGTGCCAGGTTTGACAGTCCTGTCAAACAGTGGCGACATCACGAGCACATCGTCTATCTCCATTCGTGGTTTGGGTACGTTGTCCAACAGCCAGAACTCGTCGCCTCTTATCGTTGTTGACGGTATGCCTGTTGACGATCTGACAATGATCAGTGCCAACGACATTGCCAGCATCTCCGTATTGAAAGACGCTTCCTCTTCTGCCATCTACGGCTCACGTGCCGCGTTCGGCGTGATACTTATCACCACCAAGGGCGGTAAGCAAGGAGAGAAGGTAAGGGTGAAATACAACATGCAGTTTGGTTGGGACAAGTCTACATACCTCCCCGACTTCCCGTCGGTGCCAGAGCAGATACGAGCCCGCCTCATAGCCGCGGATCGTGCTGGCCAGTCTACTCCAGAGCTCTTTGGCATGTATATGGATAAGCTGCTGCCTTATGCCGAGGCTTGGGAAAAACAACATAAGGGCAAGAAGGGCTATACCGTGATGGAGCCTTATCAGAGCATGGACAACGTGGGTGACTATTATTTCACGCCAGAGGGACAACCTCTTTATTATGCCGACTACGACATTCAAGGCATCTGGTACAACGACCACGCCCCCTCGACAAACCACAACGTGTCTATCTCAGGATCATCGGGCAAGACCACATTCTATACGTCGTTCGACTACGATTCTAAGCAGGATGTCAAGAACTTCAATCCTGGAAAGCGTTCTCGCTATGGCTTGACTACCAACGTCAAGACCGACATCACCGACTGGCTGACAGTGGGCGTGCGCATGAACTGGACTCGCCGCCGCATGAGCTATGCAGACCCATGGTCTAACATTTACCAATATCTCTGGCGTTGGGGTTCATACTTCATCCCGTCTGGTATATATCAAGATGCGGATGGCAACCAATATGACTATCGTGTCGTGGCCATGCAAAAGAACTGCAACCGCGCTTACAACACTTTCGACCAGCTGCGCTTGAACGGTTATATCAAGGCGAATATCACAAAGGACCTTACTTTTAATGTCGATTACACGTTCCAAACCGACAACATCAATTATAAGGCAAGCAACAAGAGCATCTATGGCATGAACTGGAGCGGCACGAAACCGCAGTATATCGTGACAGAGAGCAACAACGACGCCACACGCTGGAACACGAAGCGCAACCGCTGGACGGCCAACGCATATCTGGACTATACTCACACGTTCTTCAAAGACCATAACTTCCATGCAATGGTTGGTATCAACGGTGAGAACTACAAGTCAGACTATTTCTATGCTCGTCGCAAGCAGCTCTATGATGAGAGTTATCCAGAGCTGAATCTTGCTTATGGTGATATGTCGAAGGCAACTATCGATTCGTCTACGGGCGACCGTGCCTCCGCAGGTTACTTTGGCCGTATCAATTACGACTATAAGGGCATATATCTGCTTGAGCTCAATGGCCGTTATGATGGCTCGTCTCGTTTCCGTGATGGTGACCGCTGGGCATTCTTCCCAAGTTTCTCCGTGGGTTATCGTTTCTCTGAGGAGTCTTACTGGAAGCCTTTGCAGAAATACGTGTCAAATGGTAAGTTGCGTTTCTCTTATGGTGAGATAGGCAATGAAGCCATCGGCGACAACATGTTCCTCTCAACGCTGACCGCAACGCAGGGTGATAATAAAAATCCCACGTGGCTCAATGGTAGCGGTACAAAGCTCAATCAGTTCACGATGCCCACATGGGTCAGTTCTTCACTGACGTGGGAGCGTATACAGACCAAGAACCTCGGTATAGACCTTGGCTTCTTCAACAACGAGCTCAACGTAACCGCAGAGTTGTATGAGCGTCTCACCAAGGATATGCTTTCTCCAGGTCAGGCCCTTCCTGCGACAGTTGGCGACAGTGCGCCTTATACCAACAATGGCGAATTGCAGTCGCGTGGCTGGGAACTCTCGCTCTCTTGGCGTCACCAGTTCACTCGCGACCTTCAAGTGTATGCCAACTTCTCCATTGGCGACTCAAAGGTCAAAGTCAAGAAGTGGAATCCAATAACTGTGGAGCCTGGTAAAACCATTGACGACTATAAGCTTATCGGCCATACCAACGACACAAGTTACGCGTACGAGGGTGAGACTTGGGGCGATATCTGGGGTTTTGAGACCGACCGCTACTTCACAGAGGCCGACTTCGACGGCAAGAACGCTGACGGCTCTTGGAAGTACAAGGAAGGCATTGCCGACCAGACGGGTTTGCAGGTGGGTAACTTCGTGTATGGCCCTGGTGACATCAAGTATAAGGATCTGAATGGTGACGGCAAAATTGATGGCGGTGAGGGTACCCTCGCCAATCACGGCGACTTGAAGGTCATCGGCAATGTGCTGCCTCGCTATGAGTACAGTTTCCACGTGGGCGGTTCATGGAAAGGCATCGACCTCGACCTTTTCTTCCAGGGTGTTGGCAAGCGTGACATTTGGACAACTTCTTCATTCGTTTTCCCGATGGTGCAGGCACAAGACCAGCAGTTGTTCAGCAACCTTACTAAATACAACGTCTATGACCCAGAGAATGGCAACGTGAATGTCAGTGAGGATAACGACTATCCTTGCTTGTGGCCAGGCGTGTCGGCTGCAGGTAAAGTTCCGGCTTTGGCATCTGCTGGTGGTAACAACAACTTTTATCCACAGTCTAAGTACTTAGTGCATATGTCTTATCTGAGGCTTAAGAACGTCACGTTGGGTTACACTCTCCCTCAGGGCCTCGTTCGTAAGGCATACATTCAGAACCTGAGGATCTACGCCAGCGTGGACAACCTCTGGCTGCTCCATAAAGGCAACGGAGACATTCCTCTCGACCCAGAAGTCAATACTGGTGAAGGCTTGAGCTATGGCGGGTGGGGCCGTACGGTGCCTATCACTCGCACATGGGCCGTCGGATTGCAGCTTACATTCTAAGTCTAATGATTTAAAATCAATGCTAACATGAAGAAATCAATTTTATATATCATAGCCGCCTCTGCCTTGATGTTGACGAGTTGCGACGACTTTCTTGAGAAGAACCCTCGTGACACCTTTACAAATAATCCTGCCTTTTGGAGCAACAGCAACTTGGTAGAGAGTTACGCAAATCGCTTCTATGCCTACTATGGCGGAGCGTCCAACTTCTACTTTAACACCCTCAATGATGACCAGGTGAATCCGAGTTTTTCCAACTGGACATTTACCAACGTGCCTAACACGGCATCCGCATGGTCAAGCCGCTTCACCAACATTCGTCGCGTCAACTACCTGCTTGACGGTTTGAAGTCATCTACATTGCCGGAAGCAACCAAAAAAAAGTTTGAGGCCATAGGCAGAATGAATAGGGCCTACGTCTATTCCGAGCTGGCAAAGATGTATGGCGACGTTCAGTGGGAGAGTAATGTCATACTTGACTCAAAGGACAGCACACAAACCAAAGGGCCACGAACAGACCAAGATATCGTGATGGACTCTGTGCTCAACGATCTCAACTTCGCCATCGCCAACCTTGCTTCCAATACTTCGGATAAAACGCTGTGGAGCAAGGAAATGGCTTTGGCCATGAAGAGTGAAGTGTGCCTCTATTGGGGCACTTACTGCAAGTACAGGACGGCCGCCGACAATGGCAAGGCCGCTGACCAAACACTCGCCCAGAAGTTCCTGCAAGAGAGCGTAAGCGCGTCGGAGCAGCTCATGAACTCCGGCAAGTTCGTCCTCAATGATTGGGACGTGGCTGGTACTTACGAGAATGCCGCTAACCCAAGCAAGCTTTATACCATTTATAACTCTCTTAGCTTGAGCGCTAACAGCGAGGTGATCTTCTACAAGCACTATGAGAAGGACGTGCTCAGCCATGGCTTGTGCGACTATACATGTGGCTCAACAACACAAAGCGGAATAACAAAGGATGCCATCGACGCATTTCTCTTCCGTGATGGCAAGCCAAAGGCAACCACTTCGCTTGACAAAGATGACAAGGCGGTGAAGAATGTCAATGGAGATTACAGCATCTCTCATTTCTTGAAGAACAAGGATCGTCGTCTTGAGCTTCTCGTGGACTCTGTTCTCGCTTTCAAGAATCATGGATGGATACGCAATGAGCCGTCTCCTGATGCTGCTTTGCCAGCACAGATGACATCATCCACAGGCTACACCGTTTACAAGTATGATAATCCACAGATGGATATGACATATCGCACGAGTACGGTTGGTTGCTATACTGATATTCCTCTTTATTGGTATTCCGTAATCCTGTTGAACTATGCTGAGGCAAAGGCTGAGCTTGGCACGATTACCCAGGACGACCTCAACAAGAGTGTCAACTTGCTTCAGCGTCGTGCAGGACTGCCCGACATGACAACCTCTCCAGAGGCAGACCCGGCCAACAACATGGGCGTGAGCAACTTGATATGGGAAATCCGCCGTTGCCGTCGTTGCGAACTCATGTGTGACAATAACTATCGCTATTGGGATCTCGTGCGTTGGCACCAGATGGACAAGATGGACACTAATGTAAACCTCAACGCGAACCTTGGAGCTAATGTCTCCAATGTGGAAGACGCTGACAAAAACGCGGATGGATATTTGAAAGGAACATCGGCTACTCGCTCATTCAGCGCAAAGTATTATCACTATCCTGTGCCGACAAATGACATTACGCTAAACAGTCAAATCAAGCAGAACCCCAATTGGGATTGATTTTGAGGACAAGTGATTGATAGTTAAGTTAAATAATCATTAAATAGCAGCCGATGTGAAACTATCGGCTGCTATTTCTGTACTTTTGCATTATTAATTGCCTTTTTATGCTAACAATCTTAAAAGTTTTTTCTGTATGTTGCGCGAGCGTGTTTTTGACGCAACCCTTGCAAGCTGAGAAGCTCAATCCTGCAACAGCGACTGCCATCTCAACTTCTTTGCGCCAATACACGCAAGGCATAAGGACCGGAAACATATTGGTGGATTCCTCAGCGGTATCAGCTGATAGCGTTAAGGTCTTTCTGAATACCGCATTGCAGGACGTGCCAATGCGCTCAGACAATGTAAGCGAAATATTAAAGACCGTCAGCGACTGTCTGCCCGAGGAATTGCGCAAAAGACATTTGTCGCTTTATGTCAACGGTCACGACATTCACTCGCTGATACCCAACTACTTCAAGCCAAAAGCTGATCGCAGAAAGGCTTTTTATAATGTGCCAGCCGCGTATATAAGTAATAAGACATACGCGCCATTTACGCCAATAGTCACCAATCTTGACCGTCCTTATTCAGTGAAGAACGGCTTGCAGGGCAAGCACATTGCAATGTGGCAGAGTCATGGCAAATATTTCGAGCAAGGCCTGAACCGTTGGGAGTGGCAACGCGCCCGTCTATTTGAGAGCGTAGAGGATAAGTTCACTCAGAGTTTCGTGCTTCCTTATCTTGTCCCAATGCTTGAGAACGCTGGTGCCTATGTCATGATGCCGCGCGAGAGAGACACCAATCCTGCCGAGGTGGTTGTGGACAACGATGGCCAACTCGCCGTTTCACCGTATTCAGAGCATAATGGCTCACATGCGTGGGGTCGAGGCAATGGCATTGGTTTCGCTTATGCCCACAAGCAGTACACAGACTTCCAAAACCCATTCGCGGAAGGCACGTTCAGGCAAGTAATCACTACCAACAGCCGTAAGCAGGGCGAACAGTCTACGGCGCGCTGGACACCAATGATACCAGAAGACGGTCGCTATGCTGTATATGTGTCTTACAAGACATTGCCAAACAGCACCGAGGATGCTCATTACACCATTCACCACAAGGACGGTGTCACGCGTTTCTCCGTCAACCAGACCATGGGCGGTGGCACGTGGATTTACCTTGGCGCATTCAGTTTTGCCAAGGGGGAGAGCGGATTCGTGGAACTGAGCAATTATAGCAAGGCACCTGGAAAAGTGGTCACAGCCGATGCCGTGAAGTTTGGTGGAGGTATGGGAAATATAGCCCGTGCGGCAGATGGCAACAAGATTACGGCCTATACAAAAGGCCATTCCAATGATACGCAAAGCGCGCGAAACACTTACCAACCTCAACTCGACTTCACGCCTCAGGTGAGCGGCTACCCACGTTATCTTGAAGGCTCGCGCTATTATCTCCAGTGGGCGGGTATACCAGACAGTATCTATTCACCATCACATGGAACGAACGACTATACTGATGACTATCGCGACCGTGGGCTTTGGGTAAATTATCTTGCAGGTGGAACAAGAGCATGCCCCGATGTGAAGGGGTTGAACATACCCATAGCTTTGTCGTTCGCTTTCCATAGTGACGCAGGCACAGTGAGAGGCGACTCCATAATTGGAAATCTTGGCATATACCAGACTTCTCAGTATGGTGGTGTGTTTGCTGATGGCACCTCACGAGATGCCAATCGCGACCTGTGTGACCTTGTGCAAACACAAATAACCCATGACCTTAGCCTTCAAGCTGATCCCAAATGGACTCGCCGTGGAATGTGGAACCAGCGTTACTTCGAGGCTTGGGTGCCTCGTGTCCCGGCAATGCTGCTTGAGCTGATGTCGCACGAGAATTTCGCAGATATGCGCTATGGCCTTGACCCTCGTTTCCGCTTCATTGTGGGTCGCGCCATATACAAAGGCATCCTCCGCTTCCTAAGCACCGAATATGGTTATCCTTATATAGTACAGCCATTGCCGGTAATGTCGGTTAGCGCAACGCTAAACGATAAAAAGCAAGCTGTGATTTCTTGGGAAGCCGTGGTTGACTCACTTGAACCCACGGCAGAGGCAAAGCGTTTCGTTGTATATAAGCGCATAGGCAATGGTGACTTCGACAATGGCACTATAGTGAGGAAAAATACTTATGTCACCAGTATCCCAACTGACGAGGTGGTGAGTTTCAAGGTCACGGCCTTGAACGATGGTGGCGAGAGCTTCCCGTCAGAAATTTTGTCCTTGGGACTGTCTGGCAAATCGACGGCTAAGCCCGTGCTCGTTATCAATGGTTTCGACCGCATTAGCGCTCCTGATGATTTCACCAGCAGTGACGATAACATCGCTGGATTCCTTGCAGCCTATGATAACGGTGTGCCCGACAAAGAACTAATATCCTATGTGGGTGCAATGAAAGAGTTTCGTCGCGACATACCATGGACTCACGACGACGCGTCGGGTTTTGGCGATAGTTATGGCAACGAGGAGCGTATAACCATTGCTGGTAACACCTTCGATTACCCTGCCCTACATGGCACGAGTTTGCTGAAAGCTGGTTACAGTTTCGTCTCCGAGAGCCGCGCAGCTATAGGCAAAAGCAAGAATGTCGGCAAGAATGCCGCATTTGATGGTAATAAACTCATTGATGCTTATTCCGCCATAGACCTCATACTTGGTAAGGAAAAGCAAACCAAGTATGGCCGCCCGGGACTGCATCCTTTGGCTTTCAAGACATTCGACGAGCCCATGCAGCAGTTGCTCACCGCTTTCTGCAAGGCGGGCGGCCCCGTCTTCGTGTCGGGAGCCTATGTCGGTACCGACTTGTGGCAGAACCCACTTGCCACGTCCGACCCACGTGCGAAGAGCCAAAAGACAGACCGCGACTTCGCAGAGAAGATACTTAAATACCAGTGGCGCGAGGATCGTGCCTGTACCGATGGTCAAATCTCTTATGTCGTGTCGCCACTCGTTTCCGACACCACCACTTTCACATATTATAATACGCCCAACAAAACGTCTTATGTGGTTGAGTCGCCTGACGCTATCGATCCAGCTGACCCATGCGCTTACACCGCATTCCGCTACCCAGAGAATGGTATGTCGGCAGGCATAGTATTCGGAGGCAACGGCAGTGACAATTGGCGTACATGCGTGCTTGCGTTCCCATTCGAATCGGTGAGAAGCGAGGCAGCGCGCGACAATCTTATGAAGACAATCATGCAGTATCTAACTAAAAAGGAATAAGTTTCATGGGATTGGTACGGAGAATGATACTTGTGGCGTGCTGGCTCGTAGTTTTTACGACTACATACGCCTTTGAGCCCTTCCGCTTTGCCGTGGTCACGGATATTCACATTTCCGCAAACTCATCACAGCCAACAGAAGACTTGAGGCAATCCGTAGCTCAGATCAACAACGATGGCAGTATCGATTTCGTGCTTGTCACCGGAGACATTGCTGACGCGGGCGATGGTGCATCGTTGCGGATTGCCAAACGAGAACTTGACAAGCTCACCAAGCCTTGGTACATACTCGAAGGCAATCACGACCAGAACTGGAGCGAGAGCGGATGCATGGACTTCGTTAAGATCTTTGGCTACGAGCGTTTCAGTTTCGAGCATAAGGGCATACTCTTCATCGGCTTCCCCACGGGACCCATGATGCGCATGGCTCTCGGCCATGTGGCACCGGAAGACATAGCTTACGCAAGGGAAGCATTGGAGAAAAACGGCAAGACGGGCAATCCCGTGTTCATGGTCACCCACATGCCCATGCAACCTGCCGATGTAGACAACTGGTATGAGGTGACCGATGCCATTCGCCCTTACCCGATAGTGACATTTGTCAACGGTCATTATCATCGCAATCTCAACTTCAACTACGACGGCATACCAGGCATAGCAAACATCACCAACCTCAGACAGAAAGGCAACACGGCTGGGCAATACAACGAGTTTGACGTGCGGACAGATTCGATAGTGGTATACACTCATCCTGTGGGGAAACCACGCCATCGCTGGACATCGATGCCGTTCACCACCAAGCACGACGACAATCAATCCCACTGGTTCCCACGTCCTTCCTATGCTGTCAACGACACATTCCCGCAAGTGAAGGAAAACTGGGTCGTGAGCCAGCACGCTGGTATATATTCCTCTCCAGTGGTATGGCGGGGCAACGTATATGCTGCCGACAACGTTGGTCGTGTGGTATGTTATGATGGTCTTGGACATGAGCTGTGGCATTACCAAACAGGTGCGCGTATCATTGGCACTCCGGCCATTGGCAAGGGTGTGCTCGTGGCAGGTTCTGCTGATGGCTTCGTTTATGGCATCGATGCCAAGAGTGGCAAGCTGTTGTGGAAAGTTGAGACATCTGCGCCATGTGTGAGTGCGGTCACAATATTAGGTAGTACCGCATATATAGGCGGTGGAGACCACTTCTTTAGGGCAATAGACGTGACCCGCGGAAAGGTAAGGTGGCAAAGCCCCGACATAAAGGGTTATGTGGAGACAAAGCCTCTCGTGACCCGTGGTAAAGTGGTATTTGGCGATTGGGCCACTACGCTCTATTGCCTTGATGCTAAAACAGGTGCACGCTTATGGACGTGGCACCCCAAGAAGACAGACATGCATTACTCTCCGGCTGGCGTTTGGCCAGTGGAGGCAAATGGTCGTGTGTTCATTTGTGATCCAGACCGCGCGTCGACCGCTATCGACCTGAATACAGGCAAGCAGATTTGGCGCACATATCAGAGCAAGGTGCGTGAGAGCATCGGACTGTCGAAAGATGGCAAGCGTATCTACATGAAGACTATGAACGACAGCATCGTTTGCTATTCCACTAAGGGTGACACGCCGCAAGAACTTTGGGCTACCAATTGCGGCTTCGGCTACGAGCACGCCAGGGTGATGCTTGTCGAGAAAAACGGAGTGGTGTTCTCCACAAACAAAGACGGCCTCATAATGGCTCTTGACGGAAAGACAGGACGCTTGCTATGGAAACACAAATTCGGCAATACGCTTATCAATACCGTCGTGCCATTGAGCGCAAACAAGCTGATATTCACAAATGAAGCAGGAAAGGTGGGCGAGATAGAGATTAAACGATGATTTTGAACCAGGATTGCACCCAGTCTGCGATAATAACAAGACACAATATAAAAAACATAGCTAATAAACTTAATAAAAATGAAGAAACTGATAGATTGCTTCATCCCACGTGGAAATGAAGAGGAGACCAAGAGAAACTTAGAAGCTCTCGAAGCCGAAAAGCTCGTGAGCAATGTCACTGTCATCGACGGTAACGTCAAGGCTTCCGCGGTCTTGAAGGACATAGCCAAGAAAGCAGAGGCACAATATACGTTGCTCTATTTGAAGGGCCAATTCATACAGTTGGGTTATCTCGCCCTTGAGCGCATTGTGCAGGTCGCAGGTATCACTGAGGCTGGCATGACCTATACAGACCACTACAATATTTCAGCCGATGGCAAACGCGCGGACGCTCCAACCATAGACTATCAGATGGGTGCGCTCCGTGATGATTTCAATTTTGGATCAGTGATCTTGTTCCGCACGGACGCCTTGAAGGAGGCCGCCTCGAGGATGACTGCAGACTATCAGGCCGCCGGGTTCTATGATCTGCGCCTCAAGCTCGCCGAGAAATATGATATTAGTCATGTCAACGAGTACCTATACTCTGAGGTAGAGCTTGACACGCGTAAGACGGGTGAGAAGCTTTTCGACTATGTGGACCCACGTAATCGTGCGTCGCAGATAGAGATGGAGAAGGCCGTGACAGAGTACCTTAAAGAGATTGGCGGATACCTCAAACCTGAGTTTAAGCCCATCGACATCATGGCAGGCGAGTTCCCCGTGGAGATAAGCGTGATGATTCCCGTACGCAACCGCATACGCACCATCCGCGATGCCGTAAACAGCGCACTGGCACAGAAGACCAACTTCAAGTACAACGTCTTTGTCATAGAGAACGGCCCAGAGTGCCATTCCACTGATGGCACTACGGAAGCCGTGGCTGAGATGGCGAAGGCCGATGATCGTATTGTCCATGTTGTCACGCCACGTCGCGACCTTGGTGTCGGTGGCAGTTGGAACCTATGCGCTCATGACCCACGATGTGGTCGCTTCATCGTCCAGCTCGACTCAGACGACGTGTATCTCGACGAGAACACACTGCAGACCTATTATGATGCTTTCATGAAGCAAAAGACAGCCGCGATAATCGGTTCTTACGTTCTCACGGACATCAACAAGAACATCCTTCCGCCGGGAAAGATTGACCATGCGGAGTGGACGCCAGAGAATGGTCGCAACAATGCCCTGCGCATCAATGGCTTGGGTGCGCCACGTGGCATGTATTCGCCAGTGTTGCGCGACCTCACAATGCCTAATGTCAACTATGGCGAGGATTACGCTTTCATGCTTGCCGTCAGCCGCCACTACCTCATAGGCCGCATCTATGACCCGGTGTATTGCTGCCGTCGCTGGGACGACAACTCGGATGGCGATTTGAGCATCGAGAAAGAGAACCGCAACAACACATACAAGGATCGTATACGTACTTGGGAACTCAAGGCGCGCATAGCAATGAACAGTACTAATGAACAGTAAGAACATCACACCTTGGGTGTGGGTGCCCACACTATATTTTGCCGAAGGCGTGCCTTATTTCATAGTGAACAATATCTCCGTGATGATGTTCACCAAGATGGGCGTGCCCAATGGCGACATGGCATTCTTTACCACGTTGCTTTATTTTCCTTGGTTCCTTAAAGGCATTTGGAGTCCATTGGTCGACGTCGTGAAGACAAAGCGTTGGTGGATTGTCACCATGCAGGCGTTGCTCACCATATTGCTGGTGGCTCTCACGTTCACCTTGCCGTTCCCATCAGCGCAGATGATCGCAAGCGGGCAGACACCTATCAGTCTTTTCTCGCTTACGTTGGTGTTGTTTATCATTGCCGCTTTCGCTTCTGCCACTCATGACATAGCGGCTGATGGATACTACATGTTAGCCCACAGTCCGAGCAGTCAGGCAGCGTTTATTGGTATACGAAGCACGTTCTACCGTATAGCATCTGTCTTTGGACAAGGCGTGCTGGTGTTTATCGCCGGTACGGTAGAAAGCAATACTGGCAACATCCCTTACTCATGGAAAGTTACCCTTGGGTTGAGTGCTGTCATATTCTTCATGATCACGCTTTATCACACGTTCTGTCTGCCCCATGCTGATGCCGATCGTCCACGAGTGGATACATCGAAAGAATCAACAGGAAACGGCAAGTGGAGTGAGCTGTTGGGCTCGTTCTCGACATTCGTGAGGAAGCCAAACGTTGGTTGGGCCATAGCGTTCATGCTCCTATTCCGTTTGCCTGAGGGCTTCCTCATCAAGATGTGTCAGCCATTCCTTGTGCATGGCACTGATGTCGGTGGGTTGGGGCTCAGTACTGACATGGTGGGACTTGTTTATGGCACCTTTGGTGTCATTGCACTCCTTGGCGGTGGCATAATTGGTGGCATTGTGGCGTCAAGGATGGGGCTTAAGCGGTCGTTGTGGATTATGGCAGCCGCGATAACACTGCCTTGCATTACCTTTGTTTATTTAGCCGTGGCGCAGCCGTCAAACCTCGCAGTCATCACCATCGCCCTGTGCATAGAGCAGTTTGGCTATGGATTTGGCTTCACAGCCTATATGCTTTACATGATGTATTTCTCTGAAGGTGAATTCAAAACATCACACTACGCCATCTGTACAGCTTTCATGGCGCTCAGCATGATGCTGCCAGGCTTTGTGGCAGGCTACATACAAGAGGCGATAGGCTATGTCAACTTCTTCTGGATGGTTATGCTTTGCTGTCTCGCCACTGTCGGTATCACATTCGTGGTGAGAAAGCAGATAGACGAGCATTATGGTTGTAAGTAAAAACCATTTGACATGAAACGAATAGCTATCTTAATCAGTTGCCTCTGCTTGTTCTCACTCGTGTATGCTCAAAAAGTGAAGACTGGCATAGATATGTTGAAGGCCAGCAACTTCAAGATTCTTGAAGGCAAGCGCGTGGGGCTCGTCACCAATCCCACTGGCGTTGACAATAACCTCGTGTCTGATATTGACGTGTTGCATAACGCCCCCAATGTGAACCTCGTGGCTCTCTTCGGCCCAGAGCACGGCGTTCGCGGCAGTGCCCATGCTGGCGAGACGGTCTCGGGCAATAGCGAT
>ERZ808270.483-NODE-483-length-22925-cov-32.913642_pt1 | contig 22925 bp, 16 predicted proteins | sample MGYA00521082_ERZ808270 | MGnify/ENA primary metagenome ERZ808270 (study PRJEB31516, sample SAMN03275594) | gut metagenome | biome: mammalia-associated habitat; material: feces | host: Papio cynocephalus | place: Kenya | collected 2012-07-27 ... | reverse complement strand
GTACCGAGGGACCTACTTGCGAGGGCATCGTGAAAATGGATGTGAGCAAGATGAAAGATGGCGATGTGGCAGGTCTTTCTGCTTTCCAGGGTGATGCAGCCTTGTTGTCTATCGTGAAGGAGGGCAAAAAGATGTATCTTGTAGGTACCAAGGAGAATGTCTCATTGACCCAAAAAGAGAAGGCTGTGACCGGCGTAAAGCGTGAGGAAGTATATCGCCAGGTTTTGAATCTGAAAGTGGATAAAGCCACGAAGTCTTGCTTCGTCTATCTGAAGATGAACTGTGATTTCCGTCACCATACAGACCTCGCCACGTTATCTTATAGTTTGGATGGTAAGAATTGGATTCCAGCCATCAAGGACTTCAAGATGAATTACGACTGGAGTCGCTTCTTTATGGGAACCCGCATCGCTATCTACAACTATGCGACAAAGACAGCAGGTGGATATGTGGATGTGGATTCTTTCGAGTATTCTAAGGGAGAATAACCTTCTTTTTGTGGGGAAGGAATAAAATAAGATGGCAGAAAGTTGAGAATCTGAGATGTTTTTCTTAACTTTGTGCCATCTTTTGTAAACTATAGTATGAACTAATCTGAAATTATATTTATGATCAATAAACATAAGTTCTTGATGGGGGCTTTAGCCTTGGTTCTCTTTTTACCGATGCCGACTATGGCAAAGTCACATAATCAAGATAATAGCACTCGATTATGGTATGATGCTCCTGCCAAGCATTGGTTAGAGGCATTGCCTATTGGTAACTCTCATCTGGGAGGAATGGTGTATGGTGGTGTACAGGATGAAACTATCCAACTCAATGAAGAAACCTTTTGGAGTGGTGGACCTCACAATAATAATAGTACAAAATCATTGGAGAATCTTCCGAAGGTTCGTGAGTTGATATTCAATGGGAGGGAAGAGGAGGCTGCCAATCTCATCAATAAAACCTTCATCCCTGGACCTCATGGTATGCGTTTCTTGCCGATGGCTAATTTGCATATTCAAATGAAGGAGGTTGGAGATGCTTCGATGTACCTTCGCGAACTAGATTTGCGTAAGGCTTTAAACCACACTCAATTTGTGCTCAATGGAGTGAAATATGAACGAACAACCTTTGCTTCGCTAGCGGATGGGGTTATCGTATGCCATCTTAAGGCTAGTAAAAAAGGAATGCTGTCGTTTGGCTTTTCTCTTGATGCGCCTTTTGATTGTCAAGTACAAAGTGCAAATAATGGCTTGCTCTTGAAAGTAAAAGGACAAGACCAAGAAGGAATCAAGGCTGCTCTTACTGCCGAATGTTTGGCAAATGTACAAACGGATGGACATGTAACTGTAACGAATGGAACTGAAGATAATGGGCATAAGGCAAGTGCTTCGGTTGTTAATGCAACCGAAGCAACTATTATCGTGAGTGCGGCTACCAACTTTGTGAACTATCATGATGTTTCGGGCAATGCAGCACGGAAGAATGCCAACTATATGAGTAAGGTGAAATTGATGAGTTATGCTCAGTTGGAAAAACGCCATGTTGAGGCTTACCAAAAGCAGTTTGGTACTTCTTCTTTGACATTGATGGCTGATGCCAATGCTCAGTTGCCTACTGACCAACGACTGGATAAGTTTGCTGGAAGCAAGGATATGGCAATGGTGGCACTGATGTACAACTATGGTCGTTATCTCTTGATTTCTAGTTCTCAACCGGGTGGGCAAGCTGCCAATTTGCAAGGTGTTTGGAATGACAACAAGAATGCACCTTGGGACAGTAAATATACCATCAACATCAATACGGAGATGAACTATTGGCCTGCTGAGGTTACGAATCTAGGTAATACGATTGAGCCTCTTTTCTCTCTTATCAAGGACTTGAGTGAGACGGGGGCAAAGACTGCCCGTGAGATGTATGGTTGTCGTGGATGGATGGCTCATCATAACACGGATATTTGGCGTATCGCCGGGCCTGTGGATGGAGCGCAATGGGGTATGTTTCCGAATGGTGGAGCTTGGTTGACCACTCATCTTTGGCAACATTATCTTTATACAGGCGACAAATCTTTCTTGCAGAAATGGTATCCTGTGATAAAAGGTGCAGCGGAGTTCTATCTTGACTATATGCAAACTTTGCCAGGAACGAAATGGAAAGTAACTGTGCCTTCGGTGAGTCCAGAGCAAGGTCCTAAAGGCAAGAAAACTGCAGTAACCGCTGGTTGCACGATGGATAATCAGATTGCTTTTGATGCATTGACTAGTGCGGTGAAAGCTTCTGAGATATTGGGGATGGATGAGGCGGAACGCAAGGATATGCAGAAGTTGATATCGCAGATTCCACCGATGCAGATCGGTAAATATGGGCAGTTACAAGAATGGTTGATTGATGCCGACGACCCTCACAATGAGCATCGTCATATCTCTCATCTCTATGGATTGTATCCATCCAACCAAATTTCTCCATTCAGTCACCCTGAACTGTTTAATGCTGCAGCCACCACCTTGAAGCATCGTGGTGACATGGCAACGGGATGGAGCTTGGGATGGAAAACCAACTTCTGGGCTCGTATGCTCGATGGCAACCATGCCTTTAAGATTATCAGCAACATGTTGCATCTTTTGCCGGTATCGGAAGGTGAAAGTAAAACGTCTCGTGTAGATGGTCGTACTTATCCAAATCTCTTCGATGCTCATCCGCCATTCCAGATAGATGGTAACTTTGGTGTGACTGCCGGTATCGCCGAGATGCTCTTGCAGAGCCATGATGGTGCCGTGCATTTCTTGCCAGCCTTGCCTGATGCCTGGGGTGAGGGTAGCGTGAAGGGACTTTGTGCCCGTGGAGGCTTTGTGGTGGACATGGCTTGGAAAAACGGCAAGTTGACCAAGGCGAAGGTGCTCTCCAAGAATGGAGGCGTGTTGAGAGTTCGCTCTTATGTGCCGCTGAAGGGCAAGGGTGTCACGTTGGCTAAGGGAACTTGTCCGAATTCACTCTTGGCTCCTGCCGTTATAAAACAACCTTTTGAGGCGACGCTTGTGGAGCAGGGTGTGAAGGCACATATCCCTACAGTCTACGAATATGATGTAGATACACGGGCAGGTAAGACCTATTTCTTCACATGCAGCAAATAGCGCTACTTACTCAAAGTAGAATGTGAGGGCTATCATTTTGCTATGAGCCTTGTTAGCCGACAATGTGTAAGGCAACATACTCTTGTCTTTCACATTGTTGGCATGATTCTTATCGTATGAATCGGTGATGCCATACATGAATTTCAACTCAGGTCGAAGTTTGAAGAATGGCAAGTAAAAGTCGCAGCCCATTCCTAGTTCCAGAAATAAGTCGGTCTTCTTAAGCTTGATGTAGTCATCGTTCTTGGTACTGAGGTTCATCATCGGATTCAGTCCCGCCATGATGTAGGGACGATGGTTATTGAAACGTGGAGCGGCAAAAATCAAGTCTAAGGCACTTGATATATAGGCGGTCTTCATCTCTTGTTTTTGCTCGATAGAATTACCTATGCCATCTTTCTCCTTTAAGTTGTGGTAGGTAAGGTGGCGAGTTCCAAAATACATGGTTGGGGCTACACGGAACTGGAAATGGGTGCTGAGGCGAAATTCGCCAAGCACACCCACGGTGAATCCTGGATCCCAACGGTCTTGGTCTACTGTCACCAAACCTTGCTGTTCTATTCCATCGGCATCGATATAAGTTGTAGGACCTGCATTGTTGAGTTCTAGGTCCTGTAGGTGAATGCCTACCAGTACTCCGAAGTGGAATGGGCGCAAATCGGTATAGGGACGATTCTCCACCGTCCTTTCTTGTGCCATTAGTTGAGAAAAGCAAGTGATGGCTATGATTAATGCTAATATTTTCTGTTTCATATAGTATAAACGGAACTATCTCAATCTTATTGTTTGGCGTATTATTTCGATTATGTATAAATTGAGCAGAAAACTTAAAAAAATGCATACCTAATTGTAGGTATTTCGAAAATAATTATTATCTTTGCACCATCAAAAGTAGGTAACAGACCTATACATATTATACAAGATAAAACAAAAGCAAATTTACAAAAACATTATAAACATTTAAACATTAAGAATTATGGCATACGTTATTGGTGACGATTGTATCGCTTGCGGTACATGTATCGATGAGTGCCCATCAGGCGCAATCTCTGAGGGCGAGAAGTATTCTATCAACCCAGATCTCTGCACAGAGTGTGGTACTTGCGCAGATGTTTGCCCTAATGAGGCAATCAGTCTTCCTTAATCTATAAGGATAGATACTTTTAGTTACATAAAACATTGAGAGCGACTTTCTTCTAGAAGTCGCTCTTTTTTTGTCTATTTTTTTGTTGAATGTCTCTTCGTGTCCTTTTTCTGTGTTTTTACCTTAAGGGTAATTTCTCTCCCTGTTTTAGGTCAATAAAAAGGTTGTACTAAACAATTAGCACAACCTTTATATGTAAAAAAATCTTTCAATTTTGTCCTAGTTTATGCACCTGGCTGAATACCAGCTTTCTCGAATGCATCCTTGGCAATCTTGTTGTTAGGATCCAACTTCAACAACTTGTCAAAGTATGGTTTCGCTGTATCGAAGTCCTGCTTGTCATAAGTGTAGATGAAGCCCATGTACTGATAAGCCTGCTTCAAATAGCTGATTTCATCCGCATCACACTGCTTTGCCTCCAGTTCGTTAATAACTTCTGTGTATGCAGGGATAGCCTTGTCATCCAACTCGTTCTGGAAGGCTGTGTTACCCTCCTGTAACTTGGCGAATGGCTTCAATGTCGGATACTTTTCTGCTAACTTTGCATAAACAGCGATAGCTTTCTCTATGTTCTCCGTCTTTGTCTTCGGATCCTTCTTAGCCTTATTGACATAGATTTCTGCAAGTTTCATGAAGTCCGTAGGAGCTGCATTTGGATTTTTGTCCATATACTGCTGGTTATATTCCAAAGCTTTGTCCTCATCTCCAAGCCCTTTGTAGGCTTCTGATATGTAGAGCAATGGTTTTGGATCGTCACTCTTCATCTCTAATGCCTTCTGGTACTGTGCGATAGCCTCATTGTATTGTTTGTTACCAGCAAGAGCCAAACCATAGTACGAAATGATGCTGGCATTCTTCTTGATAGAGTCTGTATTCATGATGATGTTGGCTAATCCAAGTGCTGTGTCATACTTTTGTAAGTCTACAGATGCTCGAAGTGCCAATACGCGCATAGCTGCGTCCTTAGAATATTTCTGTATACCTGTTTGGCAAAGGTTCAAACTTTCCTCCTTCTTGTTGAGTATATATGCAGTAAACGCATATTCATAATATGCATACTCTTCAAGTGTGTTTGGCTTTGCCTTTGAGAAATACTCGTATGCTTTATCGTAGTTGCCTGCGCTAAAAAAGTTGTGACCAGCTTCTGCTTCAATAGGGTAATCTGGGTTGATTTCTCTCAGCTTGTTGAGCGCATCTGCACTCGCAGCTGGGTCAATCTTACGATAAACATTAGAGTAGCTAATGTAACCTTGAGGATTCTTTGGATCCATAGTCATGCACTGTCCATACCAAGTAGCAGCCTCTCCACCGTTATCTTGCATGGCGTAAATGTCACCCTTGAGGATATAAGCATCCCCATAGTTCTTATATTTAGCGATAACGGCATCTGCTACAGCGTTAGCTTGGTCGTACTGCTTGTTCATAGCAAGGATGTTACCCAGGGCTACGAGTGCCTTAGGATCCTTCTTGAACTCTTTCTGGTAATTCTTAAGAGTCTTTTCTAACTCTTTAGGGTTGGAGTTACCTGCTTTCAAAGTTATCTCTATAGGCTTCAGCATGTCCTTGTAGTTGACTTCCTGAGCCATTACTGGAGCTGACAATCCCATTATCAGCATTCCGGCTACTAAATATTTAACTGCTTTCATAATTCTACTTTTATTTATCTTCTAAAATTCATTTGAACCTTAGACGTTTTACGTACATTTTGGTTTAAACAAGTCTTTATTTTTAGCGTCGCTTTACTCTTGTTTATACTTCTTAGCGTTTCACGTTTACGGTCTTAATCGTGATATCTCCTCTATATGGCAACAAACCTGTCTTGAACAATATCAACTGTCCACGAGGTCCACTGATATAGTTGGCAAAGCTCCAAGGTAAGGCTTTGTGAGGGTCAACTACGATGGCATATAGTGTTCTACAGAACGGATATCTACCATCAAGCAAGTATGCCTGATATGGTTTCCAGCTATTCATAGGAGTAGCTTTGTCCTTGATAGATACCGACATGACATGAATATTCTTCTTGAAAGTAGTGTTGGTGGAATCTCTACGGTCGTTCAACCAGTTGGAACCAATAACACCTATGGAACCTGGGTTTCTGTCAACGAAGTCTATGACTTGTTTGCTGGTCTTCGCCGCCATAATCTTAGCTCCCATCTTCTCTCCGTGTAGTACTGAGTCTACAACGAAGTTGGTTGTAGCAGAGCGTGTGTTGTCGAATATCACTTCGATGTCACCTCTTTTGCTGCCAGGTACAATGTCACTCCACTTGGTGGCTTTGCCCGTCAAGATACGTTTGATGTCGTTCACTGTAATGCAAGAATCGTTGTTGTTCTTGTTGACAATGAATGCCAATCCATCGTAACCGATAGGAAAAACAGAAGGGATAACATTACTTTTTGATTTCAAGTAAGCAATCTCGTTAGGCTTCAAGTTGCGAGTTGTAAACAAGAGTGTTGTTTTGAAATCCTTAATCATCTGAAGTCCTGTGACTTCGTCTGTGTATTTTGGCTTAAGCTTAGCGAGAGGATATTCAAATTCGAATTGTGCCTTTTCCTCTTCAATGACAGGGCTTAAGCTTTCGTCAGCCACAAATTCGATTGTGCCTGATGTAGGAGTGTCTGTTCTACCATCTTTGGCTTTCTTCTCACCACAAGATGAGAAGAAAGCCATTGATAGTGTTGTTAATCCTATAAAAATATAAGATGTTCTTTTCATTCTATTACTGTAATCTAAATACAACTGGTACAGTATACTTAACACGTACAGCAGAACCATTTTGCTTACCTGGTTTCCACTTAGGCATGCTCTTAACGACACGCTGTGCTTCACGGTCAAGTGAAGGGTCTACGGAACGAGCTACCTTTACATCAGAGATAGAACCATCACGCTCTACCACGAATGCTACGATAACACGACCTTGAACTCCGTTCTCCTGAGCTACTACTGGGTATTTGATGTTGCTAGAGAGGTAAGACATCAAAGCACCATTTCCACCAGGGAATGATGGCATCTCCTCTACAACGTCGAATACCTTGTTAGAAACCTCAGGTTTAGGCGCTGCTGGTGGTGGTGGTGGGGCAGCGACTGCGATATCACTTCTTACAGCCTCCACGGTACGATCTTTTGTACCTTCCTCATCTTTAGTACCAACTGCCACCTTTGCATCAAGTTGATCCATCTGCTTAACCTGGTTTTCCTCTTTTACGAGGTCATCTTTCTTAATGACAGGTGCAGTAAACTTTTGAGTCTCACGAGCCACAGGTATCTCTTTTTTCATCTCAACCTTAGGCTTGATTGGCTCTTGCTTCTTCTTCTGTTCTTTTTCAGCCTGCTTTTGGAGCTTAGCCAGCTCCATTGCTTCCATATAAGCTTGTTGCTCTTCGGCTTGTTTCTGTTCGATGACTTTCCAAGCCAAGAAACCGCCCACGAGTGCTGCAGCAATGACCAAGATCAGAAGAGACTTGATGTTTCGCCCTGAAGTACCCTTACGGAGTTGGTATGCACCATACTCTTTGTTCTTTCCGGCGAAAACCATTTCGACCCATTTAGGATCATAAAGATCTATTTTTGCCATTTCTTTCTTGTTTTAATTGTTAGTATTCATCTTACATCTTCACGCCCTTAGACTTGAGAAGTTTCTCGTCGTCTGCGCTAATCTTGTCGATGACATACGTACCAATGTTCAAAATCTGCATTTCGTCGAGTGCGTCAACCATGTTCTTGTATGAAGCGTTATCAGTAGGTTTGATGACGATGGTAAGAGTTTCGATCTTCTTGCCATTCACTTCACCACCTTTGATTTTACTCAACTTTTTCTGATAAACGCTATCAGGCATTGCTGGATTCTTTGCACGTTCAGCATTCAAAGACTTTACTGCGATCATGATTTGCTCCACTGGGCGCAAACCTTCACCAGTAGTATGCTCTCTCAAGACTTTACGGACACCATTGCTACCCCAAGTTGTTTCTTTGATCCAGTTAGGGTCATCATACTTAGGGATACCAGCTCCGTAGTAAATCTTGTTGTCTGCAGCTACATAGAGTGTGATAGTACCAGACTCCTTGGCCTCGTTTTGGTCGGTTTGGTCTTGGTGCTTATCATTACTTGGCATAGTCAGCTCCATAGTCTGAGGTTTGCTCAAGGATGTACACAGCATGAAGAACGTGATCAGAAGCATGAGCATATCCACCATTGGCGTAAAGTCAACGCGGACATTCATTTTCTTTTGTTTGCTTTCTTTTTTAGCCATTTATTCGTCCCCCTGTTGTTTTAACTGTGTGATCATATAGTAATGACTCTCGTCCATGTCCTGGAGTTCGTTCATCACTCTCTTAACTGTCTTGTATGGTGTGGAGGCATCAGCCTTGAGGGCTATCTTAATGTCTTCATTTACTGTACGAGCTGCATTTACCCACTGCTGGAACTCGCTCATACCACCACTGATACTGTCGAGAGGAATACCTTTCTGCTGGAGATACTGTGGACGCTTAGCAGCGTTCATTGACAGATAAGTACTCAAATCGCGCATAGGTACACCGAACGTACCTTCGCTCTTGAATGTCTCAATCTGCTTAGGATTCAATGAAACGCCGAATTCGCTAGTCATCGAGCTAAGTGTATTTCCCAGCTGATCGGTATTGTCAATACTCATAAATACTTGGCCTTCGCCGGTAGGTTTACCAGCTTTGTCCTTTTCTGGACTTACCAAGATTGTCAAGACGCCGTTCTCTGGCACCTTAATCTCAGACACAGATCCTGGAGTGTTCACCTTCACTGGCTCATTCTTGACGAATGTAGATGTCAGCATGAAGAAGGTAAGCAGCAGGGTCATAACGTCTGACATAGGAGTCATATCGATCCAGACGTCACTCTTCTTAATTTTTACTTTACCCATAGCGATAAAATTTTAAAGGGTTAGCAAAAATTAAGCCTCTTCTGTGTGGTTAGCTTCGTATGTCTGAGCAATTGAGTAACCTACCTCGTCGAGTGCGTATGTCAACTTATCAACCTTGTTGGTAAATGTGTTGTAAGATACAACAGCACACCAAGAAGTCAAAATACCGAATGCGGTGTTGATCAACGCCTCAGAAATACCTACAGAAAGTGCTGCTGAGTCAGCGCCACCACCTTCACCCATGGCCTGGAATGACTTGATCATACCGGTTACAGTACCGAGAAGTCCAGTCAATGTACCCAATGTTACGATTGTTGCGATGATAGGCAAGTTCATTGTTAATGTTGGCATCTCCAACTGTGTTGCCTCCTCGTGAGCCTGCTGAATCTTAGCTACCTTCTGTGCCTTCTTCAAAGAAGCGTTAGCACCGCTCTCCATTGACTTGTAAGCGTTCAAAGAAGCCATAACTACGTTGGCTACTGTACCACGCTGCTTGTTGCAGAGCTGCTCTGCCTTTGCGAAGTCGTTAGCGTTCAAAGCTGCCTTGATGTTAGCAACGAACTTAGGAAGGGCACCCTTACCTGTAGCGGTCTTAAGAGCCAACCAACGCTCGATAGTCATTGCCAATACGGTGAGCAACAATGTGTGGATAACTGGTACGATTACACCACCCTTGAAGATTGTTCCCCAAATGTCTGCTGGGTGATCTTTCACACCTGGATCCTGGAAGTGCATGTCATTTCCGAACCATGTGAAGAACAATGTGAATGCGATGATAGCACATACCACGATGATCCAGAATGCGCCTCTTACTCCCTGAAAGCCCTCAGACTTCTTAGCTGGGGCTGCTTGTTTTGTAGTTGCCATAATTTTACTTTTTTAAATTATTAGTTAATAAATTATTAATATTTTCTCGTTTATTCTAGCCCTTGGTTGTGTTGTTTGTCAATAAACACAGTTTGGTTATTTTAGAATCCTTTGGCAAAGATAATAATTTATAAGTAACTATCACCCTAATTAAGAAGTTTTAACGAGGTATTGGCTTAAATTAAACCAATATCTCGCATTTTTCTTACATTTTGACTTCCAAAACGGGGTTTTCCCTCATTTATTATTTCAGTTTTGCCAATGCTTCCTTGATGCGTCGGATGGCCTCCACGATGTTCTCGTCGCTTGTGGCGTAGCTCATGCGGAAGCAGTCTGGATCTCCGAAGGCATCTCCTCCAACTGTGGCTACATGTGCCTCCTCCAAGAGGTACATGGCGAAGTCGGTTGAGTTGTTGATCTTGCGGTCGCCATTGCTCTTTCCGAAGTAGCTATTGCACTTTGGGAAGAGGTAGAATGCTCCCTGTGGCATGTTGACCTCCAAGCCTGGAACTTCCTTTGCCAACTTTACGATCAAGTTGCGGCGGCGCTCGAATGCCTGACGCATTTCCTCTACAGCACTCTGGTCGAGTGTGTAGGCTGCCTCTGCTGCCTTCTGGCTGATGGAACATGTGCCACTGGTGTACTGGCCCTGAAGCTTGTTGCATCCCTTGATGATCCATTCTGGACCAGCCAAGAAACCTATTCGCCATCCTGTCATGGCGTATGCCTTGGATACACCATTGGCTATGATGACCTGTTCCTTCATGCCAGGCTCCTGGGCGATGCTATGATGCTTGCCGATATAGTTGATGTGCTCGTAGATTTCATCTGCCAACACGAACACCTCTGGGTGCTTCTTGAGAACCTCAGCCAATGCTGCCAACTCTTCCTTAGAGTAGACACTACCTGTTGGGTTGCTTGGAGAACAGAGAATGAGCATCTTAGTCTTCTCGGTGATGGCATTCTCTAACTGCTCTGATGTCATTTTGAAGTCCTGGTCGAAGCCAGCGTTTACGATAACAGGTGTACCTCCTGCCAACTTCACCATCTGTGGATAGCTTACCCAGTATGGTGCTGGGATGATGACCTCATCGCCTGGATTGACAAGTGCCAAGACTGCGTTGCAGACGCACTGCTTGCCACCGGTACCAACGATGACCTCGTTGATTGTGTAATCCAAGCCATTCTCATTTTTCAATTTGGCAACAATTGCTTTTCGCAAATCAGGATAGCCAGGAACTGGCGAATAGCGAGAGTAATTCTCGTCAATAGCCTTCTTCGCTGCCTGCTTGATGTTGTCAGGTGTGTTGAAGTCTGGTTCACCTACGCTCATATTGATTACATCAATACCTTGAGCCTTCATTTCACTACTCTTCTGTGACATCGCCAGTGTTGCTGATGGTGCCAATCTGTTTAAACGATCAGATAATTGTGCCATAATTCTTTCTAATATTTATTATTCGAGTGCAAATTTAAGCATTTTATTTCTTTTTCGGAAGAATTTTAATCATTATTTCATCTTTTGAAATAAAATAATAACAAACTTTTCCCTTTAGCCTAGATGTAGGGTGTGTCCCATGCGGTCTCGCTTTGTTTTGAGATAGCGTTCGTTGTACTTGTTGGGTGTTACTTCGATAGGTACATTCTCTACAATTTCCAAGCCGTAAGCTTCCAAACCAACTCGTTTTACCGGGTTGTTGGTGAGCAGGCGCATCTTGTGTACGCCTAGGTGGCGGAGCATCTGTGCACCACAACCGTAGTCGCGTTCGTCAGGCTTGAAGCCTAGGTGGACGTTGGCATCCACTGTGTCAAGACCTTCCTCCTGCAACTTGTAGGCGGCAATCTTGTTCATCAGTCCGATGCCACGGCCTTCCTGTTGCATATATACCACTACGCCCTTTCCTTCCTTGTCTATCATCTGCATGGCCTTGTGTAACTGTTGACCACAGTCGCAACGCTTGCTGCCGAGGATGTCGCCGGTGGCGCAAGAAGAGTGAACACGTACCAAGATTGGTTCGTCTTCCTTCCATTCGCCCTTGATGAGTGCCATGTGCTCCAAGCCGTTGCTCGACTGGCGGAAAGGGATGAGGCGGAAGTGTCCGTATTCTGTTGGCATGTCAACCTCTTCGCCCACTTCTATGAGCGATTCTTTTTGGAGGCGATACTTGATCATGTCTTTGATGGAGATGACCTTGATGCCCCATTCCTGGGATAACTCCATGAGCTGAGGAAGTCGAGCCATGGTGCCGTCTTCATTCATGATTTCCATGAGGGCACCTGCTGGGTAGAGTCCTGCTAACTTGCAGAGGTCGATGGCTGCCTCTGTGTGTCCGCTTCTTCTCAATACACCGTTGTCTTGTGCATAGAGTGGATTGATGTGGCCAGGGCGACCAAAGGTCTGTGGAGTTGAATTTGGGTCGGCAAGCGCCTTGATGGTTTCTGCTCTGTCGTGGGCGGAAACTCCAGTGGTGCATCCTTCTAGCTTGTCCACGGTGATGGTGAAAGGAGTGCCGAGCACGGAAGTATTTTCGGATACTTGGTGTGGAAGGTCGAGCTCGTCGCATCTGCTTAGGGTGATAGGTGCGCAAAGCACACCTCTGGCATGCTTGAGCATGAAGTTTACCTTCTCTGCGTCAATCTTCTCTGCGGCGATGATGAGGTCACCTTCGTTCTCGCGGTCTTCATCGTCTACTACGATGACAAACTTACCATCATGGAAGTCCTTTACTGCGTCTTCGATACTATTGAGTTTGAAATCTGTCATTTTGTTTGATACCTTTTTATATAGTTACATTTCTTTTATCTTGTTGATGATATTCGTGTTGGTCTGAGTGATGACCTTCAGGTCGCGCCACAAGCGAAGTCTGAAACGCCACATTCTTAGGTATAACACAGTTCCCACTGGTACAATGATGGCTGCACTGATGTTGAGCCATTTGCGCTCGAATGGACGAGTATGCGCTTTGGTCGACACGATAGGGTATTGGTTCAAGTTGTGGAGTATCATTCTGTTCTTGGTGTTGCACAAGTCCTCGATGATGTCTTCCAGCTCCTTGCTGATACGCTCGATTTCGTTGTCTGGCTGATATTTGAAGAACACGTTGATAAAGTTAGGGAATCTCTTCAGCCTATGTACCTTATTATATATATATATATCTTCGTTGATTTTCTCCAGTTTATCGGCGTCCAATTGATAGTTAGGATCGTTGATGACCACTTCCTTACCGAAGATATGTCGTTTGATACGCAATCCGAACAGTTTCATAAAGAACATCTTGTATGCCTCCATGTTGAACACGGTAGAGTCGTTTGTAGCTTTGTAGGTCACAAAGATAGCCACAGGTGCTAGGACGGCAGGTGCCAGCCATTTGCCAAACCATATGGCCCACATACCACTTCGTGCCATTCTAAACCCAGTGTTGTCTAGGATATAGAATATGATGAACACTAAGACCGATATGACGACTGGGAAGCCTAGACCTCCTTTTCGGATAATGGCTCCTAGTGGAGCTCCGATGAAGAAGAAAATGAGGCATGACAGGGCAAGTGTTATCTTGTTGATAGCCTCGATCTTGTGTTGGCGGATAGCATAGTCAGCATCACTCGTCATCATCGACTTGAAGTCCAGGTCGCTCAGTTCCTGCTGTACCGTAGATTGAGCATTGTTGACAACCTGAAGTTTCTTGTCGTTTGGAAGCTTATTAAATAATGTATCAATGTCAATTTTCTCACCAGCCTTTATCTCTTTTACTGAATCGGTTTTATTGACCGGGGCCATGGAGTAAAATCTGATGTTTGCCTCTTTGAGATAAGTTCTTCCTACAGAGTCATAGGCTCCATTAATGGAGTCGATGGCGTGGAATATCTGAGACATGCTCTTGGCTTTTGCGTTTCCTGAGAGAGCGCTTGCGTCAGTCAGGTTGAAGCCTCCGTCAAAGTCGAGTATGATTTTTTTTGAAATGAAAGACTCTCGACGGTATGGAACGGCAGCGCTATTCCCTAGTTCGCTGCTCTGCATGTTCTCAAACCATTCGCCGCTATAGAGGCTTAGCACGAGGTGCTTCTTTTCAGCGGTGCTTTGCAGCATACCAGAGTCGGCAAGAATGATGGCGGCATCTTCGTAGCTATCGGTCATGCGATATATCATGATGCCATACAGCCTTCCTGTCTTCATGTCCTTCTTCTGCACGTAGAGATTGCAGTTAGGAATGCCATCATAGAATACGCCTTCTGGGATTTCAAGTTCTGGACTCTTCTGTTTCATGGACAGTAAGAGCTGGGCCATGTTCTTGGTGGACTCTGGTCCTATGTTGTTTTGGAAGTAGAAGGAGCCAAACATGATGACTACTGTGATGAAGATGAGTGAGCGGAAAGCTTGCATGAGGGAAATTCCTGCAGCCTTGATGGCTGTAAGCTCAGAACTCTCGCCCAGGTTTCCGAAGGTCATCAACGAAGACAGCAAGATGGCGAGTGGCAAAGCTTGTGGAACAAGGGTGAGGCCCATGTACCAGAAGAATTGAGCCAATACGTCCATGGAGATTCCTTTTCCGATGAGGTCGTCGATGTAACGCCATAGAAACTGCATCATCAGCACGAATTGGCAGATGAAGAAGGTTCCCAGGAAGAGAAGTCCAAATTGCTTGGCGATAAATATGTCTAATTTCTTAATTCTAAGCATTTCAAATATTGTTGTTCTGTGTCTTTTCCTTTCTGTGCGAAAGCCATGACATTTATTTCAGCCTGCAAAGTTAACACAAAAAAATCAGAAAACCTTTATTTTTCGTTTTTTTATATATAATAATAGGTGAAAAACTATAAGAAAACTTCGGGATTGAGAAAAATAAACTTTTTTTGAAAATTTCTTCTCAAAAATTTGGTGGTTTCAAATAAATGTAGTACCTTTGCACCCGCAAATGAGAAATCAATTGCTTCAATGATGGCGGGATAGCTCAGCTGGTTAGAGCGTCGGATTCATAATCCGGAGGTCGTGGGTTCGGGTCCCACCCCCGCTACCTAAAAAAGACATTTACTTTTAAAGTAAATGTCTTTTTTTATGCTCCAAATTTTTCCATAGTTTTCCATGGGTCTTGATAAAGTTTTCCACATGGGTGTGGATATGTGTGGAAAAAGATTTTATGTGTTTGTTTGTCAGGTAGTTTTGTACGTTATGCTGCTTGTGTATAATTCGAAGAATATAATTTCAGCAATGCTCGATTTCATTCCTTATCCACGGCTATCAACAGCTTTATTTCTTACTAAAGAAGTATTTTCGTTCCCTTTTTCCCTTGTGCTTTCAAAATAAAGTTGTATATTTGCGCCCAAAACAAGATTAGATATGAAACAGCAACAAATATATAATTTAAGTGATTTTGCCCTTCGATATCATCTAACAGACATCTTTGGTGCATATGCTGCTCATCTTTTTGTCGATTATTCACAAGATACTTCTTTTGTAAAGATGGCGAGTGAGCGTACGCTTTTTACAAAGATCTTGTTGGTGAAACAAGGTCATATTGGGATGAACGTTCATTCTATGATGGATGCTCATTTGCAGCAGAATGTATGTTTCCGAGGGCGGACGTTAGATGACGAGCACGAACGTTTGCTTTCTAAAAACGATTTGTTGGTTGTCTCTCCGAAGCATGTGATAGCTTTTTCAGCTATGTCTTACGATTTTGAGGCGGAATGTATCTTGGTGGATGAGGATATAGCAGCCGATGTGGTTTATCATCTCTCAGAAGACAAAATGAAGGCTGCGCTCGACATCTTCCACATGATTCGTGACATTGTGCGCCACCAACATATATATAAAGTGGAGATGATCCAGTCGATGGTGAATGTGCTGAAACTCTTGGTCTCCGAACTTCCGTATGATAATATCTCCTTCACTCGTGACTTGCGACACAAGAAGAATGTCTATGAGATATTCCTTCATCTTTTGTATCGCAACTTTAGAAGTGAGCGCCAAATTCGTTTCTATGCCGATAAATTGAATTTGTCTTCTCCTTATCTGTCGAGAATGGTGAAGGAAATATCGGGATCGACGGTCAATGACCATATTTCTTCCTTACTTTACAAGGAGATTTGCAACTTGCTCAAGCAGTCGGACATGACCATTGGGGAGATTGCCGATTATCTACATTTCAGCGATCAGAGTGCCTTGACCAACTTCTTTAAGCAGCGAGCAGGAGTCAGTCCCTTGGCTTATCGCAACCAGTAACGGTTTGTTTCTGTGCATTTTTAGGGGCGCTGATTTGTGCTTATGTGCGTTTTTGGTTGTTGGTCTTTTGTAAGAAACAAGCCTGCAAACGGTTTTCCCAGGACGGGAAAAGGTTTGCAGGCTTTCTTAAATACATATATTTGGATACAATTTAATCTTACTTATAGTTTATCTGTATGATTTCTTTCTTCCATGATTGAGTCTGTTTTTGCGCCGTGCTTTACTTCAGGGTGAACTTATGGGAGTGGAGCATCTCCTTTGGGTCGAGTGCTTTGTCTAGCTCTTCCTTGCTCATCAGTCCCTTCTCTATTACGATGTCATAGACCGAACGACCGGTCTCGTGAGCTTCCTTGGCAACCTTGGTGCTGTTTTTGTAACCGATGATAGGGTTAAGGGCTGTCACTATGCCGATACTGTTCTTTACCATCTCGTAGCAACGCTCCTTGTTGACGGTGATGCCGAGGATGCACTCCGAGGTCAAGGTCTCGATGGCATTCTTCATCCAAGTCAAACTCTCGAAGAGGCTTTCGGTGATGATAGGCTCCATCACGTTCAGCTCTAGCTGTCCTGCTTCTGCGGCAAAGCTAACGGTGGCATCGTTACCGATGACCTTGAAGCAAACTTGGTTGGTTACCTCAGGAATCACTGGATTCACCTTGCCCGGCATGATGGAAGAACCTGGAGCCTTTGGAGGAAGGTTGATTTCGTTCAAGCCGCAGCGAGGACCTGATGCCATCAAGCGCAGGTCGTTGCAAATCTTGGATAGCTTGATAGCCAGTCGTTTCAGAGCGGATGAGTAGCTTACGTAGGCACCTGTGTCTGGAGTCGCTTCCACCAAGTCTGTGGCGGTTTCGAAGTTTTCGCCAGTCAGTTTACTAAGGTTGGCTGCACAGAGCTTGGCGAAGCCTGGCACGGCATTCAATCCTGTACCGATGGCTGTTCCGCCCATATTGATTTCATGCAAGAGTTTTACGTTGCGCTCTAAGTTGAGGATTTCTTCCTCCAGATTGTTGGCGTAAGCATTAAACTCTTGTCCGAAAGACATCGGGACAGCATCTTGCAACTGGGTTCTTCCCATCTTGATGGCATCTGCGTATTCGTCAGCTTTGTAGCGGAAGGCACTGATGAGACCTGTTAGTGCTCCTACCAAATGAGCGTTCATGCGAATCAACGCATAGCGGATAGTGGTAGGGTACACGTCGTTGGTGCTCTGTCCGCAGTTGCAATGGTCGTTTGGCGAGCAATATTGGTATTCGCCCTTGTTGTGTCCCATGATTTCCAGGGCACGGTTGGCTATCACCTCGTTGGCATTCATGTTAACGGACGTGCCTGCGCCCCCCTGTACCATGTCGATAGGAAAGTTCTCGTGCCATTTGCCGTCGATGATCTCGCGGCAAGCTTGGGAGATGGCACCTGAAATCTCGTCGTTGATGACGCCGAGTGAATGGTTTGTCTCGATGGCTGCCAACTTCACGTAAGCGATGGCGATGATGAAGTCTGGATTGTCAACCATCGTCTTGCGAGATATGTGATAGTTATTGATGCCGCGTTGGGTTTGTACACCGTAAAGCGCATTAGCAGGAACTTTGAGCTCACCTAAGAGGTCGGACTCTACTCTATATTTTTTTTCTTCAGTCATAATGTTGTATATTTTTGTTGGTTATACCTTATTAATTGTATTCACGTTTGATGGAGAGAGGAGTTGTAGCCTTTATCCGCTGCAAAGATACGGTGTTTTTTCAGTATTCCTTTTATAAAAAATGAACCATAATTTGTAAAAAGCGAACTTCTTTGCAAAAATTAGTTCCTAGTAGTTGTTTTATAAAAGAAAAGCCTCCATGCTAGAGCAGCATGAAAGCTTTTTCTTGGATTGTGGATAACTAAGATAATATGTTGTTATCTATGTATTTATAAATACGAGTTAGTATGCTTTAAGACGATACATGATGCCTAGCTCGATACGGTCTGTATTATAATCTTGAAGACCGCATTTCTTGCTAAAGTCGTATTTTCTGCCTACATAGGCTAGGAAGATACGTAGGTCTTGCTTCTGTTTTTTCGCAGGATAGTACTCTAAACTGCCTATGTAGCCGTATGCTTTGCGATAATTCTTGAGGGCTTCTATTTTGCTTACGCTGGCTGTCTCGTACATGCCCTTGAGCATCAAGTTCCAGTCGGTGGCAAACTGCCAGTTCATCTTGGTTACAAATGAATTGTTGTAGACATCATTGAAATATGCCTTGGTCACCGTTCCTTCTTCGTTGGTGATGGTAGGGAGGAACTCCGCCAAATCGTTGGTGGCTATCTTCATTCGGTCGAGGTCGTCGAAAGAACCGCTGTAGTCAAAGTACCATTGAAGTTTCTTTAGGTTCAACTTCTGGCCTAGTCTTACCAAACGACTATATTTGCCCTTGGCTTGGGTGCGCAAGGAAAAAGACCAGCGGGTTTGCAACTTGTTGTCTAGGAACTTGCCATTCCATCCCACACTGTATGTCAAAGGACTGTTAGCCGCCTCCAATCGTTCGGTTTCCAACTCGTTTTTGATGGTAGAGGCATTCTTACCCTTAATGGTTCCTGTTGTTGTCACAGCATTGTCGCCAAACTCATCTTTGAGTTTTCCATTGTAAGTGTTGCTAACTTCTACAGAGAATTGTTGCGATGGAGTTGGGGTGAAAAGCAGGTTGAGGGCACCTTTTGAACTGTCCACGTTGTCTTCCATATCAGAGAATTGGTATATGTACAGTGGATTTTCGTCAAACTCAAAAGAGCCGAGTGCTTGGCATTTCTTACCTCCCTGAATGCTCCAAGTGTCGTTGAATTTCCAGCCCACCATCATATAATCGGTAGCCTTGGCGAAATTGTCCTCGCTCATCGGTGCGTCCGTCTTGTTCAGGCGATGGCGAAAGCGATAGTAGAGATTGTCTGTGAGCCAGCCGGTCATCTCGATTCTCAGGTTCTTGTTGTAGAATCGCGAAGTCCAGTCGCCTGTCCTCGAATCATGTTCCGCCTGGAAAGTTTCAGCGAAGTTTACGTAAAAGTTAAGCGCCTTCTGCTTTTTTTCTAGGTTAGTAACCTTGGTATAGATAGATTCAATGTCACCATCATCGCCCCCCAAGCCGTCGTTGTTTCCTTGGGCAAATGCGTGGCTTGGCAAAAGTGCTGCTGTGATAGCTGAAAGCAGGATGCTTTTTGAGTAAAGATTCTTCATATATTTTTCTTTTATGTTGTACGTTTAGACCTCTATCGTAATTTGTTATAAAGAGATTTCTTGTGAATTTGTTATAAAGAGATTTCTTGTGAATCTTAATCACTTGTGAGAGATTAAAAATAAGTCTCTCTTTCATATTAAGCGAATCTCTGTTTATCTGTTAAACGTGATTCTCCTTATTATATTATACGATGGAGATCTTTTTTGCACATATTTATAGGAATTGAATGAACATATAGCCCACTCCGATGCTCACGATGGTGGTGATGAAGCCCGCCAGCTGGAATGAATGGTTCACCACGAATCTTCCGATGCGGGTACTGCCTGTGCGGTCGAAGTTGATGGCTGCCACGGCAGTAGGATAGTTCGGCAGGAAAAAATATCCGTTTACGGCAGGAAACATCGCTACGAGTGCCAAAGGCGAGATGCCCAGTCCGATGCCCAGCGGATAGAGTGTTCTCACGGTGGCAGCTTGCGAGAAGAGCATAATGCTCATGATGAAGAGGGCGATGGCGAAGAGGAATGGATATTGGCTCACGATGTTGGCAATGTGCTCCTTGAAGAAGACGATGTTGCCATTGAAGAAGGTGTCGCCCATCCACGCGATACCGAATATCGCCACCATGGCGTTCATTCCGGCGGCAAACACGTTGCCCTTTACGGCGTCTTCAACCTTGGCCTTGCCTACTAGCAAGATAAGTGCTGCCACCGACATCATGATGATTTCTATAATCTCTGGCATGGAGACGTGGTGCAGTTCTCCATCGAGCATAAAGGATGGGCGGATGCTAGGAATGCTGCCATAGATTACCACCATCAGTACGCCGAAGATGAAGGCCATCACGGCATACTTGGCTCGTGGGTTCGGATTCTTGATCATTTCGTCGATGAGCTTGCTGTCGTTCTCAGGATTGATGGTTCCATCTTTGATGCGTTGTTGGTAGATTTCATCCTCGTGCAGTTCTTTGCCTATGCGGTTTTGCACGAAGGCTGCCACGAGGATGGCGATAAGGGATGCTGGGATGCAAACGATGAGAATGTGTTTCAGCTCGATGCCAGCGCCACCCAATAAGTCGGTGCTGATGACGGCTGCAGTGGCTGCGGAAACAGGACTGCCCGTAATGCCCAATGAGGCTGCGATGGTGGATACACTCAAAGGTCGCTCGGGGCGAATCTTCGAGTTGGTGGCGATTTCTGAGATGATGGGTAGCAGCGAGTAGCTGGTGTGCGCTGTGCCTGCCACGATGCAGAAAAGCCATGTGGTGAGCGGTCCGAAATAGGTGATGTGGTTAGGGTGTTTGCGCAAAAATTTGGCGGCAAGCCCTACTAGATAGTCCAGACCTCCCGCCGCTTGGAGTGCAGCTGCGGCTGTAATTACAGAAACGATGATGAGCATCACGTCGATGGGGAGATTGCCAGGTTTCAATCCAAAGATAAATACCAGGATAAAGACCCCAACCATGCCGTAGATGCCGAGTCCGATGCCCCCGATGCGGGCACCTATAAAGATGAGCGCCAAAACGATGGCGAGTTGTAATAGTATGATTGCTGTTGCCATAATGTTATAGTTTTAAATTCTTATTGTTGCCATAATTTTTTTGCTTTAAATTCTTATGGGTGCAAAATTAATGCTTTTGGCTGATATTTCCTTTATAAATATTTGACCGATATTTGTAAAAAACGAACTAAAAGTATGGACTTTCCAAAAAATATTTGTATTTTTGCCCCCCGAAATCTCCAATTTGGAGTAATACTTTAGCTATCAATCTATAAAAGCAATAAACAATATAAGCGGATATGAAACGATATTTACACCTTATTATCAATATAGCTTTTGGGGTGCTCCCTTGCTTCTTGTTTGCTAGTTGTGCTCATCAGTCCGAGAAGTTTGTCATCGGAGTGTCCCAATGCTCCGAGGATATTTGGCGCGACAAACTCAACGACGAGTTGAAGACGGGCGAGTTTCTCAATGATTCGCTCATCGTGAAACTTGCTTCCTCCAACGATGACAATGTGCTGCAAAACAAGCAGGTCAATGAGTTCGTGGATGAGGGTGTGGATTTGTTGATTATTTCTCCAAACCAACTCAGCGCCATCTCCAAGGCGGTGGAGCGAGCTTACGACAAAGGCATTCCTGTGATACTCTATGACCGAAAGGCAAATACGAATAAATATACAGCCTTCATCGGTTGCGATAATTATACGATAGGTAAGTCGATGGGCAACTTTATCGCCCAGCAGCTCAAAGGCAAGGGACGCATCGCCGAGATTCGTGGTCTCGAAGGTTCTTCGCCAGCCATGGAACGTCATCGCGGATTCATGGATGCCATCAAGCCGTATCCTGGCATTCAGGTGGTTGCATCGGAGGCTGGCGACTGGAAGGAGGAGAGTGCTATCCAGGCGATGAAGCGCATCTTGAAGAAGACGCAGAATTTCGACTACCTCTTTTCCCACAACGACCGAATGGCTTGGGGAGCCTATGTCGCCGCCCGACAGATGGGAGTGAAGCGACAGTATAAATATACAGGTGTGGATGCCATGGCTACCGAAGGCGGTGGCTTGGAACTCGTGAGGGATGGCGTGTTCGAGGCTACTTATCTGTATCCTACCAAGGGTGACGAGGTCATCGCCTTGGCTATGAAGATATTAAGGCATCAGCCTTACAAGCGCGACAACTATCTGCGCACCTCTATCATTACCAAGGATAATGCCGAACTCACCTTGATGGAGGCGAGGGACGCGGAGCGACAGAGCCACAATCTGAAGACGCTCCACCGTCAGGTGGACCAGTATCTTTCGGAATACAATACCCAGAAAATCATGCTCATAGGCTTGGGCTTCTTCCTCTTGGTCTGCCTCGTGGGAGCCGCTTTGCTCTTCCGTAGCTATGTGGTGAAAGCACGTCTGAATGAGCAACTTGCCAAAAACAATGAGGAGCAGAAGCGCCTCAATGAGGAATTGGCAGGCAAAAACGATGAGTTGAAGCGCTTGAACGATGAGGTGATGGAGCTTACCCACTCCCGACTGGTGTTCTTTACAAACATCAGTCACGAACTTCGCACCCCATTGACATTGATTGCCGACCCAGTGGAGATGCTCCTGGAGGATGCGAATATCAAGGGAAAGACTCGTGAACTCCTCAAGATGGTACAGCGCAACGCCAAGGCTTTGCAGCAGCTGGTAGGCTCCATCCTCGACTTCAGAAAGATTCAGAACGGGAAGATGGAACTCACGCTCAGCCGCTTCGACATCGTGAAAGCCTTGAAGGTTTGGGTAGGTGACTTTAAATTGACAGCCGAGCGCAAGAAAATCCAGTTGCATTTAGAAGTCTCTGGGTTCGGGGATGCTCAACCCAATTCTTCACTTATCATTGCCGACAAGGAGAAATTGTCTCGCATCGTCTTCAATCTTTTAAGCAATGCGATGAAATATACTCCGGCAGGTGGCGACATCTTTGTCTTGCTCCGTCAGG
>ERZ808270.482-NODE-482-length-22999-cov-6.275671_pt1 | contig 22999 bp, 23 predicted proteins | sample MGYA00521082_ERZ808270 | MGnify/ENA primary metagenome ERZ808270 (study PRJEB31516, sample SAMN03275594) | gut metagenome | biome: mammalia-associated habitat; material: feces | host: Papio cynocephalus | place: Kenya | collected 2012-07-27 ... | reverse complement strand
TTAATTAACTCCCTCATTTTCAAACGATTACGTTAGAATTAACAGAGTATTGTTAAGGACAAGAATGGGAAAAATATACAGATAGTGATACTACCGTATTATGTTGAACTTGTGCGAAAGTTCAACATATTACGATTCTGTTCAATCATCAATTTTGTCATTTCAGCAACCATATATTCCCCTTCGCATTGGGCGATATTGTGATAAAATAAAAATGACAATACCTTTGCAGTGATTTTAGAACTTTACAGCAATAATATTAACAAAAACAAAAAATCATGGCAAAAAAGATTGTTTTATCACTGGTTGCTTTAGGCTGTTTCTATTCAGCAAATGCACAAACATTTCGCTTCGGTCCTACAGTTGCAGGAAACCTTAACATCTCGAATGAGACAAAAACGAAACTCGGTTTCGCTGTGGGTGCTAAAGCAGAGATGGATTTCAACAATGTGGAAAATGGTTGGTTCATGGATGCGTCTATATTGTTCAATAACAGAAATAGACAGAGCGAAAACTATTTCAACAACGAAACAAAGTTGACTCAATACTGGAAGTACTCAACCTATTCTCTTCTCGTTCCAGTCAATGTAGGCTACAAATTCCGCCTTTCCGACAAGTTGAATCTCCTCGCTGCTGTAGGTCCTTATGTAGATTTCGGATTGACAGGTACAGACAAAGTCACAACGACTGACGCAAAAGGACATAGCAAAGAGGAGAAAGTGTCCTCAAATGTGTATGGAGACAAACTCTTCAATCGTGTAAACTATGGCTTTGATGCTAAGGTTGGCGTTGAGATTGCCAAGCATTACCAACTGAACTTGTCATATAGTCGTAGTTTTAACAACTTATTTAAGGGTAGTGGCATCAATGCTAAAGCACAGGACATACAGCTGGGATTCTCATATATATTCTAATAAACCCATATGGAAATACAATGGAATTGAATAAAATCATTCGTTCGGTTCTATTTCTGACAGCCGGAGTCATTTTAACCTCATGTATTGAGGTAAATGGCTCTGGCTATTCAGATTTATCAGAATCGGAAAAGTTGCATGTAAAAAAATGCAAATCTTCCATGGACTCTATCAAGAATGACGGAAACCTTTATAAGGTTACGGTAAGGCAAGTGAAAGATTGCATAAATGGATATAAGGAAGTTGTCGTATATGAATATCTGCCTTTTTGCTCTGGTGACAACGGTAGACCACCTACTGAAATAAAGAGAACGTGCAACAAGCGTAATATACATCTCATTGTCATTTCTTCCGTATATGATGGTATCTTCCCCATACCATTAGACAACACATTCCCTTTGTTCGTAATTGACAATAGCGTTTATCATACTGACAATTATCAAACTTATGGTGAGCAATTTTACAAAAGTCTGACAGGTAGTGACAGTGAAGATAGAAAAACAAACCCGTTTCATTATTTTCGTAATGGAAAGTATATTTGCAGTTATGATTCAATATAGTTAGATTTATGAAGAAAAGGTTTCTTGTTTCTGGTGCGATGCTCTTTGCAACAATCGGCATAATGGCACAAAAGAAAGTGCAAAGCATTTTCGTGGAATTGCTTGGCGCACAGAACATGGTCGGAGTGAACTTCGACAGTCGGCTTAAAGGTAATGCGGGAATGGGATACCGCGTTGGCATAGGCTTTGGGTATGGCAACAATTCCGGTTTGTTCAACCAAGAGATCAAGGGCGTGGGAGTACCTGTGGAACTGAATTGTCTGCTGGGAAAGAAACACCACAAACTGGAGGTTGGCTTCGGTGCGAGCCTTGGCATGTATCACGTGAAGGAGACAGCATGGTACTACTATCAGCCTGTGCCTCCGGAAACAGAAGGGCGTGAAGAACCCTACGTTTCAACAAGTAACCGCTTCGGTTATTTCATGTTCGGCGACATAGGCTACCGCTATCAGCGCGACAATGGCTTTATGTTCCGTGTCGGTGTGTCGCCTTCATTCAACTTCGGCGACAAGTATGGATTGAAGAAATCAGCATTTTATCCATATATAGGCTTGGGTTGGTCGTTTTAAGAAATTCTATCTTTAAAATTACACTTGCATATAATAGGAGGTACGGTCTCGGAGGCCGTACCTTCTACATTTCATCTGTCAAGCCATTTCTTAAACTGCGCAGTCTTCTCCTTGCTTATCACGATATTGTCGTCATTGCATCCCTTCAGTCTGACGATAAGCTTTGAACTGAAGAACAGACTGATTTTCCTGATGCCTTTTATATTCGCTATGTATTGTCTGTTGATACGGAAGAACTTGTCGGGGTCTAACGCCATTTCCAAGTCTGCCATGTTCATAGCCAAAGGATAAGATGTGCCGTCTTCCGTGACAGCAAGAACACGGTTGTCTGTTGTGGTTATATAGCTTATGTCGTCGGCATACAGCACTATCAGTTCGTCGCCCTTGCTTACCAGGAAACGCTCCCTATATTGGCGCGTCTGGTCCAACAAGCCGTTCAATTTGCTATGAACCTCCGCGTTGGTTGGTTTGAAAATCTTGAGTTTGTCCACAGCTGCACAGAGTTCCTTAAAGTCAATTGGCTTCATCAGATAGTCGAGTCCGTTGTTCTTGATGGCTTGCATGGCATATTCATCGTAGGCTGTTGTGAAAATGACAAACGAATTTGGCTTGACCTTGCGGAAAGCCTCGAACACATCACCGTCGACAAGGCGTATGTCGGAGAATACCAAATCGTAGTCGTTGTTGACAGACAACTCGTCAACCACATCGCTTACGCTTTTCAACGGTCCATGAACTCTGACCGTGTCATCTATATCCATGATGAGCTTTTTCAGTCGCTTTGCACTGTAGAAGTCATCCTCTATTATCAATATCTTTTTCATCGTTCTATTGCTGTTTTTTTTATGATGGGTAGGCGTACCTCAAAATAGTCTTTTGTGACATTATAGTCTATCTCCTTTCCGCACTCCAGTTCGTATCGTTGTTTCAAGTTATTCAACCCTATGCCGTACGACTCGACAACCTGGTCGTTGCGCCCATGTGTATAGATTCTGTTGTTCTTGATAACAAGCATATTGTCACGCATGCAGATCTGAATGACGAGTTTCATACCTTCCTGCGGCGAGTTGTGCTTGACGGCATTCTCTATGAGCAGTTGCAGGCTAAGAGCTAATATCCGGTCGTTGCCTTTCACCTTGTCCTCATCCGTCTCCAAAATGATATTGTTGTCGTACCTCAAATTGAGCAGACTGACATAAATTCTTACAAATTCCATAGCCTCATTGACGGTTATATAATCCCGGTCTATATTGCGCAGCGTATATCTGTAGACCTTTGACAACCTTACAACATATTCCTCTGCCCGTTGAGGCTCTTCTTCTATCATACCAGCCAAAGAACTCAGGCTGTTGAACACAAAATGCGGGTCCAACTGGAGCTTAAGATATTTCTTCTGCAGACACATATTCTCTTTGTTCTTGCGTATTATCACATCCGAATAGTGCAACAACAAATGTATAAGGGTCAGCAGACTTGCTATTATGCCGAACATAAAGAATGTTCCCCAGATGTCTTCTTCCACAAATTCGGGTTCTACGGCATTCAACAGCAAGTCACCGACACCAGCAATAAATATATTGACCGCAACTATTACGGCTGCACTACAAAGAAACCTTTTACGGTCGGTCTCTGCCTGCTTGAAGAATCTTTGCCTAAACAATAGTTGATTGGCAGACAAGCTGACTATAGAAAAAATGCCACAATATACCAAGTCCATAAACATGCAAAGGTAGTATCCTTCGAGACTTTGCTTGAAATCCTCAAAATCGGCGACAGCCCAAATTATATCGTATAGGAAAAAGAATATAAGAGTGAAAACCATCCACTCCGTTATTTTTCCTTTGTATTTCTTTAGTCTCTTCATTCTTTTTTTTTATTTGTAAAATTAGCAAACAGGTTTCACATTGCAGCATAATATTTGACGAAGCGGAATAAGAAGACCATGAAGCGGAAATATTGGTTTCTTAATTGTTTATCATAAAGCATATGGCTTTAACTTCTCTAACTTTGCCATTTGTGCAAAACTTCAGTGATTTTATTATTACTTGTACAAAGGTAATATCTTAATTTGAAAGTTCGTTATAAGTTCACAAAAAGTTCATTGTACACCTTTTCTCGCATGACAAAACGACGGAAATCCAGCTGCATAGTGTAAACTTCTTAACATAGAAGAAGCATATAGAATACAAGGTGTAAACCTTCTCGCTAAAGAGAAGGTTTACACCTTGTTAAATATAAAAACTCCAACAGACTCGCTACTTTTATCTGCGGTGTGGAATGCCGTAATCCTGCCAACGCTCCTGCGGATAATAGCCCTTGAGCGTTTTCTTTAGTTCCGTATAAGAAGTCTTGACAGTGTTCATTGTTTCATTTTGGAGTTTCACCTTAGCGGCAAGCTCTGCACGAAGCTTTTCAACTTCGTTGTTTTGCTGCTCTAACAAACCCATCGTTTGTTTCAACTCCTCGATTTCCGCATTAGTAACTCCACGCTCTCCCATTTCGTTTATATGACGGCGTAATCCCTTCAGAAGCATCTGGCTTTTTCCTATCAAAAGTTCAATTGTCTTTGTCATTTTCGTTTGATTTACGTTATTAACTTTTTGTATTTTCTACTACAAAAATACAAATTAAATCTGATGAGAAAAGCCTATATATTCTTCATTTTTAATGTCTTTTAACTGCAAATATACGTATAAATTAACATCCATTTGCAGAGTCTGGCAAGTGAACGATTGGCTACAATCTCTTGCCAAAGATTTGCGTCTTTTTATTCATTTGAAAGCATGTTTATCTGTTTCAGCCAATCTCTCACATTATCAGCCGAGCTTGCCGAGCGTTCGCGTGACACGCTGAAGCCAGTAGCCATGGTAGCCTCCGGCTCCACGCTGCCCACAACACCTCCGTTCACCACAAGTCGGCTTGCCGAGGTGTTGGCATCAACGCCGTCGGGCAACGGCTCAGAGAAATAGGCTATAAGCACCTTGTGGTTGCTGCCAGGCACTACCTCCTTGGTACCGTCGGGTGTGGCATTATTGTTGTCGTCGCTTGAACAAGCTGTGAAGCCGATGGCAAACGCAGCGAGTATGGAAATGATGATACAGGAAATCTTTTTCATAATCTTCTATCTCTTTGGGTTGATGATTTTTTTTGCCGTTCTGTATTACTATGCCTTGCCCGTTGGAAGCCATGCCGTTTATAGAATAAGCCTTGACAGACGATGGGGTATTAACACTCACTTGACGTAGGGCAGTCGTTCCTCCTTCATTTGCAGGAAAAAAGAAAGGCAAGGCATTGTAGACGTATTCAACCGTAGGGCGGAACTCATGCCGTGCGCCGTCTTTCTCGTGGAATGTCATGTGGTCAAGACCAAAGACATCCGTAATCCCCGACATGGCACGCACTTGAACGAGTGTCTCGCTATAGGCATAATCGCTTGTGCCGCTCGCAGCCCAAATATAAAAGTCGTTGGCATAAGGCGACTGTCGCACGATGCCAGCCAGGTAGTCGGCTGTGCGCTGCGGCTGGTTCATGCCGGCAAACACCCCGAGCGACCAGCAGTCGCCGCTGATGGGCAGGAAATATTTGAAGGCATAGAGCGTCTCGTCGAGCGCATACCACGTGGTGACGCCACCCATAGAGAATCCGCCTATGGCGCGGTGCGAGCGTGATGCCTCGATGCCTTCACGGTCGGGCGAGGCGAGATAGGTGCGGTAGCGGGTTTCAAGAACAGGAATGAGGTCGTTGACAAGTTCCAGAGGCAGAGCCTTGCAGTAAGGGTCGGCATCAACATAGTTGGGGGTCGGCTGACCATAGTTGTAGCTTGGCGAAACGACAATGGTAGGTGCCATCTCGCCGTTCTCCACCATGTGGTCGAGCACCTTGCGATGCAGTCCGTCGGCAGCCTCAAAAGTGGTGGATGCCGTTCCGTAATGTCCATGAACGAGATAGATAACATTATAGCGTGTGTCGCTATTCTCATCATAACCATAAGGCAAATATACGTAGGCGGTATTGGTACGTGCGCTGCCAGTACCCTCGGCATAGTCGCGCGTCTGGTAGTCGATGCGCTCCACACGTCCCTGATGCTCAGCCTCCTCGGCATAGGCCGACGGATAGGTATTGGTCTTGCTGATTAATGCAGTAGCAGTCGGCGTGCCACCCCCGTTGTCTTCGGGAAGTGGCGCGTCGCTGCCAGTGCATGCCATACAAGAGATGATGCCAGCCATCAGCATCGACAGCATAAATACACTTCTCATAGGCTAATGGTTTTGTTATTTTCCTGAAACAATCTTCTTGCCACCTTGTATGTAGATGCCCTTAGGAGCGGTACCAATATTGTTGACCTTCATTCCGCTGATGCTGTAGGTTGCCGTATTGGCTTCGGCCGACTGTCCTACGCTCACGCCTTCAACGCCCGACACGATGTCGCTGATGCCGATGCGGTCGAGCCAATTCTTAACGACCGTAGCATAGCTGTTTTGCGAACCGCGGGTTCCAAGTCCTGCAAGATGCTCCGAATCGGGTGTGGCGTTGACGATATCGTCGAGAGTCTCGTATTCTGCTGTAGCAAAAGTACAGAACGGAATGACGGTCTTGCCCTCGAAATGATAGTCCTTACATTCAAGGAACGAGTGGATAATCATCGGCGCATCAAACCACCACACGGGGCAACCCACAAAGATGATGTCGTAGTCGTTGAGCGTGGAGAGCGTGTCCTTCAATGCCGGGCGTGCATTCTCCTCTTTCTCTCTGTTGGAGATTTGATAAGCCAACTCCTGATAGTCATCTGTATAGGGTACAAGCGGCTCAATGCGATAGATGTCGGCATTGGTTTGTCGCTGGATTTCCTCAGCGAGGTTCTTTGTGCTTCCGCTCCACGAGAAATAAGTCACAAGCATTCGCTTGTCAGTCTGTGCCTGCACGCCCAAGAACATAGTCAAGAGCAATGCCATGAGTAAAATTTTCTTCATTGTCATATTCTTGATTTAAAATTCTACTGCAAAGTTACACAATGTCAAGAATAGTGGCGTTACAATAAATTCGGAGCGTTTTTCACAAATTTCATATAAACAAATTAAGTAGACGAGGGGACAAGTAGACGAGGAGATTACTTTTTATCTCAGTTTCTGTAGTCCGTAGGCCGCACGCCAAGGTTGTGCGAAACATAGCGGCTGAAATAGGCTGGCGAAGAGAAGCCGAACATGTCGGAGATTTGCACAAAGGTGAGCGACTTGTCGCGCAGCAGACGCGAGATGTCGAGCACCGTGTAGCGGTTTATCCAGAAGTTGGCGGCGTAGCCGCTGACCGACTTCGACACTTCCGACAGATACTTTGACGTTACGCATAGCTTGTCAGCATACCATGTCACCTCGCGGTGCTGGCGATACTCTCCGCTTTCGAGCAACAAGAGGAAGCGGCTCATGAGTGTGGCGTATTGCGTGGAAACGTCTTGCTCTTGATAAAGCGAGGCGTGAAAATCGAAGAAATCGATGATGAGCGACTGCACCTTGTTTATCAGCATGTCGTGATAGAAGTGGTGGGCAGTCTGCGCAATGCGCTTCTGCAGGTTTTCGAAGTTGCGACGGCATTGCTCAAACTGCTCCTCTGTAAGATGCATGATAGGGTTTAAGAACAGAGCCAACTGTCCCTTCATGCCGTAGTTACTCTGCGGCGTGCAGAGTTCTATGAATGGAGCGGCAACATAAATTATCGTGACTCGGAAATTGCTGGCCGCCTTGACCGACTGTACGAGCTTGCCTTGGCGCACAATCATCAAGTCGCCACACTTCATCTCGAATTCCTTGCCGTTGAACACAATGCGGCATGAACCGTCAAGACAGAGCGCATGTCCAAGATAACCCTTATATTTCTCTGTACCTATTCCCGACAGGGTGTCGCTTATGATAATGTCTTTTTGCTGTTCCATCATATTACTCTCCTATATCTTATATAACGATAAAGTAGAAAAATATTGTGTCAGTTGTTCACTTTATATCTTAGCCAAACCACGTCATTCTCCTTTTGCTTTATCAGCAATCTTCGACCCGCCAAACACCTCGCTCATCTCCATAGTGTCGAGAGCCTTGTCGATGGCGGCAATTTCGTCTTTCGTGAAAGTGATGTCGGCAGCCCCGATGTTCTCCTTCAGTCTGCAAATGCAGCGTGAGCCGGGAATAGGCACTATCCACTGTTGCTTGCTCATCATCCATGCCAATGCCATCTGTGCCGGTGTGGCATGATGTCGGTCGGCAAGCAGGTTGAGCAGTTCGAAGAGGTATTTGTTCTGCTCGAAACTTTCTTTTCTGTATTGCGGCATCACGGCGCGGTAGTCGTACTTGGCGTCGAAAGAAGTCTTGGCAGTGTAATAAGTCGACAGCAGTCCGTTTGCCAATGGCGAGAACGCCACGAATCCTACGCCCAGTTCCTCGCATACGGGGAAGAGGCTTTCATGCCAACGCGCCATCATCGAGTAGCGGTTCTGTATGGCAGCCACAGGACAAACCTTGTGGGCACGGCGCAAATAATCCTCTGTCGCCTCAGATATACCCCAATGCAGTATTTTGCCCTCTTTGATAAGCTCAGTCATCGTGTCGGCCACCACTTCGGGTTCAACGCTCTTGTCAATGCGGTGCTGGTAGTAGAGATCGATGTGGTCGGTGCGCAGTCGGCGCAGCGACTCCTCCACCGAGTGGCGTATGCGCTCAGAACGCGAGTCGGTTATGAGCGGATGGTTGCCCGGCTGCTCGGGGTGGTCGAAGCGTATGCCAAACTTGGTGGCTATGACCACACGGTCGCGGTAGGGAGCGAGAGCCTCGCCAAGGAGTTCCTCGTTGGCGTGCGGGTTGTCGGGTGTGCCGTACACCTCGGCGGTGTCAAAAAACGAGTATCCCATATCCACAGCCTCGGCAAGCAGTTCCGTCATGTCCTTTTTGTCGGCAGGCTTGCCGTAAGCATGGCTCATGCCCATGCAGCCAAGCCCCACGGCCGACACGCGCAGACCGCTCATTCCTAATGTTCTGAATTCCATTATTGTTTTTTTTGCTGCAAAGGTAATGTTATATCTCATGTTTTCTGTTACCTTAATTGCGGATTGTAATATATTTTTTGCATTATATAATTTTCACAAACATGTAACGTATATTGATACAGCATTTTCATATCTTTGCATCTGTATTATAAAAACAAAAGGTATGAAAGAAAATAACAAAGCAACAGGACAAAAATACAGTATACCATCTCCTGAGATGCTGCACCCAATATTCGTTTACGAAAGCCATTCTGACGGCACCCACAACTATGGCGATGCAAAAGTGGCGAAGGAGCAATATGGGGCAATAGATGGATTCTGCGTGGGGAGGCATGGAAACAGTTATGCCATACCTACCGATTTTGATACTGTAGAAGGAGAGTTTGCCGATATTGTGACAGACTTTACGTCTTATGCCAAGTGCCATAGTGAGCGGACGTTTATCGTTAGCCGCATTCGATGCGAACATTCAATAATCAATGAGGAAGATATTATTCCTCTTTTTAAGGATGCCTTCGACTTGCCCAATGTACAAATGCCTGATGAATGGTTTGAAGAGCTGCTCAATCTTGAATCTTTTGACGATTATGAAGTGTGTCCTATCAGAACAGATGATGATTTCTTCCATACCGTGTTAGATGATAAAAGTCTGTTTTTCCTGTGTCGTAAGTTCCGTGTAGAGATAGGGTATAACTTAAAAAGAAGGTTGCCTAAAACACGCATACGCTATGTTATAGGGCGAGACAATTTCGGATATGCCGAATTTGGCGACTATTTCTTTTGGGTGGACAATGGATTGTATGTATGGCACAAGGAAGACGAATACAAAGAGGACCATAACCCAGACATCGTGGAGGATTATTTTGATCATGACTGCAAAGGCCGTGGCTATACGTGCCGACATATATTTGCCGGAATAGATACATACTACGATGATTCTCAGGGCAGCCGTATGTTTACCGGCGACATTGTACAAGTTGTGTATCCGAACGGCAATGAAATGGGAACTTTCTGTTTGGCATCTATTGTAGGTAAAGACGGTGAGGGCTTTTATGGCTTTCCTTTGAATAATCACAGTCTGACACTTGACATGTGCAAAGAGGAAGGCTATTACTTGAAACGTATCGGCACTATATTCTATCAACTTGACCAATGTGAAGAACCTGAACCTATTTGGGAGAAGGCTCTCACATACAACAATTCTTTACGTAGTAAGGATAAAACTGAGGAAATAAGAACTATGGCGAAGTATACTCCCAACTTTGATAAAGAAGAATGGAAATACTTGGGCTTGGAGATACTTGGCATAGATGAATTTAACTGGAAGAATAATTAAAAACATTTATTATGAAAGAAGACAACACACAGGTAAACAAAACAAATCAGGCAGAGAAGGCACGACTTGGTGCTGTAGGAGAAAATCAGGTTGTTTCTATGCTTATGCAACATGGGTGGGATGCGTTTAATGCAAATTGCACCATCAAGAACTTTAAATCCATAGATATAGTCTGCCTTAATAGCGATATTCCTGAAGATGCGACATATTGGTGGAAACCTAAATCGTCGCTCATACAAGTAAAGACAAGCGTGCAAAAAAATATACCTACAGGATTTTCCATAGAAGAAAGCCTTAATGTTGCTTATCTTGAGAAAAATGTCAAGGGTCCATACGTATTTGTATATGTGGACACGTCAAAAGATGTATGGTCGTTTAGATATTTCATAATTTCACGCCAACAATTTATAAAATTGCTTTTTGCCGCTCATGATTGGTACGACAACGGATATAATAGAGAAAAGCCTATCTCCAAGAAAAGTCCTGCAGGAATGAAGATTGAATGGCTGGAAGGAAAGGATGAAAAAGAAACTGACAGGCACATTGCCTTCCATAACCCCTTGCAAGGCATTTCATGTGAAAACTGTTGGGAAAACATCTGGAAAAACTAAACCTATGTCGCTAATTCAAAAATACATTTGGCTTGTAAAAGCTATATACCGTGCAGAGCGTATCACATTCAAGGAACTGAGCCAACAGTGGCAGGAGAATGTTGAACTCAGTGGTGGCATGAGTCTGTCACGACAGACCTTCAGTCGTTGGAAAGACGGAATACTGGAAATGTTCGGCATTATCATAGATTGTGAGCAGCGAGGAAGCTACAACTATTTCATAGCCAATCCGCAAGCGTTGCAAGACGGAGAAATTCGCAAATGGTTGCTCAATACCTATGGAACAGTAGACGCCTTATCGTCGGGTTTGTCTCTACATGGCAGAATAATAACTGAAGACATTCCGTCAAGCAGAAATCATCTAAAAACGATATTGGAGGCAATGAAATCAAACAATGTTTTGCGTATAACACATAAAAGTTTTGGAGAACAAAACAGCAAGACTTTCTGCATAGAACCGTTCTGCTTGAAGCTTTCATCACAACGATGGTATTTGTTGGCGCGCAACATAGAAAGAGACAGCCTCCGCCTTTATGCGCTTGACAGGATGGAATGTATAGAACGTATGGCTACAAAGTTTGTTTTCCCAAAGGGATTCGATGGAAAGGAGTATTTCTCAAGCTATTTTGGCATTATGATTGACGATAGTGTCCCTGTGCAACGGATAGTATTGAGAGTCGACAAATACCACAAATATTATATGAGGACTCTTCCGCTTCATTTGTCTCAAAAGGAAATATTCGCATGTGAAGACTATGCTGACTTTGAGTTATATCTCCGTCCGACATACGATTTCTATATGAAGTTGATGAGTTTTGGCAATATGGTTAAAGTGTTGGAACCTAAATCTTTAAAGGATGAACTGTGTAAATGGATTAAAAAAACATTAGATGTTTACTATAAATGAATCTAATATTTATGGTTCTTTTGGAATTTCAAGCGACATCGTGCCAAATGATAATTTATATGCAGCGGAGGTTTCCGGCCTCCGCTGTAATCATGCAACCTATATTTTCTTTCCCAACTCGTAAGCCTCTTTCATGTATTGAGTCTCCTTCACATCCTGCTTGCCGCGAATGGCCAATGCTTTCACGTAGCTACGCTCAGTAGGATTGGGAAGAAGTTTCTTTATTTACACTCTTTCAACAACTCAAAAATCTCGTCTCTCGACATCTGCTTGCAGCAGCCAGGCAAGAGGAAGCAAGTATCGGCGGCATGGCGGAATATCTCTTCGTCGGTAATGCCAATCTCGTTCCAATGGGTAGGCAAACCAATCTCCTTGATGAATGTTTCCAAGGCATCGATGCCTTTGGCGGCAATTGCGCGAAGTTCTGCGACATCGGCATTCTCGTAGGTAACGCCCTCAATGTCGCTCTTCACGCCCCACACCTCCTGAGCCATACGTGCGAGTTTGGCAGTGCCGGCATCAAGCAGATGGCGGTAGAATGTGGGGTGGAGTATAGCCAGTCCCTGTCCGTGGTTGCAGTCGGTATAGGCTCCCATGGCGTGCTCTATCATGTGGCATTGAAAATCGGTCACCTTGCCCAGCTTCAAGAGTCCGTTTTCGGCCATGGCAGAGTCCCACATCAGTTCGCCACGTGCAAAGTCGTCGTCGGGGTCGGCAATGATGGCGTGTATGTTCTTGATGACATTGCGCATCACAGCCTCGTTTATCTCGTCGGAGATGTTGGTGCTCTGCGGTTTGCCCATATAGGTCTCCATGCAATGTGACAGCGTGTCGAAAGCTCCGCTGATGACCTGCTTCATGGGAAGCGTCTTGGTGAGGTCGCTGTCGAGGATGGCGAATGAATGGAAGGCTCCGAAGAGAGGTTGCTTGAGCTTCTTCTCCTCATTGGTGATCACGGTTCCGTTGTTTTGCTCGGCACCCGTGCCAGATGCCGTCACGATGGCACCTATCGGCACAAACTCCTTGGGCAGATTATGGTTCACATACCAGTCGTCCCAAGCTTCTACGTCCATCTTAGCCTGCGATGATACTATCTTGCAGCAGTCTATCACCGAACCACCGCCTACGGCAAGGATGAAGTCGATGTCTTTCTCCCTCACGATGCGTGCACCTTCCTGCACCTTGGCATAAGTAGGGTTGGGCATGATACCGCCGAAGTCAGTTACTTCCTTGCCCGACTCCTCAAGCCATGAGCATATCTTGTCGTAGAGACCTGTGCGCTTCAGCGAGCCGCCGCCGTAAGCCAGCAGCACTCGCTTGCCCACATGTTTCATCTCTTCCTTTAGCGCATTTTCAGCGCATCCCTTGCCAAAATGCTGGCGAACAGGGTATTGATAGTTAAAGTTGTTCATAATGAGTTGTATGTTTTTTACGTGGCAAAATTACTTTATTTGACATAAACAACTATTACAAAAAGAACGACAACATTTACCACTTTTGCCGAATATGCTGCATTAATCCTTTTTATACGATGCTATTCCATAGGCATGATGAGCGGCACACCATAGGAATTTGTCATTTCCAATTTCCTTGTTAACTCGTATCTTGTCTCTTCTTAGGGATAATTTTGCCTCATCCTGAATTTAGCGTGATTGAGCGACGGCTTCTTGTCGGATATTTGTATCTTTAGTTGCCTATAACTGTCTTCTGAACAGATGGAATAGCCACTCGGCGATTTTTTTGCAAATTTGGGCGAATATGCGGAAAGCTCTGAGTGCTAATAGCTTATCGAAATTTATGCTTCAGAGTGCATTGTCGAGAGTAGCTAAAGTAGTACTTTAGAGAGGCTAAAGCGCCACTTTAGGGGCGAAGAAGCGCCATTTTAGGTGGTGTAAAGAAGCGTTTTGGAAGGAGAAAAACGTGTAAAATGAGCTGTCCATGCTCTTTCGGGCCACAAAATCAATGCCGCGTAGAGCAACAAATACCGTATCTCTTACTGACTGACACTCTAAAACGCAAAAAACTTTTGTAACACTTTTTTACTCCATGTACAATATTTGCTTTCCCTCCACGTGGTTATATGCAGGAACTTTAATTTTGGCTTTTTCGGAATATGAGTGATTCATGCACCGCCTGCTTATCCCATCAGCCACTTGCCAACCTTCGGGATGCGTTGCACAGTCACGCAAACAGCAGCCACTGTAACGAACGTGCCTACAGACGTGGTGAAAATCTCAACGGGTGTTGTCCAGATGCCGAGCGTTATTAGTGATGTTCCGAACATTGAGTTAAAATCCTCGTATGTACAACCTTATACAAAATTCATCAAAATATTTGAGATATACAAGCAATTCTCTGAAAATATCGTAAATGAATTTGGTAATCAATGCCAAGGTTAGAAGTTGAGCGCATTAGAGTTTGGTAATTATATAATAAGGTGATGTCACCATTTTCCCTTATTCTCTATACCTTGTGTATGATTTTTCTCAACTTTTATGTTATATTTTATGCGTAAAATGTTACAAGTAAAATAATATTTACTATATTTGTAAACAAATAAAGATAGTAATAATCTATGACTATAGACAAATTCCCGATAAGACTGAAAGAAGCACGTTTGATGATGGATTTTAGTATGGATAAGCTCGTAGAGCGTACTGGTGGTGCCATCACCAAGCAGAGCATATCCCGCTATGAGAGAGGCTTCATGCGACCCAAGCGTGATGCTGAGGCCGCCCTGGCAAAGGCTCTCAACATCAGCAAGGATTATTTCTATGGCACCAATCTTCAGATTGACCTGCCTATGCTTCGTACTACTTCTGGCGGCAAATTTACAGAAGAGGAGCTTGTCGCCTTAGAAGCCAAGCTCTCCTTTTGGGCTGAGCAATATCTCGACAAAGAGAAGAAAGCAGGTATTTCCCTTTCTTTTCAGAATCCTATTCCAAAGACTCCCGTTTCTGATTTGGAAGATATTATACATGCAGCCGATCTTCTCCGAAAGCGATGGAACTGTGGTGATGGACCGTTGCCAGGCATTCTGCGACTATTAGAGCGGAAAGGCATCAAGATTTTGGCGGCAGAGCTTCCACATGATGTGTGGGGATTGAGCTCCTGGGCAGACAAGAAGCATCCGCTCATCGTGATAGACTTGCGCCTAAAGAAGACCACCACAGACCGTATCCGCTTTACTGCGGCACATGAGCTTGCTCATTTGCTCCTTACATTTCCGAAGAACTTGGAGCAGAAACAAATAGAGAAGCTATGCAGTAAGTTCGCCAGTTTCTTCCTTTTTCCGAAGAATACGTTCATTGAGGAGATGGGCAGCGACAAACGCCAACAACTTACCCTGGAAGAGCTGATAGACCTCAAGGAAGTGTATGGCGTGTCCATTTCTGCCCAAGTGCATGAGGCCTGGGATCTGCGGATGATTACCCGTGAACACTACGACTGGTGGTATAACGAGCGAATCCACAAAAACGACAAGGAAATAGGGTGGGGAGACTATAAGTTTCTGGAGACGATAGGCAGGGAGAAGAGGATAGAGTCGAGAATAGAGAATGAAGCATAAACTGCTATTCCAAACAGCGCAACTTGAAATTATTCTTCGTGATGACGAAGTTTGTTTTAACATATAAATAGAAGTTTGATAAATAGAATAATTATGAGAATACATTTAGAAATAACGCCTAATACAAAGCCTGTTCCTTTTGAATATCAACAGAAGTTGGTCGGAACGATTCATAAATGGATAGGCAACAATTCCATTCATGACAAAATCTCGTTGTATTCTTTCTCTTGGCTTTATGGAGGAAGAATGACAGACAACGCATTGCAATTTAGGGATGGTGCAACTATGTTTATCAGTTTCTATGACGAACACATAGTCAAGCAGATTATCAAGACAATACTTCAAGAGCCAGAGATGTTTTGTGGCTTAGTAGTATCAGGCATTACCATTGACAATGATCCACAACTGAACGACCGCGAGTTGTTCAATTGTGCAAGTCCAATTTTTATTAAACGGAAATTGGCTGATGGCAATATTAAGCAATTCAATTTCAGCGATGCCGAAGCCAATCAATATTTAAAAGAAACGTTGCTTTCAAAAATGCGAGAAGTAGGAATGGAAGATGACACGTTGGATATACGATTTGACACTTCTTATAATAAGAAGAAAATGAAGTTGGTACACTATCATGGAATCGGTAACAAAGCCAGCGTATGTCCTGTCATCATCAAAGCGAAACCCGAGACTAAACTTTTCGCTTGGAACGTAGGCATTGGCAATTGCACAGGCATTGGATTTGGAGCAATTTATTAATCGAGGAGGAGAATTACTATGTACATCGTAACATATAAAGGTCAATTTGGTTTTATAAAACCATGGACAGCTGTCAGGGACGGAGAGACATTTAGCCAACAGTTTCTCACCCCTTCAATAATAGAAGGTATTGAGAAAAAACTGTTTCCGGAGTTGTTGAATGTTCCAGGAATACACAAGATAGTTAGGCATAAGCTCAGGTATGAGGCGATGGACTCTCAGCAAGAAGTGACACAGACAAGAGGTTGGGAATACAAAAACAAAACGTTCATAAGAAATCGTTCCATCTTGCGACGTTCCATCCTCCTTCACCCCGTTCTTTATATGGCATTTGAAAGAGAAGATGATGCTATCATTGCGTCTCGACAGCATATATGCGTTTGTAGGAATGAGGATATACTTCTACCTGAGGCAGAGATTCTAAAACTGACTGAAGAAGAATTCAAGCAATTGCCAGGCTTTGAATTGTGCTTTGGTAATTCCGACCAATCTTTTTTGGTTGGCTATAATCGTTTTGACAAAAATCAGCCTATGTATGGTTGGTTGGAATACAATGGTCAGTCGTTATAATTATAATATGTAGTGTGCCTATGAATACCCATCAAGAAATATTGGCCAAGAGCGAACGAAATGGACATATTTGCTTGTTTCATCACCTTAAGAATGTAGCAGATATCGCTGAAGTCGTATCTGAGCATACTGGGCTTGACAAACAGATTGCCATTGAAGGCGCATTGCTTCATGACATCGGAAAAGCAAGTCCATTGTTTCAAAAGTCGCTGGCTCCTTCCTATAAGAAAAAGCCGGGGTTTGTGTTCCGCCATGAAATCGCCTCTTTGTTTTTTCTTTCGCTTGTCAATGAAGGACATCGAGATGCGATAATAGATATGGTAGTAGCCCATCATAAGTCCATGTACAAGGATGTCAGAGAACTTGGCATATTGGATTTGGATGACAATACTGATTGTTTTGAAGAACATTCGAAAGGATTCGATGAATGGAGTCCAATCGCTTTAGATATATTGGAAAGTCTTGGTATTAAGACTCATAAGATATCTCTTGATGAAGCTGAAGACAATTATGAATATGTCATTGACTACTGCAATAAAAAGAAATTAGGATGCTCAAAATGGAGAGGATTGCTTATGGCTTCCGACCACATGGCCTCGGCTATGGAAACAGAATTTGAGATGCCTTTGGACAAATTATTCATCAAGCCTGACTTGTCTTTTTACAATAGGCAAAGTTCGCTCTATCCATTGTCTTTGATTTCTGCGGAAAGTAAGAAGAGGCACACATTGGTTACAGCACCAACCGGAGCAGGGAAAACCGATTTCTTGTTGCGTCGTTGCCATGGACGTGTATTTTATACGCTGCCTTTTCAAGCATCAATCAATGCGATGTATGATAGAATCAAGACTGACTTGTCAAGTACCAATGCACAAGTTTATCTTCTGCATGCAGCTTCAAACCTAAAAGTGAAAGGAGGAAAAGTAGAAGAAAGCATCATGCAGCGACATGTGGGTGCGTCGGTTAAGATATTGACACCTCATCAAATGGCTTCAATTGTTTTTGGCATCAAAGGTTACGAGGCGATGGCTATGGATTTACGAGGATGTGATGTGATTCTTGATGAGATACATACATATTCAGATGCTGTACAATCTATTGTACTGCGTATCATCGAAATTTTGATAGCATTGGATTGCAGAGTACATGTAGGAACGGCAACCATGCCGACTGATTTGTATAAAAGTGTATTGGAGTTGCTGGGTGGACCGAATGAGGTATATGAGGTAAAGCTTGATAACCAAACACTCTCTTCTTTCAATCGCCATCAAATCTATAAGTTGACTGATCGTGAAGACGCTTCCGAGGTTATAGATTCAGCGGTAAAGAATCATTCTAAACTGCTTATAGTTTGCAACCAGGTGAAAAGAGCGCAAGAGTTTTACAAAGAGATTGACAACCTGTATCCAAATGTACGAAAGATGCTCCTACACAGTAGGTATAAACGGAAAGACAGGGCAAAGTTGGAAACAGGCTTGTGTAAAGATTTCAACACATTGGAGGATACACCATGTATTGTCGTATCTACACAAGTTGTAGAAGTGAGCCTTGACATCAGCTTCGATGTTATGATTACAGAATGTGCTCCCATTGATGCCCTTGCCCAACGTTTCGGACGAATCAATAGAAAGCGTAGTCTGGAAGCCATAGGTCATTATAAGCCCATTTATGTCATCTCGCCCTCAGAGGATGAAAAGGAGGCCATGCCTTATAGCTTGGATGTATTAAAAGATACTTTCGAAGTTTTGCCAGATAATGGACAAGTTATGGAAGAAGCCCATATTCAGGAGATGATAGATAAGGTATATCCTCAAACGGATTTCAAAAATATTGACTATACCGGAGTGGCATTCTTGGATGGAAAATGGCAATTAAAGGCACTTTGCCATCAACCCAAATCAGCGTTGCTTGAGACGCTTGACTTCAATTCGGCAGTTTGCATCACCGAAAAGGATAAAGAGAGATACCAACTTGGAAATAGTCAAGAGCGCGCTGAAATGGAAATACCTGTGAGTTACCATTCCATAGCTCATAGAAATCTTGACCAACTTAATGTGGGAACACACCCTTTTGTCATACCCGGCAAAGGTTATGATAACGCAATAGGATTGTTGTCGGAATATTGTAAGACAGAATATTATCAAACATTTGAAATACTATAGTATATGATAACATCAGCAATAGGGAAAATGTTTTTGGAAGCCTACAATGAGGAATACGGCACCCACTATGATGCTAAAACATTCTTCATAGAGCAGTTCTATCCCTTGTTTTTCGACCAAAACAAGTACATGATGTATGTAACGAACTCGCCATTTGTACAACAGCTTCCCAATATTAGCGACTGTATATTAGGGAAAAAAGAGTTTGAAAGCCATCGAAGAAGGGAAGAAAGACTCCAAACTTTTTTAAATAAAGTAGAATTCAATGAAGCTGATGCAAGTATAGCTCAAGGATATCCATCTTTAGAGACAACAGCAACTACGTCTGGACAAGTGACGAATATTGTATTGCCAAATGACAAAGAAAATATCTTTGCCTCGTGGATAGGAGATGCACTTGGTATAGGCATACAGGGAGGTTTCTCTATATTGTTCAGTCACAAAGGCATCCTTCTTGATATCTATAAAGGATGGCAGTTTTATCGCCAAAGTCTCAATGAAACGTCCATGTTAAAAGGCAACCAAATCAATACTTGGAATGGACAATGGCTATCACATTATTACGATACAAGAAGTTATGATGAAGAGCAGCCACTGGCTGGATATAATCCATATGTTGCCAATAAAGACGGTATCCTAAGTATTGATACCCAGACATGGACAAAGATACTCATAGGGGTTTCAAGGAAGTACAAGAATGCTCAAATTTTAGGATATGTTTATAGCATAGGGCAAACTAATACTACGATAGGTTTTCTTCCTTTCAACTTGAATCAAATTCGGCGTCCTGTCCATTTGTACGAAAAGTTGTTTGGAATAGCCAATGGAAGAAATGCGGAATCCTTGTGGGGTACGGCTTTTGGATTTAGAACAGCATGTACGGCAGGAGCTATTGGCCTCAAAGCCATGGAGCCTAAGGGACTTAGAGATTATATGTATCCTAAAGGAGACAAAGCTCCAAAGCAGCCAAAGGCTCCGAAGAACGAAGAAGAGACAATTAATTTTAATGTATATAAAATTTGGATATTAGCTATGTTGAATAACGAAGAATTATGGGATAAGTCCCAAGAGTTGGCTGAGTTGCTGAACGAAGTCTCAACAGACAAAGACAAGTCTATTAGTACCAAACGCAAAAATTTGGTGGAGGCGATGCTTAGTGCGTCAAATAAGAAGCAATTTATTGCGGCAGCAACAGATGTCGTTCCAGTTGTTGAAACTATTGGAAAAACAAATGAGTTTAAGGACATTGTAAAAGAGATTCACGGTATGCCAACAGACAATGTGCCGTACTTCTTGACTCTTTTGCGTTTTCAGTACAAAACATTATAAAAACTATTAATATCGAATATTATGAATAATAATCCTTTCATTTATCTGCGTGGTTGTAAACATGCAGCATTCACAGTTTTCTGTGTAGAAGATGGTCAGAAATCTTACTATGATCCTCAGTTCAACGTTAGAGTACCTTTTTCTAGTGGTCAGCAGGTAAAGCGTTCTATCATGGATAAACTCAATGAGGTTCTTAACGTAAAGCCATCTCCTACAGAGTTTTATTTTGACGTTGACAAGAAAGGCGCACTCAAGGAAGGGGAAGTTCTTTCATCATGCGACCCTCATTATGTAGACCAATTGTTAGGTGGTTGGATGAGAACACCTAAAGGTGGTAAGGAAAAAGCAGTAAAACGCAGAAGTCCTTTCAGCATTTCTGCCATGACTCCGCTTCATCCTCTATTGGCTTCTGTCCCTAAGGAAAATATTTCCTTCGATCGTTCTGATAGACCGAATGTACACAAAGTGGTGGTAAGAGATGCCAATGGAAACGTCCTTACAGATGAGCAAGTAAGCAACTTTTTGGATGGCAGTGATAGAAGCCTTTATCGCAAGTGGATTCCTGACAATACTCGTGCCACGGGTCTTTTCGTCTATGACATAGCCATAGACTTGCGCCGCTTGTTCTGTGTTTCAACCAACCAACTGGAACCGGAAATCACATCCGATATGGTAGAGAAGTTGAAAAATGATGGCTGGAAAGTTGTTAATACAGTGTTTGGAGAATGCTTATTGATGCCAAAAGAACAGCGCGAGAAGGTTATTCCAGCCATTGCTGAGGCTCTGATAGATTGGCATATTACATCCAATCAAGCTAGAACATTCAGTTTGATGGAAACACTTGCCATTGCTATCAGTGACAATGCTAACACGTTAGCAGCTGCCATTCGTGCCAAACTCATAGACGGTGACAATGAGTCGAAACCAAAGGCCAAGCCTATCGTCGATGAGCACGCTGGAGCCGCAACTTACATCACGCTACCATGTGCTAGTTATATCGTTACAGAGACAGAGAGTGCCGATGCTTTGGAAAAAGCCAAGCAAGACCTCATCAATAGAATGTTAACTTTCGATTACGAGAATCAGCTTTAGTTACTATACATGGAGGCTCTGTCTAAATAGGTAAGAGCCTCCATCTTAATCTTTTCTTTCTTATGATAGTAACCGGAATCCATTTCAACTACTACCAGCTATGCCATCGCAAGCTCTGGCTCTTTGCCAATGGTATCAACATGGAGCAAGAGTCAGATCTTGTGTATGAAGGCAAACTCGTGCATGAGTCGGCTTATCCTCAGCGCACCTCAAAATATGAGGAAGTGGAGATAGACGGGATAAAGGTCGACTACTATGATGCGAAAAGGAAAGTCATACACGAGATAAAGAAATCAAACAAGGTTGACCATGCTCATGAATGGCAACTTAAATACTACATGTATGTGTTTGAGCAGCATGGCATAACTGGAGTGACGGGCATACTTGAATATCCTTTGCTGCGTAAGACGGAGGAAATTGTATTGAGTGATGTTGACCGTGAGGAAATCCGCCAAATGATGAGCGGAATATCCGATGTGATAACAATGCCAACGTGCCCGCCACTTGCAAAGAAGGGAATATGTAAGAACTGTAGCTATTTCGAGTTTTGTTATACTAACGAAGAGGAGGACGAAGGATGAAGCGCACTTTCTATTTGTTCAATCCTGGCATAATGGAACGTAAGGACAATACGCTGAAATTCACGCCAGTGACAGTGAACGACGACAAGGAGGAAATACGTCAGCAACCTCGATACATTCCAGTGGAGGATGTCGCTGAGTTGTATGCCTTTGGCAGCTTGAGGGCGAATAGCGCCTTGTTTAATTTTCTTGGACAAAAGGGCATACCAGTGCATTTCTTTGATTATTACGAAAATTATACCGGCAGTTTCATGCCACGTGACGGACTTCTGTCCGGAAAGGCTCTAATTGCTCAAGCGAAAGCCTATCAGAGCAAGAAGAAAAGAGTGGAACTTGCACGTAAGTTCATCAAGGGAGCAGCATGGAACATGATTATGAATCTCAACTATTACAACCGTCGAGGAAAAGATTTAAAACAAAAAATTGACGCAATAAAGAACTTCTCCACAAGTCTCGAAGAGGCATCCACAGTTGAGGAGATAATGGGTATAGAGGGTAATATACGTCAAATGTACTACTCTGCGTTTGACATCGTTCTTGACGATTACAATATGGGGACGCGTACTAAGCAGCCACCAGAGAACGAAGTGAATGCGTTGATATCGTTTGGCAACATGATGTGCTACACGGAGACGCTGCGTGCCATACACCAAACACAGCTCAACCCAACTATCAGTTTCCTACATACACCTGGTGAGCGGCGCTATTCGCTTTGTCTCGACATATCCGAGATATTCAAGCCTATAATAGTAGACCGTGTGATATTCAAAGTTCTGAACAAACATGCTCTGTCGTCAAGTCATTTTGACAAGAAACTCAACAAGTGTCTTCTGAACGAGAAAGGCAAAAAGATATTTGTGAAGGCTATGGAGGAACGTTATGATGAGACATTCCGTCACCGTTCGCTTGGACGCAACGTAAGCTATAAGCATCTCATCAAACTCGAATGTTATAAGTTGATTAAGGACTGAAGTTTCCCACCCCTCTATTATCAGAGAGTGAGCACTATACAAAATTTCT
>ERZ808270.477-NODE-477-length-23141-cov-4.998787_pt1 | contig 23141 bp, 19 predicted proteins | sample MGYA00521082_ERZ808270 | MGnify/ENA primary metagenome ERZ808270 (study PRJEB31516, sample SAMN03275594) | gut metagenome | biome: mammalia-associated habitat; material: feces | host: Papio cynocephalus | place: Kenya | collected 2012-07-27 ... | reverse complement strand
AGAATTCGCCGCGGCTAACATTTGCGCTAATTGGCCATTCTGGCGTCCAAACGCGCTAAAACTGCACGTTATCGCCCCAAAACCGGGTCGCGCCGAAAAAGGGTCTCCGCATGAGGTCCAAAAACATGCGCATGTTAGACCCCCTGACATGCGCATGTTAGACCCCTTAACATGCGCATGTTAGATACCGTCACATGCGGGGGGTGTCGGCGGGGTGTTCCACGGGGTAAATTTCCTCTCTTGTCGGGGGCACAATCCGCCTCCTGCCGCGGACGACAGGAGACCGTATAGAGAATTAGGAGAGCAGAGAGCGTAGACGGGACACCCCACCTACATTTTCTACATCCCCGACACGGTTAAATACCCCCCCCTCCCCTTTCTCCACATTCTCCACGGCCAATATCGATACGCCCCCCCCTCCCCCATTCTACATTCTCTACACGGTTAATTACCCCCCCTACCCCCACTTAGGGAAGCGGGTGAAAAACGAAGGCATTCGCCGACCCGTGCATTCCGTGCCTTCGGCGCGATATGGCGGCTTTTCCCGCCCGGTATCGGCAGTCAGACGACTCATGCGCGCGCCTGAAGCGTAAATCCAACGGCATCAGACACTTTCTGTCCGCCCCAAAAAGTCCGGCGGACAAAAAAGCACCCAAACTTCTACTGCGATCTCTAGTTTAAATTCTCATTAGCCTATCGCGCAAAAGTCCGTCATTCTGCATGCAAAGCGTAAAATAACGATCTATGGCGTATGTTGCCATGGAAGCCACGAGGCCCTTTCGCGTCAAGACCAAAACGTCCTTCTGCTTGCGAAATCGGTAGCGAAATCGGAATCAAAGGAACTCTGCGGTTCAACAGTCTCCCAGTCCTTGACGGACGCGGCCATCTCGGCGAGGGTCCACCTGTGTTTATGGACATCGTTGTAGTACCGTGAATTCCTCTGATCCATCAGATAGTAGATGGCGCCGCGCATGAAGATGCACGCGGCAAGCGGATCTCCCGCCTTGAATAGCTTCTTGCCAAGGGGGATCATGCCCGTGCAAAAGCGGACATTGTATATTTCCATGTACCGTTTTACCGCGTAGGAATGAAGCGTCTTCAGTTCCCCCGCCGCAAAAAGCACTTCGCAGAACGGCACGTCAAATCCCTGCCTGTTCAAGGCCGACTCTATCAACGCCGACATGAACCGTTCGTGTTCGTCTTGGTTCAAGAGCGGTTTAAGCCTCTTGAATTCATCCGTGGTCGGCCGTTCGCACGCCATCTTCAACGCCGTTTCCAACAGCAGTCCGCGATCCCGGCTCCGCTCAAAGACCTCCAGCATCAGCTCGTTGGCATACCGGGGGTTGTTTTCATTGTTCTCGCGAGCCAACCGCACGGCCTCGTCGTAACGGCCAAGATTGAGATAGAGGTTGAAACGCTTGCGCCAGACCAGAAAAGGAGAGTCCCGGGCGGTCTTTACGAGCCTGTCAAACCCCTTCTCGTCCTTAAGCTGCGCCAACCAGCCCAGACAACCGGCGACAATCCTTTCGCGGCGATACTTTCCCTTGAACTTCAGATCGTTGAGCACGTAGTCGACCAATTCCCTTAGCACCGGATCCGGTATCGGCAAAACCGTTCCCGGGAAGAAAAGCCCGTCGGCAAGGCATTCCGTGTCTTCGGTCAGCACCTTCTTCAAAATCGCCTTGAGGCAGGACGTGTCCGAACTCTGGCAAATCCGCTTCCACACCTCGAAGCAACGACTCCCCTCCCAAAGGACACTCTGCAACGAACCGTTCGAATCGTCAACTGCCCGCAGCAGCTTCAAAGCGCGGCGGACGATTTTCAGGAACAATGCGACGCGGACCGCATTGTCTTCGACCTTGAGCAGCCTGTGGGCGGCGCGATCGAGCCATCCGGCATGTTCCCCTGCGTAGGCATAGCTCCGCCGTTTTACCGTCATGCGTATGTCAGATTCAATCTCCGCGAGAATCGTCTCTTGCGTTTTCATGGCATCTTCGCCTCCGCAGTAATCTTCTGGATTATGCAGTCTTATTGTATCACAAAAGCGGTTGCCAGGTCAATGGCAAACAAAGAAGAAAAGCGAAAAGTGCACCCTGTCGCAAGACGCCCCGGGACAGGTCGTCCCGAGGGATGGAGAGCGCAAACGCCAAGGGAATGGGATGGAGTTGCCGCCAGAGGGCCTCGGCATCCACTTTCCGTGAAAAACGCGCATTTTCGATGCACAAGACAAACAGATAGATACAACCGGCGGCTACCGATTGCAGGCCCGGCTGGATTCGGCGATAACCGATCTGGGCGTCTTCAAAGAGGCGGTCAAGTCCGGTTCGCCGAAGATAAACTTTGGGCAAAGTGGCGTCTGACGTCCGTCTTCCGGACCCGCGCCGGCATCCCGGATGCGGGAACGCAGGAGGCTGCGCTCGTCACGACCCTCGCGGCGGAAGCCCCGCTAGGCGCTCTGGTTTGTGTCGGCGGGGCGTGCGGCAGGGGACTGCCGTCCGTTATGAGTTGTCCACATGGAACGACTAGGCGCGGCGTGAGCGAAGCCTTTGTCGCCCCTCGGAGTTTATTAACCGTGTAGAGAATGGAGAGGGGATGTCCCATTTGTCCCGCCCCCCGCCCAGTCCCTGCGACCCGCACGGAATGACCGCGGGGATCGGGCGAACAGTAAAACGCGCGTTTCTAGGCAGGATCGACAGGATCCAGGGAGGGGTAATCCGGACAGACGCGCGCGAAAACCGCGCCAAGTTTCCGGCGGAAGACGGCAGGCGCAAAACGCGCGGCATTCCGCCGACAAGCGGCAGAGTCCCATGTCCGAGCCTCGAATTCCTCAAGTGTTGCGCATAATGCGTCCGGAGTTTGGCTTTCGAAGAAGAGCCCGGTTTCGCCGTCCACGACTGACTCGCGCGCTCCCCCGACCCCGTAGGCGACGACGGGGGTGCCGGCGGCTTGGGCTTCCAAAGGGACGATGCCGAAATCCTCGATGCCGGGGAAAAGGAGCGCGGAAGCGCCGGCATAGGCGCGGCGTAGCTCCTCCTTGTCCACGCGCCCGAGGAATTCGACGAGCGGACTTCCCTGCGCGAGCGCCTGGAGCGCCTCGATCTGGTTGCCCGTGCCCACGACCTTCAGGCGACTCCCACGCTTCAAACAGGCCGAAACAGCCAAATCCGGACGTTTATAGGCAATCAACTGTCCCGCCAGAAGATAGTATCCGCCCTTCTCGGGGGTTCCCGGCCAGGGTTCGGCGGAGAAGAAATCGTAATCCACCATCGGGTGGACGACCGTCGCGTCGCGTCCGTAAATGCGCTTGATGCGGGCGGCGACAAAGTTTGAGTTGGCGACAAAGACGTCCACCGCCGCGGCGCTTTCGAGATCTTCCTTGCGCAGATAATCGCGGAAAAGTCGCATGGCGAGTTTTCCGCCCGGACCCGCCATCTTGTAGTAGTCCGCGTACATATCCCAGAGATAGCGCATGGGGGTGTGACAATAGCAGACATGCGGTACGTCCTTCGGCTTGCGGATGCCCTTGATGGGGCCGGACTCGCTGGAAATGACAAGGTCGTAGCCCGAAAGGTCGAACGACCGGCTCGCGCAGGGCATCAGCGGCAAATAGGCCTGGCACGTGGTGCGCGCAAACGGCAGTCGTCCGATGAAGGACTCGGTTATATTCCGTCTGCCGAACCACTTCGCCATTACGCGTGGATTGTAGGCGTGCGTGAAGATGTCGCCCTGCGGGAACATCGCGCAAATTTCGCGGAAGACGTTCTCACCGCCGCGGCAGTTCGTCAGCCAATAATGCAAAAGCGCCGTTTTCATCCAATCCAGACCCGTGGACCGTCCTCGATGCCCTTCCCTCAAACCCGAAGGATGACGTGACGGCTGGATCGCGCGGACTACTTGTCCCGACCGACGAGAGAAGCCGCCAATTGCGTCAGAAAATCCGTATTCCCCGAGAGCGCCGAAAGCGCGGCGATGGCGGCGTTCGTCGTTTCCCGGACGCGGCTCTCTATTTCGGTCTTCGTAAAAGGCGAGTCGCCGTCCAGCAAATCGTCCTCGAACTGGAACGCCATCCCGAGATTGCGGGCGAAAACACGCAAGGCGGCGATTTCGGCGTCCGTCCCGCCGGCGGCCAGTCCGCCCATGACCGCCGCGGCGACGAAAAGATCGCTCGTTTTGTGGAGGTAGATGAACTCCAGTCCGTCCGACTTGGCGACGTCCTCGACCTGGCCCTTCACGACGCCCACGCCCGCCGCCGCCAGCGCGTCCACGACGGCGACCGGATTCCGCGGCGATTTCGCCGCGACGCGGAAGGCGAGCGCCTGCATGGCATCCGCGGCGAGAATGGCCGTCGCCTCGCCGTACTTCGCCCAGACGCTCGGCTTGCCGCGCCGCTCCACGTCGTTGTCCATGGACGGGAGGTCGTCGTGGATCAGCGTATAGTTGTGCAAAAGCTCGATGGCGGCGGCCGGATGCCGGGCGTCCGCCGCGTTGCCGCCGACCGCTTCCGCCGCGGCCAGGCACACAAGGGGGCGTACGCGCTTGCCGCCCGTGCCAACCGCGTAGCGCATCGCTTCGAAAAGAACGGCCGGACGCTCCGCGGCAGGAGGAAGGACTTCGTCCAGCGTCTTTTCAATCAGATCCAAATATTCGTCTTTGCGGTCCATGAACGGTCTCCTCTTCCTGCGTTCAATAAAGTTTTTCGTACTCGCCCTTTTGCACCTTCTTCAGGCAGGTGAAGCCGGCGCGTTTGGCGCGGTAATGCAAATCGGTCCGGGAATGGGTAAGTCCCGGCGCCTGGATGACGCGGATGATTTCCGCCCCGCAGGCCGGGCAGCGTGTCAATTTGGGGTCGTCGATGTGCTGCGAAATCTCGAAGCCGCCGCGGCACTTGGGACACGCTGCGTGCGGATCCTTCGCTTCATACACGTAAACCGGCATCAATCCGTCCTTTTCTCTTCGTTCTTCCGCGAAACCAGATAGCGGATGGCCCGGACGTACGAATCGAAGCCGAAGCCGGCGAACGTCGCGCAGGCCGCCATCCCTACGTAGGAAACATGCCGGAAGGGTTCGCGCGTCTTGGGATCCGTGATGTGCACCTCCACGGTCGGCAGCGCCACCGCCTTGAGCGCATCGAGAATGGCGACCGAGGTGTGCGTGTAGGCGGCGGCGTTCAGCACGATCGCGTCGAATGTGCCGCGCGCCTCCTGGATCCAGTCCACAAGCGTGCCTTCGTGGTTGGACTGGCGAACCTCGACCGGGACGCCGGACTCCATCCCCGTACGCAGGCACAAATCCACGAGCTCCGCATACGTGCGCGAGCCGTACAGCCCCGGCTCGCGCAACCCCAGCAAGTTGAGGTTGGGCCCGTTCAGGACGAGTATCTTCATTTTGCCGCCAGTTTCGCCTTGAGTTCCCTGACCTCGTCCCGCAGTTTCGCCACGAGCTTCGGCAAGAGAACGCGTCCGCCGAAGTCCTTCATGGACTCGGCCGGCGCGCCAATGACGTACTTGACCGAGCCGTCGAGCGATTGGGGAACGCCCGCCTGCGGACCGACCTGCACGCCGTCGGCGATCTTGATATGCCCCGAAATGCCCGCCTGCGCCCAGATAAGGCACCCGTAGCCGATCTCCGTCGACCCGGCGACGCCGCTTTGGGCGATAAGGCCGGAATAGCCCTTCACCTTGACGTTGTGTCCAATCTGGACGAGATTGTCGATCTTCGTCATGGGACCGATGTAGGTCCGCCCGATGCGTGCACGGTCGATCGTCGTATTGGAGCCGATTTCGACGCCGTCGCCAATCTCGACGATGCCCAGCTGCGGGATTTTCTCGATGTAGACGCTGCCGTCCGGACGGCGTCCGTTGTTGAAGCCGTAGCCGTCGCCCCCCAGTCGCACGCCGCAATGGATGATGCAATCGGCGCCGACGACCGTGCCCTCGCGCAAGGTGACCTGCGGATAAATGTGCGTGCGCGCGCCGACGCGGCAACCTTCGCCGATGAAGACCTGCGCCTCGACGACCGCGCCCGGACCTATCGCGGCGCCCTTCTCGATCACGGTGTACGCCCCGACATGCACGCCCTCGCCCAGCGTCACGCTCGGATCGACAAGCGCCGTCGGGTGCACGCCCGGCGCGCGGACGGGTTCCGGCGGAGCGAACAGCTTCGCCGCCGTCATGCAGGCATGGTTGGGGTCGGGCACGCGTATGATGGCGCAGGGCGCCCCGTGCGACCAGTCCGGCGGAAGCAAAACGGCCGAAGCCTTCGTCCCGGCGACAAGCTTGACGTGTTTGGGATCCTTGCAGAAACTCAGGTCGCCCGGTCGCGCTTCCTCAAGCCCGGCACAGGCCGCAAGGTCGACATCCGGACCTTCCAGCGTGCCGGCGAGAATCTGCGCGAGCTCACTTGCCTTCATTCTTCTCCTTCGCGACCGCCTGGCGCGCCTTGGCAGGATCGACCCCCATCTGCTTGAGGATGCCGTCCGTCACGTCGCACGTTTTCTTCGCGTAAAGCGCCGCACTGCCGTCCAGAATGAGATCGTAGCCTTCCTTCTCGGAAAACTTCGTGATGATATCCTTGATGTCCTTGGCCTGAATGCGCAGAAGCCGCGCTTCCGTCTCGGACAACTCCTGCTCGGCGCGCAGGGCCTCGTTGCGCATTTCCTGCTGTTGCTTGATGAAGCGGTTCTGGATGTCCACAAGACGGTTCTCAAGCGACTTCTTGGAGGCGTCCGCCAACATCGGGTTGCGCAATTCGTCCGCCAGCTTGCGCCCTTCGTCCTGCAGGGACTGCAGACCCGTCTTCATCGCGTCGAGTTTCCGCTTGCAGGAAGCTTCCGTTTCGGTCAAATACGCCTTGTTGCCTTCATAGCTCTTGTGGTTGCGCACGAGCAGCATCATGTCCACCGTGCCGATTTTCACGTCGGCAAAGGCCGCGAGCGTGCCGGCGAGCAGAACACCAACCGTTAAAGCGAGATTCTTCATGTTTTACCTTCTATCTGTAGTTGTATGAATGGTTGTCCAATTAGAAATCGTATCCGACCGAGAAGCTGAAGAGCTCTTCTTCGGCATGGTCGGGTTTCTTCAGCGGCGTCGCGAAGTCCAGGCGGATGGGGAACATCGGGATGTCCAGGCGGATGCCGATACCCACCGTCCAGGCGAATGTATCCGAGAAGTCCAGATCGAATTCTTCCTCGCCGACGGAACCGAGGTCCGTGAAAGCCGCCAAGCGGAGCATCTGCACGATCGGGACCGTGTACTCGAAGTTCATGCAGAACAGGGTCTGGCCGCCCCACGGAGACCAGTCGCCGCCGCCCGCCTTTTCGCGCAACGGCGCCACGTTGCGGTATTCCACGCCGCGGATCGAGCGCGGGCCGCCCAGGAACATGCGGTTGTAGATCGGCACGCCGTCGCTCTCGGAGAACGAATCGATCGTTTCGGCGCGAACGGACGCCATGAGGATATGCTTGTAGCGGCGCCAGACGTTGAAGTACTGCCGGTGGTTGACGCCGAGTCGCCAGTAGCTGTTGTCGCCGCCGGCCAGATCGCCGAAAACCTGCGTGCGCCCGCCGCGCGTGGCGATGCGGAAGTTGTCGCGCGTGTCGTGGCTCCAGAAGAGGCGCAGGACCGCCTCCGCGGCGTCGCCGTACTTGGAATCTTCGTCCTTGAAGAGCGGGCGCGTCGCGTCGGAGCTCCCGTTCACGTAGTATTGGGCGTCGTCCACGTCCTCGAACGAAATCAATTCAGCCGAGAGACGCACGCCAAAACGTCCGAAAGGCTCCCACGTCGGCCAGAACTTGACCGGGTAGGCGAGCGTCGCCGCCGCGCCGTTCCGGACCAGGTCGTATTCGTCGTACCAACGCTGGCGGCGGTACGCCTCGACCGTCAACTCCAGCAGGCGGTCGAAGAGATGCGGCTCCGTGACGGCCGCCTCGTACGTCTGGATGCGCGGGCCGACCTGCGCGTAGATGCGCCCCTTCTGGCCTGCGCCGCGGAACCACTTGCCGGGCGCGAACAGATCGAAGTTCGCCTGCGAGAGTTCGGCCGAGAGATAGATCGAATCGATGGAGCTCGCGCCGAGGCCGATCATGAACGAGCCCGTGTTCTTCTCTTCCACCTCGTAGACGAGATCGCGGTATTCCGCCCCCGAAGCGTCCTTGCCCCGGTTGGTCTGGCGCAGCGAGTAGCGTACGCGCGCGAAGTAGTCCAGGTTCTCCAAACGCCTCTGGCTGCGTTCGGCGCGGTCCTCCAGCATGCGGTCGCCCGGCCCGAGCGCGATTTCCCGGCGGATGACCTTGTCCTTCGTGTAGTCGTTGCCCTCGATCACCACGTCGTTGATGACGACCGGCACGCCTTCCGTCACCACGTAGACGATGTCCAGAACCTGCGGATCGTCCTCGCGCGGAATGCGCTTCACGTCGACGCGCGTGTCGGCGAGACCCGAATCGCCAGACCCGACCGTGACCATGACGCGGTGCGCGGCGTCCGCGAGCGTCTTGGCGCCGGCGACGGACCCTGTCTGCGGCAGTTCGCTCTTCGCCATGACAAGATCCGGCGAATAGCGCGTGACGCCCGTGATGCTCTGCTCGCCGATCTTGTAGAGCGAACCTTCCGTCACCTTGAAGAGGATGTTCACGCGACCCGTGCCGTCGGGGACGCGGACGGGCATCGCGACCTGCGCGTCCAGATAGCCCAGATCGTTGTAGTAGGCCCGGACCTTGTCCGCCGCCTGCGCCAGCTGGTCGTCGCTGACGGGCGAATCCGAGAACCAGCCTTTCGGGTTCCACCACGGGAACACGTCGAACGTCGCCCGCAGATCGTCCGCGTCGGCGTGTTTCGCCCCTTCGAACACATAGTCATGGACCTTCTGCCGCTCGCCCTCGTCGATGACGACGCGCAGCGTGCAGTTGTTGCCGCCCGGGATCATGCGCGGGAAGATGGACACCTTCGCCTGCGGAAAATTCTTCTTCCAATACGCCGCGCGCACGCGCGCCGCCGCGTCGGCGAGGTCGCCTTCGCTGTAAAGACCGCCGTCCTGCAGATCCGCCTCGCTCGTCACTTTCGACGCCGAGAAGAAGCTGTTGCCCGTGACCTCCAGCGGCGCCTGGTAGCGCACCTTGCGGTACACGCTGAACGTGACCGTCACGCCTTTCGCGTTGCGCGTCGCGTCCGCCGAAATCTCCTGGAACTCGCCCGACTCGTTCAGCGCCGTCACGTCGCGCGACACCATGACCGGATCGTACGGCACGCCCGGCCGCGTCTGGCAACGCGACAGGACCGCGCCCGCGTCGCCGCCGAACTTGTCGCGGACGTCCACCTTCACATCGGTTACGTCGACAGCCCCCAGCGACAGGATTGAAAGCGCCGTGAGCAAACTAAACAATCTTTTCATGCTGATTATGATACCATATTTCGGGTCTTTTTGCGAGTTAAATATTCATTAGCCCTCAGATGGCCACCGAAACGGGAACCGTCAAACCCTTCAAAACCTTGTCCAGATCCGCCGGCTTCATCGCCACGAGAATCCCCCGGTGCCCCGCGTTGATGTAGATCTCCGGCAGGTCGTAGATGGACTTCTCCACGTAGACCGTCATGCGCTTGCGCGTGCCGAACGGCGAGGTCCCGCCGACGTGGTAGCCCGAATGGCGGTCCGCCGTCGCCGGCTCGCACATCCGGACCGTCTTCACGCCGCGTGCGCGCGCCAGGTTCTTGACGGAAATCTCCTTGTCGCCGTGCATCAGGCACACGAAGGGCTTCTTCGTCTCGTCCTCGAGGATGAGCGTCTTGACCGTGGCGTGGTGGTCGAGTCCGAGCTCCCGCGCCGCGAGCGCCGTCCCGCCATGCTCCGCGTAGTCGTAGCATTTCACCTCGTAAGGCACATGCGCCGCGTCCAGCGCGCGCAACGCGTTCGTGCGCGGTACGGAAGTCGGCTTCATGGGCGCGCCGCCCCTTTCCCGCTCTTCGCGCTCTTCGCCTTCAAATATTCGGCGAGCCCTCGCGCGCGCAGCCGGCAGGCCGGACACGTCCCGCACCCGTCCCCCGGAACGCCGCGGTAGCAGGTCACGGTCTTTTCGCGGATGAAATCCAGCAGCCCCAGCTTGTCCGCGAGCGCCCACTCGTCCGCTTTCGTCTTGTGCAGAAAGGGCGTGACGATCTTGAACGGCCACTCCATCGCCAGGCGCATCGCCTTCTCCTGCGCGCGGATGAACACGCCGCGGCAGTCCGGATACCCCGAATAGTCCGCCTGCGAGACGCCCGTGTAGATCTCCTTCGCGCCGAGGCTCTTCGCCCACACGCCCGCCGCCAGCAGGAAGAACGCGTTGCGCCCTTCCACGACCGTCGTCGGGCAGGCCGACCCCGGCTTGCGCGCGATGGCGATCGAGTCGTCCATCAGCGCGTTCGTCGTCAGCTCCCCGTAGAAGCCGAGCCGCACGACCTTGTGCGCGGCGATCTTGAAGTGCCGCGCCAGGCGCCGCGCCGCCTTCGTCTCGATCGCATGCCGCTGGCCGTACCGGAAGGTGATCGCCGCCACCGCGTCCGCGCCGTGTTTGCGGCAGGCGAGCGCCAGGCACAGCGCGCTGTCCTGCCCGCCGCTCAAAACGACGAGCGCCTGGATCGGCGTCTCAGACGGATGCGTAGCCATCGCGCGCTCCTTCCTCCATGATTTTCTCCGCGGACGAGGTCCCGATGCGGGTCGCCCCGGCGGCGATCATCCGGCAAGCCTCTTCGTAGCCGCGGATGCCCCCCGCCGCCTTGACGCCCATCTCCGGACCGACCGTTTCGCGCATCAGCCGCACGTCGTCCACGGTCGCCCCGCCGGACCCGAACCCGGTGGACGTCTTCACGAAGTCGAACCCGAGCTCCTTCGCGAGATGGCAGGCGATTCGTTTCTCCAGATCCGTCAAGTTGCAGCATTCGATTATGAGCTTCGTCGCAATCTCCCGCCCCGTGCGCGCTCGCTCTTCCGCCACGCGGTCGTGGAAAGGCGTCAAGTCGAACAGGACCTTCCCGTACGCCGCCGCGTCGAACGCCGCCGTCGCGCAGGCCGCCTTCAGAAGCGAGACGTTCAGGACGACATCCAGTTCGTCCGCCCCGTCCTCGAACGCGCGGAGCGCTTCCTCTCCTTTGATGTAAGGATCGTTCTTCCCGAGCGGGAAGCCCACCACCGTGCAGACCTTGACGTCCGACCCCCGCAGGTTCTCCGCGCAGCGCGCGACCTCGCTCGGGTGCACGCAAACGGTCGCGAAGGAATACCTCCGCGCCGCCTGGCAAAGGGCGTCGATTTCCGCTTCCGTCGCCGTCGGCTTCAGGCAGGTGGAATCCAGATACCGCGCGAGTTCCCGCGCTTTCGCCGCGGCTTTCTTCGTTTGTCGTTTCATCCGCAAATCGCCTTTCCCGTTAAATTCTTTCTCTCTTTCTCACTCTAGCGGCTCGGCCGGATTCCCCAGCACCGTCGTGTGGGGCGGCACGTCCAGGAACACGACGCTCCCGGCGCCGACTATCGCGCCCCGTCCGATCTTCCGCCGCGGCACAACGACCGCGCCCGGGTAGATGCGCGCGAAGTCCCCCACCTCGACCCCGCCGCCCACGGCGACCTGCGCGTAGACGTGGGCGAAGGACCCGATCCGCGTGTCGTGCCCGATGGAACTGTTGTGGAAAACGCAGCTGTGCGCCCCGACCGTGCAATCCGCCGTGAGAACCGCCCCGGCGGCGACGACGCACCCTTCCCCCACGATGACGTTCGGCCCCAGCCGGGCCGTGCGGTCCACGAGGCTCGCGAACGACGCACCGCGCGCCGCGAGCATGCGCACGCACCGCTCCCGCGCCGCCGTGTCCCCCAGCGCCGTGATGAAGACGTCGTCCGCCTGCGGCGTGTAGGCGCCGACGGACCCCACGACCGGCGGATAGCCCCGAAACCCGGCGAGCGCCGCCGGACGGTCGTCCAGGAAGCCTTTGAGGACGAACGCTTCGCCGTACCCGACCGCCTGGCAAGCCGCGCCGGCGAGTTCCCGTCCGAAACCGCCCGCGCCGACAATCAGCAGATTCTTCACGGGGCCACCCCCACCGCGCGCGCCAGTTCGCCGACCGACCCGTACCGGTTCAGTTCCGCGAGCGCGACATCCGCATGGGCGCGCTGTTTCAGCGCGACTTTCAGCGCGAACGCCGTGAGCGACCCCCACAGCGGTGTTTGGCGGTAATCGTCCGATGCCGCCAGCGTGGGCACCTCGCAAACGTCCGCCACCAGTTCGCAAAGTTCCGCCATCGTCATTTGAACATCTCCTTTATATAAGCCGCCAAAAACCGCAAGCCTTCCCGCCGCGGCACTTCGCCCCGCAGGGTGCGGAGGGCTATCTCGGCAAGCGAAAAGACCGACGAACCCCGGTAAAGCGGCGCGAGCGTGCCGCCGGCCAGCGCGTCCAGCCGCTTGCGCGCCCGCAAAAGCGCCAGCTTGTTCGCGCAATAACGCCGCGCGTCTTTCGTCGTGCCGGACACCGTACTCGTACGGGAATCCAAGAGATAGTCGTAGAGCGGCGCGGACACGCTCGTCATCGAATGCGCGGCAATCAGATACTCCACATTGAAGAGCGCGTCCTCGAAAAGCGTAACGGTCTCGCCAAACGGCACGGGCGCCTGCTCAATAATCGCCCGCCGGTAGCAACACCGCCAAACGCCCCCGAGTTCGCGCTTCCGGGCGAACACGTCCTGCCCCAAAAGCCGCCGGAAGACATCCCCCAGCGTGTAGCCGATCAGCCGCGGCAGATAGAATCGGCGAATCTCCTCCGCGGACGTGTAATGGTAAGGCTCCTTGAGCTTGACCTCGCCGCCCGGACGCGACGAGTCCACGTACTCCTGCCAGAAACTGCAGATGCAGTAGTCCGCCTTGTCGCGATCCATCGCGGCAATCATCTGCGTGCAAAACCCCTCTTCGACCGTGTCGTCGGCGTCCACGAACTGGATGTACGTGCCGCGCGCGAGCGCGAGACCTGCATTCCGCGCCGCCGATACGCCCCGTCCGAAAGAGTCCGTCACGCGCAAGCAGGCGTAGTCCTCGACATAGGCTTTCAGTATCTCGCCCGTCGCGTCCGTGGACCCGTCGTCCACCGCAATGATCTCCCCGCCGGAGGGCAACGCCGCGCGGATGCTGTCCAGACAGCGCACGAGCGTCCCTGCCACGTTCCGGCACGGCACAATCACACTGACAATCGGCGCAGGCTCTGTCATACTTCAAGAAGCCATTATACCATAAACCACCCCCGGACGCAATACGGCACGGCACGGGAAAGTGTACTCTGCCGCAAGGCGCCCGGATAGACCGTCCCGAGGGATGACGAACGTAAGCGAAAAAGAAGAAGGAGCGGTTGAGGAAGCGGAAGGAAAGAGTGCGTAAATCCCCCAGAAGGGCAGCGCGCCGGCCGGGCACGGCAAAGAACGTCCTGGCGTCCCCCTTTGGCTTTCCCGACGTTTGCCCCTGACTTTCATCCCCTTTGCCGGACGGGTTGCGGAGCTTTCCGTCTGTCGCGCTTGCCTGTGTGCAGAGACTGGGAATGCAAATCTCATAGAGTTTTGAAGTAATACTCGGGGTGTTTTGGAGCAAAACCCCCCGTGATTTGATGCAAAACACCCCGTGATTTGGTACAAAACACCGGGTGTTTTAGTGCAAATCACCCGGTGTTTTTGTGCAAGATTCCGGGTGGTTTGAATGCTGTGTGTCTGACGAACATAATCTTGGTCTGACGGGTATGTCAGCAAGGTGTCTGGCATTCCAGCGAAAAGTCAGGGACGGGGTGGGCAAAAGCCCATGGCGGAAAAGTAGAAAGTCTGAGACAGAGACAGACGGGGAGAAAGCGCCGGGCAAATCCGCCGCTTCGCCTCGGTAGGTTCATTTGATTGGTCGTTTTTGAGCTACCGCTTCGAGAAGATAGGCGAGACAAACCGGGAGGCGTTCGCCGCGGCGTTCAAACGCCCGGGGGAAGCGCCGCGGACGGCGACAGGCAAAGCCGGTGCGAGCGGCGACGGCTGCGAGTTCCTGGCCCGTGTCGCGTTGCGCAATGAGGACGAACTTGCCTCGACCCTGTTCAGGCGAAACGCTTGCGCGTTACACGGAACAAGGCCGAGGTCTCGGGCCGCCCCGCGTCAGCGCGTCAGGCTGAAGTTGCGGAAGCAGAGTTCGTCCACGGGTTCGGAGACGTTGAAAAACAGGCCGACGAGATCCGTCGCTTCCGGATCGAACGAGAGGTCGATTTCGGCCGTGTAGGTCTTCCACGCGCCGCTCCGGTCGACTTTCAGGCGGATTTCGTTGCGCTTTTCGTTCGTGATCGCCGCGATGCACAGATCGAACGGCGTCGTGCTCGCGGCTTTCATGTCGAACGCGAGGCGATACTTGCCGAAGCCCGCCGCCTTTACGCGTTCCGTCACGATCGCCTGCATGCCCGCCCCCCTCTCGCACTGGCGCAGGCGGTAGACGACGGCGCCCTTCCCGTCGCGCGTGCACGCGTCGAGCTTGACGCTCCACGAAGGACAGCGCTGCCAGATGCTCCGCGTCGCCGGGCGGTCCTGCAACAGGTTCGCCGGGGCGGGCGGGAGGCGCCGCTTGCGCTTGGCGGGGCACTTCCAGTCGACTACGACGCGGTCGGGGCCCAGCGGGACGGTGCGCGGCAACGCCTTGTCCGTCGTGACCGAAAGGTCGAGGATCGCCTTGTCCTTCGGCCAGAAGGCATAGTCCGGGAACGCCGCGGCGAGATGTCCGGCAAGATAAAGGTTCGTCACGGCGAACCGGCAGTTGCTCGTGTTGAGCCACCAGTCCGGATTGTTCTCGACGGCGACCGAGAGCCCGTTCGTCTGCCCCGCCAGCCGCCAGTTGTCGCGGCCCGAGACGTGGGGGACGGACAGGTTGCGGAAGACGTAGGACTTCGCGAGGTCGCCCATGTTCCGGCAGCGGAAGACGTAGCCGACGTAGGTCGCGTCGACCGCCGAGAGGCTGTCGAAGAAGAATTCCTCTTTCTGGGGTTCGAGATCCTGCGGACCCGGCTCGCGCTTCTGGAGGCCCGTCCCCATCTCGTCCCACTTGTTGTCGCGGCGCAGGGTGCCGTTGTAGTCGTTCGCGATGACGCCCTCGTCCGCCCGGAAGATGTCGATGTTCTCCATGCGGACGTTGCCGTTCGAGTTCTGGGGGAAGATGGCCTTGCAGGACGTGCCGATGGCGACGTTGCGGAAGGTCGCGTCCTGGATGCCGCTGACGACAAGCGCGTTGTCGCCGACGTAGAGCCAGGCGTTGTCCACGCGCAGGTTCCGGCAGCCGACGGTGAAACCGTCCGAGCACATCATCGAGGAGAGGAGCTTCACGTTGCGCAGGACGGTGCCCTCGTTCCACGACAACAGGTTGAACGTGCGCGCGTCGACGAGTTTGACGTCATCGACCGTGGCGCCGGCCGCCTCGATGACGACGACGCCGCGCAGGGGATTCAGGATCTGGTCGTAGCGGAAGATGTCGCTCATCGGGTCGAGGATCAGGCCGCGTCCGTGCAGCCGCACGCCCGGATGGCCGATCTTCAGCCGCGCGTTCAGGACGCTCCCGGGCGCGAGATAGATCTCCTTCACGTCCTTGGGGACCTCCAGGACGCCGTCCGCGCCGGGCGCGTCAACCCAGCCCTCGACGCGCAGGACGCCCGCCGCGCCGGGCGCGGGTACGTCCCCGGCCTTCTCCGGCGCGTCGGCGAAGACGGAAAGTATCGTCTTGTCGTAGTCGTTGAGCTGGATGCCGAAGCAGGTCGGCTCGGTCAGCGTGACGGAGATGACGCCCTTGCGGAACGTATGCTTCAGGCCCTTCCGCGCCGGAAAGACCTTGTAGCAGCGGACGTCCTCGCGCACGGCGATGTCCACCGTGACGGGACGGCCCGCGAACGCGAATTCGCAGAACCGGCGGTTCACGTCCCCGCCGCGCGTCCGCCCCTCGAGAAGGGACTTCTCGCAATGGTTCCAGACGACGAGCCGCTCCGCCTTCTTCCCCTGGCGGACGCGCACCCTGTAGGCGTCGTCGCGCTCGATCGCCGCCGGATAGTCGGGATAGCGCACGAGCGTGTCCGCCGTCGCGACCGGATTTTCCGCGGCGAAAGACGCGCAGACCTGGCACAGAACCAGGAGTCCGGCGAGAAATTTCGTCGTCTTCATTGTCTCTTCTCCTTCTCTCTTCTTTGCCAACCCCGGGCGCGTCTTACACGCGGCCCTTGGAGCGGAGGAACTCGAACGACTTCTTCACCGCGAAGAGCGAGTCCGCATGGACCTCGCACTCGACCACGTACCACTGCACGCCGTCCGCGTCCGTGACCTTGAAGAGCTTGTCCCAGTCCACGCCCTTCTGGTTCGGCTTGCCGGGCTCGCCGAGAATGCCGTCGAACGACATGACCCCCGGCCCCCAGCCGTTCTCCTTGGCGTGGAGCGTGAAGGAGCGGTGCGGATACTTGACGTACTGTGCGCACGGGTCGACCCCGGCGTGGACGGTCCAGCCCACGTCCTGCTCCATCTGCACGGCCTTGTCGGTATGGGAGAAGAAATAGTCCCAGAACGAGGTGCCGTCCGTCATCTTGATGCGGTGCTCGAAGGTGTGGTTGTGGATGCCGATCTTGCAGCCCATCGTCGCGCAATCCGCCGCGGCCTTGTTGTAGAAGTCGCACAGTTTCTTCGTGAAGTCGTCGATCTCCTTGTTCGGCGCGACTTCCTTGTCGCCGTCGCACCCGGGCGGCACGTTCCCGCCGCCGGGGCAGTACAGGTGGGTATTGCCGTAGGCGAGGTTGAACTCGCAGAGCTGCTTGTAGCTGTTGGGCGCGAACTCGCCGTTCCAGTACACGTGCGTCCCGCACACCTCAAGGCCGTTGTCCGCGAGCATCTTCTTGAGCTCTTCGGGCTTGTGGTTGTAGTAGCCGGCGAACTCCACGCCCTCGTAGCCGATCGCCTTGACGTCCGCGAGCGCCTTGGCGAGCCCTTCCTTCTCGATGTACTTGTGGATCGAGTAGAGCTGCAGGGCGACCTTGCCGGGACGCGCCGCGCGCGCCGCCGACAGGGCCTGGGCCGGGGTCGCCGCCAACGCCGCGCCGGCGCCGAGACCGGCGAGAAATTCTCTTCTTGTCGTCATCTTGTTCTCCTTATTATTGTGTTGTAGATTGAACGGACGCCTTAGCGGAAGTGCAGGACGAACCCTTCGCGGAATTCGAAGTCCGGATGTTGCACGAGCCACGCCTGCGATTTACCGTCCACGGTCTGGTAGAGCCCCACCACGCGCCACTTCTTCGCCTGCGGGTCCGCGAAGTTGAGGACGCGGTCCAGCTCCTTGCGCGCCGCATAATAAGAGCCGCCGGAGACTGTGCCCTGCTTGCGCAACGCGCTCCAGGTCGCGTCCGAAAGCGGCGCGACGATCCGCAAATCCTTCGCTACGTCGCCTTGGGCGATGTCGGCCGTGGCCGTGCGCCCGGCGACGAGCTTGTCCAGCAAGACGCGGTCCGGCGCCTTGCCCGAGAACCGGAACTCCCGGATCGGCAGCGGCGCGCCCGTAATGAGAAACGGATTCCACACCCCTTCTTCCGGACGCGACCAGAAGGCGTGGTCCGCCATCTCGAAGTCGTGGCTCTTGCCGAAATCGACCGTCTCCAGCGAGTGGACGCTGTTCGTGTAGAACGGGAACCACTCCGTCGTCGCCACGACGTTCGTTTTGTCCGTGTACGTCACGCCGTCCGACAGGAACATGCGCGCCGTGCCGTTATTCTTGAACAGGTAGGCGCCGAGCGACTTGAGCGTCCCGTTCGTGCCCAGCGCGACGGACGAGACCCGCACCCAGTTGCCGAAAGCCGCCTCGCCGATCGTCTCGACGTTCGGCAGATCCAAGGTACCCGACGGACCCGGACCGTAGTCCAGACGCAGCGCGCCCGCCGTGACGTTGGTTACGCTCGCGAGATCCCACTCCGCCAGGTCGGTCGCGGAGAGATCCAACTTGTTCCACGTCTCGGACCATTCCGTCTGATTCTCGATAAGCGTCTTCGTGCCCTCCTTCGCCAGCAACCTGACAATCATCCGCGACACGGACGCGCTGTTGAGCGACCACCACAAAGGCGCGAAAGACGCCTCGGCATTCAGGTTGGTGCAGTCCAGGACAAAGTTCGCGCATGCGGCGTTGTTGTTAAACAGCTGCTCCCAGCTGCGGATCGTCAGAAGGTTGCGCGGCGCGTAGTACGAGTCGAACGCGGTGTTCTTGAAAGCCTGCATCTCGATCGCGTGGAGGGCCGGGATGACCGGAGAATTGCTCCAGGAGAGAGATTTCGGCCATTTAAGCCCGTCCATGCCCCCGACGACACCCTTCGTGAGGTTCAGTTCGCCTTCCAGCGTCAAGCTGTGCGCGACCCGGGTGTTTCCGTTTGTGACGTAAGTCTCCGCTTGAGCAATGGCCAGCGCATCGTCCCAGCTGTGATGGACGGGCCAAAACCAGTAGCCGTCCGTGATGAAGCCGCCGGTGATGTCGTCTCCACTCTGTTCGTCGTCTTTCCGGACAAACGTCCAGTCGGACGGGAAGTTCACGTAGAACGAGACGCTGTCTTGCACCGTGAACGTCAGTTTCTTGTTGCCGTCCGAGAGCGTGCCGGGGAGGTTGCCTTCCCAAACGGGTTCGGGGGCCTTCTCGCCGTTCGGGCCGTCCTGCGTCGAAATCTGCACGGTGACCGCCGCCCCCAGCGGAACCTCGACAAGCGCCCCGTACGGAACCTGCCGCGCCACGCCATTGACCGTCACCGTCAACATGTCGTCAACCGTCCAGGTGTCGCCGTAGCGGCGGTGCGCGTAGGTGGTGACCTTGATCCACCGGGTTGGGAGATCGGCGTCCGTCACATCGCCGATATACTGCGCGTTCGCCGTGCCCAGCACGCCCGCCGGGAGGACGCCCCACGGCGCGGTCCAGGTCGGATGCGCCTGCGCGAAGTCCGACTTCTCCTTATCCGTCAAATTCCGTGCCCGGGCGCGGATGGCCGTCCAGCTCGCGTTCGTCGGCACATAGAGGACAATGCTCTTCTCGGACTGATGAGATTGCGTCATGTTTCCGTTCTCGCCGGACGACTGGCGGCTGCCGAGGGCCGGACCGCCCGCCAAAAAGGTCGGCGCCGCGCCCGTGAACCACACGCGTTCGACGAGCCGGTTGATGGCGTACGGCTCGAACACGCAACCCGCGTCGCACCCGAAATACAGTTTCTTGAGAGGCTGGTATCCGGCGGAGTCCATCGCATACTTGCCGACGAACTGCAGGGTGTTGAACGCCGTCCCGAGCGCGCATTCATTCGTCATGTCCCCGCCGTAGATGCCGCCGAACGGGAAGCGCTGCAGACCGGGCAGTTTGAGCGTGGCCGGCGTCGTCGTCCAGGCGATGCCGCCCCTCGACAGTTCCTGGACATTCCCGAGATCCCACGCCGCGTCCGCCGGCAGGTTCATGTCGCCGAAACCCCATCCACCTATGGTCGTGGCGTTAGGCGCATTGAATGTCGAAAGCGTGAGCTTGGCCGTACTGTCTTCGACTCTCAGCATCTGGCCCGACAATTCCTTCAGGTACGGGCAGTCGGCGACAATCGTCCAGGGTTTCGTATGTTTGTACTTGAAGACCTCCCCGCCCCATTTCCGCAGTTCGCGCGGCGCGATGAAGGCCGTCAAGGGCGAAGCGTCGTCGGCGAGGCACTTCTCCTTCATCTCTTCGATCGTCCAGCGCTTCCCTTTAGTGTCCGAGATGGCGGTCGAGAGGTCGAGGACGCCCCTCCCCTTCACGGCCCCGTCCGATCCCTTGACCAGCGCGGCGCCGTTCTCCGTGCTGTCCTTTTGCCCTAGGGCGAGCGTGCCGCGGTCGGCGTTCAGCTCGTGGACCTTCAGGACCCAGCCGCCCGACGCGACAGCATTGGAAATGACGCCCGCGCCCGATTCTCCGTCCGGCACGTAGATCCACGCCGGATTCGCCCCGGCGCACAGTCCCTCCAGGCTCGCGCACAGCGCGGCGAGCGCCCAACAACGTTTCATGCGTATCATGGCCATCTCCAGTTGTCGAAATCGGGTAAATGGCCCAAGGCGCACCGCGCGCCTTGGGCTGGCGTGAAAAACTCAGACGACGACGTCCCAGCCGTTCCGGTAGACCGGACGCGCGATGGAGAGTCCGCGGCAGTTGCCGCCGGCGAAATCCATCTTCTCCGGATCCCAGTCGAAGGACGCGTCGTACTTGTAGCTCATGTTGCACAGGAGGCACAAGGTCGCGCTGCGCCCGCCGACTTCCGCCGGCGAAATCGTGCACTTGCGCGACGCGACGCACTCGCAAAAGTTCCGCACCTGGTTGGCGCTCTTGTAGAGCTGGACCTTGGCGTGCGGCAGGTCGAAGACCTGCTCGATCTTGTCGAGCGCCTTGTCGAGCGCGTCGTCCTTCTTCACCGTCGCGTCCGTGCCGTAGTCCTTGCCAATCGAGGCGGCGACGAGCTTGTCCGGCATGAAGGAGGCGTCGTCGATCGCCTTGCGGATCTCCGCCGTCGGCTTGACGAGGCCCGTGCCGCGCCACACCGCGATCTTGCCGCGGTTGACGGCGACGATGCCGTCCGTGCCGTAGAACACCGTCCCCCAGACGCCGAACGGACCGTGGTAGAGCTCCACGTCGCCGTAGGGCTTCTTGAAAATCATCCGCATGCCGAACTGGCGGCGTCCGCCGTGGAAGAGGTTCGTCGAGTGCGGCTCGTCCGAGCGGATGATCTTCACCGGGCCGGACTTGTCCAGGTCAAGACCCCACTGGGCGATGTCCAGGTGGTGGGCGCCCCAGTCGCCGTTGTACCCCGAGCCCAGGTCGTCGTCGAAGCGCCAGAACATCGGATAGAACTCGTTCACCCCGCGCGGCGCGAGCTGGTCCGAATACGGACGCCACGCCGCCGGCCCGAGCCACATGTTCCAGTCGCAGTCCGGGTTCGGCGCGCCTTCCGTCGCCGCGTTTTCGGGCACGTCGAAGAAGCGCACCGGGTGGGACGGACCGCCCAGCTTCTGCCCGCCGACGCCGTAGTTCGCGTCCACGTACATGACATCGCCGATGAAGCCGTTGCGCACGACCATGCAGGCGGTGCGGAAGTCGCGCCAGCTGCGCTGCATGGAGCCGGTCTGGAAGACGCGCCCGTACTTCTTCTGGGCGGCGATGACCTTCTTCGCCTCGTCGATCGTGAAGGTGAGGGGCTTTTCGCAGTAGACGTCCTTGCCGTGCTTCATCGCCTCCACGCTCATGTAGGCGTGCCAGTGGTCGGGCGTGGCGATGCACACCGCGTCGATCGTCGGGTCGTTCAGGATTTCGCGGAAGTCGTAGACCGCCTTGCACGTGTTCTTCTTGTATTCCTCGTTCACGCGCTTGGCGCCGGCGTTGGCGCGCACCTTGTCGCAGTCGCACACCGCGACGATTTCCATGTTCGGCGCGTCGTTCCACCACATGAACTGCGGCGTGAGCGTCGTGCGCATCTGGATGCCGTAGCCGATCAGGGCCAGGCGGTAGCGCTCGCCCGGCTTGAGCTGCCGCGCGCCGGTCTTCGTCGTGGCGTGGCCGGCCAGCGTGACGGCCGCGGCGGACCCGAACAGGAAGCTGCGGCGGTTGAGAGAGACAGTAGGTTTCATCGTATTTTTCCTTTCATTTGTCCAAAATCGTCCCGCGAGAAAGACCGCGAACCGGACGCGGCGGATCCACCGCCTCGGTTCTTTGTGCCAGTCTTCCGTCCCTCGCTCTCATCTTGTTGTCGTTATGGCAATTCGCACCCGATTCTGCAACTGCCCGTCAAGGCAGGCGGGGGCTGCCCTTTCGCACGGACGGCGCACCCGCCCCAAAAGAGCCGCCCCGCCCGCCGGAACCGGGGGAGAGGGCGGCGGACGGAACTGACGCCCTTAGGCGCGGACCGCCTTGCGCCGCAGCGCGAGCATCCCCGCCCCGAGGAGCAGCATCAACCCGCTCGTCGGCTCGGGGGTGATGGAAATCGTGCCGACCTTGTTGCCAACCCAGGGGTTTTGCGTGGTATCCGCAAGTTTAAGGTCAGTCGTAAGGGTTTGACCGTTCTTGATCGTGCTGTAGATCTTCTCCCACGAGAGGTCTCCCTTGTTCCACTCGTAGCCATTAGCGGTTGTATTGCCGATATAGGTGCTGCCGTTATACACGCCGAACTTGATATTTACAATCTCTGTTCCGTCCAGGTAAGCCTTGCCAGAGTCGTCCACATCAAAAGTGAACTCCATCTTGTCTGTGCCCTTTGCGAAACCTTTGTTGTATTTGTCATTTCCTTCATTGTCATAGACGTTGATCCAGATTTTATCCCAGCTGGTGCCTTCATCCAAACTGACCGTCCACTGGAAGGTGGCGGCGGAGGCGACCGTGGACGCAACCACGGCGGCCGCGGCAATCATTGATTTCATGTTCATTGTTTCTTGTTTCCTTTTTGTTGTTTTTGGGGATTTACTTGAGTTTCCCGCACGAACACCCCAGGCGTTCCTGCAAGACTTCTTGGTTGAGAAGAGGATAAAAGAGAAAAGCAATCCGCCGCGGTCCCGTCCGAAACCGCGCCGAATATGGGTAGGGGCCGCAGTCCCTGCGACCCGTCCAAACCCATTGGTAGGGGCCGCAGTCCCTGCGGCCCGTCCCCAGCCCAATGGTAGGGGCCGCAGTCCCTGCGGCCCGTCCCAGCCCATTGGTAGGGGCCGCAGTCCCTGCGGCCCGTCCCAACCCAATGGTAGGGGCCGCAGTCCCTGCGGCCCGAAAACGCCGCGCAGAAGCCCGCTACAGCGTCCCCGGCGAATAGGGGGGGGGGGTACTTGGACGCAAACGGACGCCTCAGAACGCGCCCTTGCGCGTCCTAGCGGACGTCTTGGCGCACGGTAAACCCCGCGCGCACCTCTCCGCCGTTCGTCCTTTGCCTTAGTTTCCATTTTACGGCTATAGTATAACATATTTGTTGGCGCGTGCCAACCCCCTTTTTTGCAAACACCAATCTCCCACCCCCGCCCCATTTTCTACACGGTACGGTTAATAGTAATAGGCTGGCTGGGGATCGGGACAACTGGGACAAGTAGGGCGCGCGGCCGTTCCGGCGCAACGCCATCACCGTTCCGGCGCAACGGCACCCCCGTTCCGGC
>ERZ808270.474-NODE-474-length-23195-cov-3.195333_pt1 | contig 23195 bp, 18 predicted proteins | sample MGYA00521082_ERZ808270 | MGnify/ENA primary metagenome ERZ808270 (study PRJEB31516, sample SAMN03275594) | gut metagenome | biome: mammalia-associated habitat; material: feces | host: Papio cynocephalus | place: Kenya | collected 2012-07-27 ... | reverse complement strand
CCTACACGACGCTCTTCCGATCTCGGTCTGGCGTTTTTCCTGTATGGCATGAACGTCATGTCCTCCGGTCTGGAAAAACTCGCCGGCGGCAAGCTGGAGATCATTCTGAAGAAGATGACCTCCAACAAGTTCAAGAGCCTGCTGCTGGGTATGGGCATCACCATTGCCATCCAGTCCTCTTCGGCGCTGACCGTTATGCTGGTCGGTCTGGTAAACTCCGGCATCATGGAGCTGAGTCAGACCATCGGCGTCCTCATGGGTTCCAACATCGGTACGACGCTGACCGCATGGATTCTCAGCCTTTCCGGCATCGAGGGTGACAACCCGTTCCTAAGAATGCTGAAACCGGAATCCTTCTCCCCCATCATCGCCCTGATCGGTGTCATCATGATTATGACAGCAAAGCACAACCGCACCAAGGATATCGGCAAGATCATGGTGGGATTCTCCGTGCTGATGACCGGTATGACGCTGATGAGCGGCGCTGTCAGCCCGCTGGCAGATTCTCCGCAGTTCTCGCACATTCTCACTGCATTCCGCAACCCCATCATGGGCGTTCTGGTCGGCGCAGTCTTTACCGGTGTAATTCAGAGTTCTGCCGCATCTGTAGGCATCTTACAGGCGCTGTCTCTGACGGGACAGGTCACCTACGGCATGGCGATCCCCATTATCATGGGACAGAACATCGGTACCTGTGTCACTGCCCTGCTCTCCAGCATCGGCGTAAACCGCAGCGCAAAACGTGTTGCCTGCGTCCACATCTGCTTTAACTGCATCGGCACACTGATTATTCTGCCGATATTCTACGGTCTGTACTGGCTGCTGGACTTTGCCTTTGTGGCATCTTCCATTGACCCGGCAGGCGTGGCACTGGTACACACCATCTTCAACATTGTTACCACTGCGCTCCTGCTGCCTTTCGCCAAGCTGCTGGAAAAGCTGGCGTATACACTGGTACGGGACAGCAAAAAGGAAAAAGAGGCGAAGGAAAAGCACGCCCTGCTGGACGAACGTCTGCTGGCAACCCCGGCTGTTGCTATTGAAGTATGTCACGGCGTGACCATCGAAATGGGCGAACTCTCCAAGAAAACCATGGAGCTTGCCATTGGAATGCTGTTCCAGTATGACAAGGACGTTGAAGAACAGATCGAGGAAAACGAAAACCGCATCGACAAATACGAGGACAAGCTGAACGCTTATCTGGTGCGCATCAGCAAGCACAGCATCTCCTCCAAGGACAACCGGACCGTATCCAAGATGCTCCACTGCATCGGCAACTTCGAGCGCATCGGCGACCATGCGGTCAACATTATGGAATCGGCGCACGAACTGCACGAAAAGGGATTGCACTTCTCCGGCGATGCTGCCAAGGAACTGCGCACCCTGTGCGACGCTCTGCTGGAAACGCTGGATCTGGCATTCCAGGCATTTGAAAAGGACGACCTCGCCATTGCGCACCAGGTCGAGCCGCTGGAAGAAGTCATCGACACACTGAACCTGGAACTGAAAAACCGCCACATCAAGCGGCTGCAAAACGAAGAATGCACTGTGGAACTGGGCTATATTTATCAGGATCTGCTGACAAACATCGAGCGGATTTCCGACCACTGCTCCAATATTGCCGGTGTTCTCATTGAGATCGACGAAAAGCAGAATATCCATAAGTATCTGTATAAACTGAAAGAAACCGATGAAACCTTTCAGGAATCCTATCACGAATATCTGAACCACTACTATCTGGAGCTGGGTCAGCCCTCTCTGGACGAAGTGATCGACGCATAACAAGCAATAGAAAAAGCCCTCTCGGACTACTCGTCTGAGAGGGCTTTTCTGCATTCCGGAACAGCACGGAGAAGTGCCTCCCGTTCATTGGGCAGCTTATCGTCCAGCACCTGTTCCAGCAGCATATGCAGAATCTTTCCGATTTGCTTTCCCTGGGGAATGCCCAGCGCAAGAAGATCAGCGCCGCCTACGGCAAGATCTTTTACACGCAGGCAGGCGTTTTCTGCCAGCACCTGTTCCAGGCAGTTTTCCGCCGCATTCCACTGCGCCTCACGCCGTTCCAGCACGCCGTCTGCTTTTCCGGCATCATCTGCCCGTTTCAGTGCAAGCAGGCGACGTACCTGTGTCTCACCGAGCTTTGCCAGGAGACGGCGCATGGAACGTGGACTGTCACTGAGCGGCATATCATGATGTGCCACCAGCATACAGACATCGTGGATGCGTGCATGGTCTGCGTGCAGCCGCCGCAGGATCTGACGGGACATCTCAGCACTTTTCTCGGCGTGTCCGTAAAAATGGTCGATGCCGTCCGCTCCGGTAAAACGGCAGGCAGGCTTTCCCACATCGTGGAGCAGTGCAGCCCAGCGCAGGATGATATCACGCGGCGCCTTTTCCAGCACGTGCAGCGTGTGTTCCCACACGTCATATTGGTGGTACGGGTTGTGCTGGGGACACTGCTGCATCGGCAGGAACTCCGGGAAAATCGTGTTCCATACGGTGGGATACTGCCGCAGGATTTCTGCCGCCGCATCGCCGTCCGCCAACAGCAGTTTCTGAAATTCGGTGTCGATCCGCTCCACCGCAATGCGCCCCAGCAGCGGTGCAAGCCGCACTGCCGCAGCAGCTGTTTCCAGTTCCAGTGCAAGGCGATAGCAAGCGGCAAAGCGCAGCCCACGGAGAATCCGCAGGGCATCCTCTGAAAAGCGGCGTTCCGGGTCTCCTACACAGCGCAGCACGCCGGCTGCCAGGTCATCCCTGCCGCCGCAGAGATCCACCAACCCACGCTCCGGGTGATATGCCATAGCGTTCATGGTAAAGTCACGCCGCCGCAGATCCTCTTCCAGACTGCGGACAAAGGTCACCTCTTCCGGTCTGCGGCAGTCTGTATATGTGCCGTCTACCCGATAGGTGGTGATCTCATAAGGTTCACCGTTCCACAGTACTGTGATCGTGCCGTGTTTTTCCCCGATGGTCAGCACAGTACAGTCCGGAAAACAGGCCTTTGTCTCCCAGGGCATGGCGCTGGTACACAAATCCCAGTCGTGAGGCGTTCTGCCGCAGAGCATATCCCGGACACAGCCGCCCACGGCATACGCCTCATACCCGGCAGACTCCAGCCGGGAGATCAGCTGAGAGACAGACGCCGGCAGAAAAAACGCCATGAAAATCACCTCGCTTTTGTTTGAAAACGAAAACTGCATTTACAGGCTTATAAGATATATTCCAGCTGTCTTTCCTTTGTTTTCATCCCCATTTTCTCATAGAACTTTTCTGCGGATGTGTTTCCTGCCCACACGTTCAAGGTCACTTCATAGCATCCCATTCTCTTTGCCTCCTGCTTGACATAGTCAAACAGGCTTTCTCCGATATGCTGTCCTCTCGCAAAACGATCTACGCAGAGATCATCAATAAACAGGGATTGAAACTGTACCATGTTGTTTGAAAAAGGCTGCTCTTTCACCTGACAAAATGCGTATCCCATGCAAACATCCTCTTCATTTACTGCAACATAAATGGGCTTTTTCTCATCTTTCAAAAGTGCTGCTAACTCTTGTTCTGTGTATTTTGTAGTATCCGGAATAAAAATATCCGGTCTGATCTCTGCATGGATCTGAAGTACCTGTCCCAACAATTCGATAATTCGGGGAATGTCTTTTTCCTGTGCTTTTCTAATAGTCATTTTTATTTTCTCCTATTCTAATTTGGATTGATATTGTTTTACAAACTGGAATTTATCAGGCTCAAATTGTAATTTCAATCTGATTGTCTTCAATCACAACAACACAACTTTCATAATAACCATCACCTGTAGTTCTAGGACCACTAATAATTTTATAGCCATCAGCCTTTAATTTTGCAGTCAAAGTATCTACTTTTTCTTTACTTCCGACACTGAAAGCAATGTGTGCATATCCCGTGCGTGCAAGGCTTTTCGGCAAATCAGACATTTCCGGCTTGTTCATAATCTCAAGACGTACACCATCATCGAACGAAAGAAAATAAGAACGAAAGTTTGTTTTCGGATTATGAGATTTTGCACCAAAATACTTCATGAAAAATGTTCTGGTTTTTTCTAAATCAGTTACATAAATTGCGATATGTTCGATTTTCATAATTACCTCCGTAAATTCCGATTTAGCATGGCTTTTTTTCCCTATCATACATTATACTACACCTCTCCGGAAAAAGCAAGAAACCTCATCCCCGGCTGCGAAAATAGTGATACTTCTTCCGGTTGGCGATCAGCAGTACCACTGTCACAACCACTCCCAGGAACTCTGCCACAATGATCGAACTCCATACGCCGTTCAGCTCCAGGAACAGCGGCAGCACCAGCACACAAATGATCTGGAACACCAGCGTCCGTGCAAACGAGATCACCGCCGACACCAGTCCGTTATTCAGCGCCGTAAAGAATGCCGAACCGAAAATGCTAAAACCGCAGATCAGATAGGACAGGCTATAGATCCGGAAACCCTGACGTGTCATTTCCAGCAGCCCGGCATCATAGCTGACAAAGATGTTCGCCAGCGGAGATGCCAGCAGTTCCCCGGCCGCCGTCAAAAGCAGCGCACCTACAGACAAAATGCCGATGCTGCGGCGCAGCAGACCCTGCAATTCCTCGTGATGCTTTGCCCCGTAGTGATACCCTACAATAGGCGCACTGCCGATGGAATAGCCCATGTAAATGGCAATGAAAATGAAGTTGACGTACATAATCACCCCATACGCAGCCACGCCGTCCTCGCCGGCAAAGCGCATCAGCTGGAGGTTGTACAGCGTATTCACAATGGACATGGACAGGTTTGTCATCATTTCCGACGCACCATTGGAGCAGCTGCGCCACAACGGATGCCATTCCAGCTTTGTCCGCACCAGTTTCAACCGGCTGGTGTTGGGACGTGCAAAGTAGATCAGCGGCACAACACCGCCGATGGTCTCCCCGATTCCGGTCGCCACAGCTGCGCCGGCGAGTCCCCAATGGAATACAACGATGAACAGGAAATCCAGCACCATATTCGCCACACCTGCCGCCAGGATCACGTACAGTCCCAGATGCGGTTTTTCGGCGGTGATGAAAAAGCTCTGGAACATATTCTGGAGCATGAACATAGGCAGCGTGAAAATCAAGATCCGGGCATACAGCACGCAGTATTCCAGCATTTCGCCCCGTGCGCCCATCAGCGACGCAATGGGTCGGATGAGGAAAAAGCATACCAGCGCCGCCGCAAATCCGATGATGACTGCCGCATAGATCACCATGGAAAAATACCGGTTCGCCCGTTTGGCGTCGCCCTCACCGCAGGTCTTTGCCACCAGAGCGCTGCCGCCGGAACCCAGCATAAAGCCAATCGCACCCACTGCCATCAGCAGCGGCATAATCAGATTTACCGCCGCAAAAGGCGTTTTTCCCACGTAATTGGAAACGAAAAAGCCGTCCACCACGCCATAAATAGAAGTGAAGATCATCATAATGATAGACGGAAAAACAAACCGCAGCAGTTTTCCTACGGTAAAATGATCTGAAATCTGTATCCGCATTATTTTTCTCCTTTTTCCCGAAATTCCGGCGCCAGATGTGCCGCTTGTTTTTGCAGCAGGTGAATGAATTTTCCCGTCAGCGCTACCAGTTGTTCCCGTTCTGTCTCTGCCATTTCCGCAAACGCCGCCTGCTCAGCATCGTAGATCGGTTTCACGCTTTCGTCGGCATTTCTTCGGCCGGACGCTGTCAGATAGATATGCTTTTCTCTGCCCTTTCCGGACTCCAGCCGCAGCAGTCCCTGCTTTTCCATCTTTTTCAGTGCAGAGTTGATAGTCTGCTTTCGGCTCAGCGCCAGTGCGCAGATGTCCCGTTGGCGGCAGCCGTCTCCCAGAACGGTAATGGCATAGTAAATATCCATTTCGCTGGGTGTCAGCTGCTGCGCACAAGAAAGCGCATAATAAGAGGCATCCATTTCTTTATACAGGTGCATATATTGCAGCTGTGCCTCTTTTGCATCCATATGGTTTCCTCCTTTTTGTCCGATTTCGGACTCACAATGAATACTACTATACCACAAAATTTCGGCAATGTCAAGCAATTTCTCAGCCGAAGAACAAAAAACCGGTGCAGGCTTTCCACCTACACCGGTTTTCGATATATTCCGTTGTTTTACAGTCTTGTCTGTTCGTCTGCCGTGATTTGCTGCAGGACTTCGCTTGCCAGGTACAGTGAACCGCAGATCACCACCATACCGCCGTCGGCTTTCGCCTGTGCCAGCGCATCGGCGTATGCCGCCTGGAATGATGCCGCTGTCTGTACACCTGTATGGTCTGCAAAACACGCCGCCAGTTCTTCCCTTGGCACAGCGTTCTGCACGAAGTCATCCACACAAGTGACCGTATCCAGCACACCGCCCAGTATCTGACAAGCAGTGTGATAGTCCTTGGTGGAGATCATGCCGCAGATGCCGTGAATGGGTTTCTGTCCGGCAGAGCGCAGCAGATCTGCCAGTGCCATAACGCCTGCCTGGTTGTGACCGCCGTCCAGCAGCACCATTGGATCTTTCCGCAGCAGTTCCGTTCGTGCCGGAACACGCACCTTGGAAAAGGCATCGTTCGCCACTGCCGCCGTAATCAAATAGCCGTGCATTCCCAGGAATCGAATCACCTCGATGGCGGTCATGGCGTTGTACACCTGGTGACGCCCCGGCATATGGAGCGTATAGGTGAAACTGTGGTACTGGAACACCGTCTCCTCCAGCGTTTCCGAAAGAATCCGGCAGTCCTGCATATTGGGGATCACCAGCTGTGCATTTTTTTGCTTAGCCGTCTCCTGCACCAGGCAGACCACATCCATGGGATTATCCGTGGACAACACCACCGGACAGCCCGGCTTGATGATACCTGCCTTTTGTGCGGCGATCTCTGTGAGCGTGTTCCCCAGCAGAGCCATATGGTCGAAGGATACGGAAGTAATTGCGCAGACCAGCGGCTTTTTCACCACATTCGTGGCATCCAGCAAGCCGCCGATGCCGGTTTCCAGAACCACCAGATCACAGTGCTGTTCCAGAAACCAAAGCAGCGCAATGGCGAAAGTGATCTCAAACTGTGAGCAGTCCGCCGAAACGGGACACGCCTTCACCTGTTCACAAAACCGGCAGAGCGCCTCGCCGGGAATGTCCTGCCCGTCGATCTGGATGCGGTCGGTATAATGCCGGATAAACGGCGAAGTCAGCGTACCGGTGCGAAACCCGGCTGCGGTGGCTGCTGCCGCACAGAAAGCCGTCACAGAGCCTTTGCCGTTTGTCCCGGCAATGTGAATCACCTGCAGCTGCTCCTGGGGATTTCCAATCGCATCCAGCAGTGCCTGTATCCGGGACAAGTCATGCACCGGCTTGCCGCTTTTCTGATATCCTTGAATATATGCCATTGCTTCGGAAATCGTCATTGCACTCACTCCCCTATCCGACGTTCAGAAGTTCTTCCCTGTTCTGTAATTACTGCAAAGCCGCCATAGACTGCATGATCTTGTCCATCTTTTCCTGTGCCTTTGCCAGCTTTGCCTTTTCTGCCTCTACCAGCTTTTCCGGAGCCTTTGCCAGGAATCCCTGGTTCGACAGTTTCTTGCTCAGGAAGTCCAGATCCTTCTGTACCTTTTCCTGTTCCTTCTTCAGCCGTGCCAGTTCCTTGTCCTTGTCGATCAGCTCATCCATAGGGATAAAGATACGGACGCTGTCGGTCACTGCGGTAGCCGCATCCGGCATCTCGAACTTTTCGCCCACTTCCACAGCAGATGCAGACGCCAGCTTTTCAAAGAATACAGCAGTGCTGCGGTACAGCTCCGGCTCTGTGGTTTCAATGCAGACACGTGCCTTTTTAGACGGCGGCACCTGCATTTCGGTGCGGCGGTTCCGGATGGCACGGATGGCGTCAATGACCTTTTCGAACTGTGCCGCATCGGCATAATCATACTTTGCATCATAAACCGGATAGGATTCCACGATAATCATGGACTCACCGTCAGTCAGCACCTGCCAGATCTCTTCGGTGATATACGGCATGAACGGATGCAGCAGTTTCAGCATACCACGCATTACCCAAACCAGAACAGCCTGTGCCTTTTCCATGGTTGCGCCGCCTGCCTGGATACGGGGCTTTGTCAGTTCAATGTACCAGTCGCAGTAAACATCCCAGATAAAGTCATAGATCTTTGCGCTCGCTACGCCGATCTCGAACTTATCCAGATTCTCGCCCACTTCCTTGGCAACTGCATTGAACTTGGAAACGATCCAGCGGTCTTCCAGTTCCAGATCTTCCGGCAGTCCGTTGTACTGGAAATCCTCCGGCAGATTCATCATGATGAAACGGGACGCATTCCACAGCTTATTGGCAAAGTTCCGGGCAGCCTTTACCTTATCATCGCTGTAGCGCATATCGTTGCCCGGTGCATTACCGGTCGCCAGCATAAAGCGCAAGGCATCTGCGCCGTATTCATCAATGACCTTCAACGGGTCAATACCGTTGCCCAGAGACTTGGACATCTTTCTGCCCTGCTCGTCACGTACCAGACCGTGGATCAGCACCGTATCAAACGGCACTTCGCCCATATTCTTCAAGCCGGAGAACATCATGCGGACTACCCAGAAGAAGATGATGTCATAGCCGGTGACCAGTGTATTCGTCGGGTAGAAATATTTCAGTTCCTCGGTGTTATCCGGCCAGCCCAAAGTCGAGAAGGGCCACAGCGCAGAGCTGAACCAGGTGTCCAGGGTATCCGGATCCTGGCGCATGGGCTTGCCGCACTTCGGGCAGACTGCGTGGTCTTCCTTGGTAACGACCATTTCGCCGCAGGCATCGCAGTAGAATGCCGGAATCTGGTGACCCCACCACAGCTGACGGGAAATGCACCAGTCCTTGATGTTTTCCAGCCAATGGAAATAGATCTTATTAAAACGCTCCGGCACGAACTTGGTCTTGCCGCTCTTGACAGCGTCAATTGCCGGCTGTGCCAGGGGTTTCATCTTGACGAACCACTGCTTGGAAACTCTCGGCTCAACGGTGGTGCCGCAGCGGTAGCAGGTGCCGACATTGTGGTTATAGTCCTCGATCTCCACCAGAGCGCCCTCTGCCTTCAGATCTTCTACAATTGCCTTTCTCGCCTCATAGCGATCCATGCCGGCATACTTGGGATATGCGTCTACGATCTTGGCATCGTCCGTCATCACGTTGATAACTTCCAGGTTGTGCCGCAGACCAACTTCAAAGTCATTCGGGTCGTGCGCCGGTGTGATCTTTACCACGCCGGTTCCGAAGTCCATCTCCACATAGTCATCTGCCACGATAGGAATTTCACGGTGTACCAGCGGCAGGATCAGAGTCTTGCCTACCAGATCCTTGTACCGTTCATCATTCGGATTTACTGCTACGGCAGTATCGCCCAGCAGAGTCTCCGGACGGGTGGTCGCCAGTTCCAGATAGCCGCTGCCATCCTTGAGCGGATAGCGCAGATGCCAGAAGTGACCTGCCTGGTCCTCATATTCTACCTCTGCATCGGAAATGGAAGTCAGACACTTCGGGCACCAGTTGATGATGCGCTCGCCGCGGTAGATCAGACCTTCCTGGTAATACTTGATGAAAACTTCCTTGACTGCCTTGTTGCAGCCCTCATCCATAGTAAAACGCTCTCTGGTCCAGTCACAGGAAGAACCCAGCTTTTTCAGCTGTTCTACAATTCTGCCGCCGTACTGTTTTTTCCATGCCCAGGCACGTTCCAGGAATGCCTCTCTGCCGATGTCTTCCTTTTTAATACCCTCTTTGCGCATTGCCTCCACGATCTTTGCCTCTGTTGCAATGGATGCGTGGTCAGTTCCCGGGAGCCACAGGGTGCTGTAGCCGGACATACGCTTCCAGCGGATAAGGATATCCTGGAGTGTTTCATCCAGCGCATGACCCATATGCAGCTGTCCGGTGATGTTCGGCGGCGGAATTACGATCGTATACGGTTCTTTCTCAGAATCCACGTGCGGGGTAAAGCTGCCGCTGTCATTCCACATCTGATAAATGCGGTCTTCAAAGTCTTTCGGCTGGTAAGATTTTGCCAGTTCCTGTTTCATAAATGTTCGTTCCTTTCTATTCGAATCGCCGACTGCCAATAAAAAAAGCCCCGGCAATCCTGAAAATTAGATTGCTCAGGACGAATCAGCTTGGGCTGTCCGTGTTACCACCTGAATTCGGCAAAACGCCGCACTCATTGCTGCGCTGTCACGGGCGCACCCGGTGCAGACTACACACCTTCCGCTTTCCGGAAAGCTTCCCCTGCACTGCTCTGAGGCTACCTTTTTCTGCGCCGCCCGAAAACTTGCACCAACCGTTTTCTCTCTGTCAGAGTCAGCCGCAGAATACTCTTCCTCTTCCCTGCATTTCATACATTTCTTATTATATCGGTTTTCCGCCGGTTTGTCAAGGGCGATTTTGGGAAAATTTATAGTTGACAATTCCTTGAAAATATACTATAATAAAATAATGTCTGAGAGTCTGCCGGAATGCAGGACAGAATCTGCAGCAGCGGCAGGACTCTAGGCAGCACCGTGCAAAGCCCACAGACGGTTTTATTGCAGTGCTGCCCTATCACGAGAAACCAAACCACGGCGGCACTTGGCGTTCTGCACCTGCTGCCTGGAATCAAAGGAGCATGAGATTATGGCAAAGAAACAGATTTCAAAATCCGGTGCAGCAAAGCTGCGGGAAGAACTGGATTTTCTGGTAACCGTCCGCCGTGCAGAAATGGCACAGAAACTGAAAGAGGCACGTGCGCAGGGCGACCTTTCCGAGAACGCCGAATACGATGAGGCAAAAAACGAACAGGCGATCATGGAAGCACAGATCATGGAGATCCAGTACACCCTGGACAACTCTGAGATCGTAGACGATGACAGCATTTCCATCGACGAAGTCGGTCTGGGTTCTACCATCAAGGTAAAGAACTTCCGCACCGGCAAGATCGAAACTCTCCAGATCGTCAGCAGCAATGAGGCAAACTTCAAAGAGGGCAAGATCTCTGACGAGTCCCCCATCGGCAAGGGCGCTCTCAAAAAGAAAGTCGGCGACAGCTTTATGATCGAAGCGCCTGCCGGCGAACTGAAGTTCGAAATTCTGGAAATCAGTAAGTAATTCAAGATAGATATAGGAGTGAATCCAATGGCAAATCAGAACACACCGTCCGTTCCGGAGCAGGAACAGGACAGCAATGCCCTGCGCCAGATTCGTCTGGATAAGCTGCGGCAGAGACAGGCAGACGGCAACGACCCGTTTACCATCACCAAGTATGATGTAACTGCAAAGGCAGCCGACATCAAGGCGGACTATGAAGTCACCGAGGCAAAGTTCAAGGAAGAGGCCGGCGAGGACGAAGAGGCGCTCCAGGCAAAGCTGGACACGCTGAAGGAACAGCCGGTCTCCATTGCCGGCCGTATCATGAGCTGGCGTGACATGGGACGTGCAAACTTCATTGATGTACGGGATTCCACCGACCGCATCCAGGTCTACGTCCGCATGAATGACATCGGCAAGGAAAACTTCAAGGAATTCAAGAAATGGGACATCGGCGATATCGTCGGCGTCAAGGGCTTTGTATTCCGCACCCGCAAGGGCGAGATCTCCATTCACGCAACAGAGATCACCATGCTTTCCAAGTCCCTGCTGCCCCTGCCGGAAAAGTGGCACGGTCTGAAAGACCAGGACACCCGTTACCGTCAGCGCTATCTGGATCTGATTGTAAACCCGAACGTCAAGCAGACTTTCGTTACCAGAAGTCAGATCGTCCGGGAGATCCGTGCGTATCTGGACGGCATCGGCTATCTGGAAGTAGAGACACCGGTTCTGCTGCCCCTGCAGATCGCTGCTGCGGCAAAGCCGTTCGTGACACATCACAACACGCTGGATATGGATATGTTCCTGCGCATTGAAACTGAGCTGAATCTGAAAAAGCTGATCGTCGGCGGTTTCGACCGTGTGTACGAAGTGGGACGCATCTTCCGGAATGAGGGCATGGATCCGTCGCACAACCCGGAATTCACTTCTATCGAGATGTACCAGGCATACACCGACTATCACGGCATGATGGATCTGATCGAGGATATGTACCGCACACTGGCAAAGAAGATCTGCGGCAAGGACATTATTTCCTATCAAGGCACAGACATTCGTCTTGGCGAACCGTGGGAGCGTCTGACCATGGCAGAGGCTGTCAAGAAGTATGCCGGCGTAGATTACAACGACTGGGCAACGGACGCTGACGCAAGAGCCTGCGCCAAGGAAAAGGGCGTGGAAGTCGAAGAGGGCGAAAATGCAACCAAGGGTCACGTACTGATCGCATTCTTTGATGCCTTTGTTGAGGAACAGCTGATCCAGCCGACTATCATTTACGATTATCCGGTAGAGAATTCTCCGCTGGCAAAGCGCAAGCCGGAAAATCCGGCGTTCACAGAGCGTTTCGAGTACTTCATCTATGCCCGTGAAATGGGTAATGCGTTCTCTGAGCTGAACGATCCGGTAGACCAGAAGGAACGTTTTGTCAAGCAGGTCGAGGCTCGCCGTGCATTGGGCGACATGACCGGTGAAGTAGACGAAGATTTCGTCACCGCACTGGAATACGGTATGCCGCCGACAGGCGGTCTGGGACTGGGTCTGGACAGACTGGTGATGCTCCTGACCGACAGCCCGTCTATTCGTGACGTACTGCTCTTCCCCACCATGCGGCCGCTGCCGAAGCTGGGACAGGGACAGGATGAAGAGGACGCTGCGGAAGAAGAAACCGAGGCGTAAGCAAAAGCAATACATTGAAATGATAAGGGGGAATTGGTACAGATCATTTGTATCTGTGTGCGTTCCCCCTTTTTATATTCTCTAAAAAAGTGAGGTCACTTGATGCAGGAAGAAGAAAAACAAAACGGCTCTTCCGGCACGCCGCCGGAGCAGCCGAAAAAGCACAAAAAAGAGAAGGGCAAATCTCTGATCGAAACCATGCGGGAAATTGATGCCAAAGAGGCGCAGAAAGAGGCTGAAGCAGAAGAACGCCGGCAGGAAATTCTCGCAGAACGTGAGAAAAAGGAAAAAGAGGCATACGCCAAAAAAATCCAGCAAGACCGTATCGAATTGATGCGGCTGAAACAGGGCATCATTACCGAGAGCGACACCATCTATGAGGAAAAAGAAGAGAAGCCCAAGCTTTCTTTTGGAAAAAAGATCTCCAATTTTTTATATCACAACAAGTGGTGGCTGGGAATCACCGTCTTTATTGCAGGCATTTTCGTGTTCCTCATTGTGGATTTTGTCACCAAGGAGCGCCCGGATATGATCGTGCTGCTGCTCACCGATGATGCCGAAATGCAGAGCCACACCCAGCAGCTGGAAGCGTATCTGGAGCAGTTCACTGACGATGAAAACGGTGACGGCAAGGTTCACGTGGATGTATACCCCATCCCCGTCAGTGAAAACATCAACGATATGGACTATTACACCGGAAACGCCACCAAGCTCTCCGCAGAGTTCCAGATGGGCGAGGCAGTCATGCTCTTCACCGACACCAGAGCCAACGATTACATTATGGCATCGGAGACGCTGACCGATCTCAGTGAAAAGTACCCGGGACATGAAAACATTCAAAAAGACGGCTATTATCTGCGCCATACGGATTTTGCCACGAAAATCGACTACCCCGGCAATGTTGACCGTGACCTTGCCATCAGTCTGCGCAAGCCGGTCAAGACTTCGGACAGCAAGGAAAAAATGCAGGAGACCTATGATGTGGCAGAAAAGGTATTTCTGCGCATCATGGACGATCTGGACAACACCACCGAGCCGGAAGATATTGTCACGACCGAACCGGAAACCACAGCGGTCACAACCGTAACCACAGCAAAGGAGGATTAACGATGCTGCGAATCGGAAACCATCTGCCCTCTTCCAAGGGCTATCTCGCCATGGGAAAGCACGCCGTGAAACTGGGTGCAACAACGTTCGCCTTTTTCACACGAAACCCCAGAGGCGGCACTGCCAAGCCAATCAACGAGGCAGATGTCCAGGCATTTCTCGCCTATGCGAAAGAACATGACATCGACCGGCTGGTAGCGCACGCACCGTACACCATGAACCTGTGTTCCGCCAAGCCGGATATCCGTCAGTTCGGGCTGAATATGCTCCAGGATGATATGCAGCGCATGGAGTACACGCCGGGGCAGTACTACAACTTTCACCCCGGCAGCCACACCGGACAGGGCGCTGAAACCGGCATTGCGCAAATCGCCGATGCACTGAACCAGACACTGACACCGGAACAGACTACCACCGTCCTGCTGGAAACTATGGCTGGAAAGGGCAGCGAAGTGGGACGCTCTTTTGAGGAACTTCGTGAAATCCTGGATCGTGTGGCACTGTCAGAAAAAATGGGCGTATGCCTGGACACCTGTCACATCTGGGATGCCGGATACAACATCGCTGACGACCTGGACGGCGTACTGACCCAGTTTGACAAGGTGATCGGACTGCGCCGCCTGTACGCCGTACACCTCAACGACAGCATGAACCCCTGCGGTGCGCACAAAGACCGCCACCAGAAACTGGGGCAGGGCTGCATCGGGCTGGACGCATTGGTGCGTGTGGTCAATCATCCGGCACTGAAACACCTGCCCTTTATTCTGGAAACGCCGAACGAGGACGCAGGTTATGCGGCAGAGATCGCACTGATGCGGGAAAAATCAGAGTAAACGACTGCTTTTGCATGGCAAAATGAATCAAAAAAGCGGATTTCATCCCCATATCTTGCATCATTTTTGATATTGACTCTTTTTTGAAAATGGTGTATACTAAAAATGTACACAAGGAATACGCCGTATTTTGACAATAAGAAAGGAGCACCCCCATGAAAACGATCTTGCTTGCAGGCGGCGCCGGATACATCGGCAGCCACACTGCGGTTGAACTTCTGAATGCCGGTTTCCAGGTTGTCGTTGCTGACAACTATTCCAACAGCTGCCCGGAGGCAGTGAAACGTGTGGAGGAGATCACCGGAAAATCTGTAAAGCTGTACGAAGTCGATATCAAGGACAGCAAAAAGCTGGAAACGGTTTTCCAGGAAAACCACATTGATGCTGTCATCCATTTTGCCGGTCTGAAGGCAGTGGGCGAATCGGTGCAGAAACCGCTCCTCTATTACCGCAACAACATCGACACCACGCTGTCTCTCCTGGAATGTATGCAGAAATACCAGGTGAACAACATCATCTTCTCTTCCAGTGCAACGGTTTACGGAGAAGAAAACCCGGTTCCCTACACTGAAGAAATGAAACGTGGCACCTGCACCAACCCCTACGGCTGGACAAAGGTCATGATGGAACAGATCCTGGAGGATGCTGCCAAGGCAAACGAGGCGCTTTCCGTGATCCTGCTCCGCTATTTCAACCCCATCGGTGCGCATGAATCCGGAAAGATCGGCGAAGATCCCCAGGGCATCCCGAACAATCTGATGCCGTATGTGGCACAGGTCGCAGTGGGCAGACGGGACAAGCTGACGATCTTCGGACAGGATTACGACACGCCGGACGGTACCTGCCGCCGGGACTACATCCATGTGGTCGATCTGGCAAAGGGTCATGTCAAAGCCATCGAGTACATCCTGGCGCATGACTGCGTGGAGGTCTTCAACCTGGGAACCGGCACTCCTTACAGCGTGACCGAAATCGTTGAAACCTTCGAAAAGGTCAACAATGTACCTGTTCCCCACGTTTACGGTCCGAGAAGAGCCGGTGACCTGCCGGAGAGCTACGCCAACGCAGACAAGGCACTGCGTGTGCTGGGCTGGAAAACGGAAAAATCTCTGGCAGATATGTGCCGTGACACCTGGAACTGGCAGAAAAACAATCCCAACGGTTATCAGAAATAAATGCCGGGAATATTTCCCGGATGGAAAAAGCGGTCTGGAAGTTTCATTCCAGACCGCTTTTTATATCAGAGTATATTCTGTATCCGGGCATACGCAGGCTGCGCCGTCAAATCGTTTGAGAGGATGCTAAACCCGTTCTTAGGAGGAAAAGCCGAAATTCATCCCGTCATACTCATCGTAGACGTGAGAGGACTCTTCCCCGCCGTCATGTCCGAAACTGCCGTTATAACCGTCATTCTGGTTCTTCTCGTACTTGCTCCACTCGTTTTCCCAGTTGCTTTTGGGCGTTGTCTTTTTTTCGCTGCTGTCGGGTTTCGTTCCGTTGTTCTTTTGCAGGCTGCCCATTGTGGTAGTCTCTGAACTCGTCCCGATCCCGTCAGCATCATAGCCGTATCCGGCATAGGGTGCAGCGGCATTCTCCTGCCCGGCACAGCCGCTCAGCAGGAATACGCCCAGCAGCAAGGCCAGGCAAAATATCGTATGCCATTTTCGTTTCATTGGTTGCCTCCCAAGCACTTTCACCGCAGGGCATCTGCAATCACATTCAGAATGGCATGACTCACCATTTCTTTGGATTGCAGCGGCAGTTCCTGTTCCGAGTGCTTTCGAATCAGTGTCACCACGTTGGTATCCGTGCCGAACCCGGCGCCGTCTACTTTCAAATTGTTGGCACAGATCATGTCCAGGTGCTTTTTCTCCAGCTTTGCCCTGGAGTTTTCCAGCATATGCTCCGTCTCCATGGAAAAGCCGCAGAGGAACTGCCCTTCCGGCTTGTGCTGCCCCAGATACGCCAGGATATCCTTCGTCCGGGTCAGCGGTATCACCGCATCGCCGTCCTTTTTCTTCTGCTTTTCTGCGGCAATTTCGGTAGGGCGATAATCTGCCACAGCTGCCGCCATAATCACGGCATCCTGCTGTGCCGCACGGGATGTGACCGTCTGGTACATCTCCTCCGCTGTTGTCACGGAAACCGTTTCCGCAAACAGCGGCGGCTGCAATGCAGTCGGACCGGTCACCAATGTGACCTCTGCCCCACGGCGTGCAGCGCACTTCGCCAGCGCATAGCCCATCTTCCCAGTGGAATGATTGGTCAGATACCGCACCGGATCCAGGGATTCCCGGGTCGGTCCGGCTGTAATCAGAATCTTTTTGCCGCTGAGGTCTTTTTCACAGGCGATTTCCTGTAAGATCCACTCCAGCAGCGTTTCCGGCTCCGGCATTTTTCCGGCGCCAACATCCCGGCAGGCAAGCATTCCCACCGCCGGCGCAATGATCTTGTATCCGAAGCGTCTCAGCTTTTCCAGATTGTCCTGCACAATGGGGTTCTCATACATATGAGTATTCATTGCCGGCGAGATCAGAACCGGTGCCGTGCTTGCCATGACCGTGGTAGTCAGCATATCATCGGCGATGCCGCCGGCGATCTTTCCGATCACATTGGCAGAAGCTGGTGCGATCAGCATTACATCCGCCTTTTTCGCCAGGCTCACATGGGTCACGTCAAACTGGAAATTCCGGTCAAAGGTATCCACCAGGCACTTGTTCCCGGTCAGCGTTTCAAAGGTGATGGGGTTGATAAAGTTTGTGGCATTCTGCGTCATCAGCACATGAACATCCGCATGAAGTTTCACCAGACTGCTTGCCAGTGATGCGATCTTATAAGCGGCAATGCTGCCGGTCACGCCCAGAACAACCGTTTTTCCTTTCAGCATTTCCCCACCGCCTTATGCCAGTTCGCCGTGCTTTTCATAGTGCGAGATTTTGGAAACAGCGTTTTTTTCGTCCACCAGAACTACCTTCGGCTGCATGGTTTTTGCCTCTTCCGGCGTCACCTGGGCATAGGACATCAGGATCACCTTGTCGCCGGTCTGCGCCTGGCGTGCTGCCGCACCATTCAGACAGATCACGCCGCTGCCACGCTCTCCGGCAATGGTATAGGTCATAAAACGGTTGCCGTTGTTCACATCGACGACCTGGACTGCCTCATACTCCAGGATTCCGGCAGCGTCCAGCAGGTCAGCATCTACGGTAATGCTGCCCACATAGTTCAGCTCCGCCTGTGTCACAGTGGCACGATGGATCTTGCCTTTCAGCATGGTGATGGTCATTCAGTGGCACCTCCTGCCTGCATCATAAAGTTGTCGATCAGACGGGTCTTTCCGATGTAAACCGCCATTGCCGCCAGGAACGGTCTGTCCAGTTTCGGGATCTGCTGCATGGTCATCAGATCAACTACCTTTACATAGTCGATCTTTGCCAGCGGCTCTGCCTCGATGATCTCTGTCATTGCCTGAACCAGCTTTGCTGCATCGGTCTCCCCGGATTCTGCCAGCTTTTTGCCGGCAAAGATACTACGGCTCAGCACCAGGGCAGCCTTGCGCTCTTCCGGGCTGAGGTAGGTGTTCCGGGAGCTTTTTGCCAGACCGTCTGCTTCACGGACAATGGGGCATCCCACAATTTCAACATCCATGTTCAGATCCAGCACCATGCGGCGGATAACTGCCAGCTGCTGTGCATCCTTTTCTCCGAAATAGGCTCTGTCCGGCTGTACAATGTGCAGCAGCTTGGAAACCACAGTGCAGACGCCGCGGAAATGTACCGGACGGCTCAGACCGCAGAGTTCCTTTGTCAGCACATCCATGTCCACAAAGCTGCAAAAGCCCTTGGGATACATCTCTGCCGGTGTGGGATGGAAAATCAGCGCTGCGCCTGTGCTTTCACAGAGCGCTGCATCGTGTTCCAGGTCTCTGGGATAGCTTTCCAGGTCTTCGTTCGGTCCGAACTGGGTGGGATTCACAAAGATGCTGACAACCACACGGTCGTTCTGCTCGCACGCCTTTGCAATCAGACTCTGATGTCCCTCGTGGAGATATCCCATGGTGGGAACGAGACCAACGGTCAGCCCCTCTTTTCTCCACGCCTTGACCTGCTGACGTACTTCTGCGACGGTTTCTGCGATCTTCATGCCTGTGCCTCCTGTTCCAGCTGTGCCATAACTTCATCGGAAATGGCAAACGAATGTTCTTCTGCCGGGAAATTCCCAGCCTGTATTTCATTACGGTATGTGACAAATGCGTCCTGCATGGTCTTTCCGACCTCTGCAAACTTCCGGACAAATTTCGGCTGGTAGTCCATGAACATTCCCAGCATATCCTGATATACCAGGACCTGTCCGTCACAGCCTGCGCCGGCGCCAATGCCGATCGTCGGGATATGCAGCGTCTTGGTGACGAGTGCCGCCAGCTTTGCCGGAACGCACTCCATCACCAGTGCAAATGCACCTGCCTCTTCCACTGCCTTGGCATCCTCCAGCAGTTTTCTGGCTGCCTCTGCGGTCTTGCCCTGCACCTTGAATCCGCCCAGGGTGTTCACGGACTGCGGCGTCATACCCAGGTGAGCGACCACCGGAATGGATGCGTTGACGATTGCACGGATCTGCTCGCAGACCAGCTTGCCGCCTTCCAGCTTTACTGCGCCGGCTCTGCCCTCTTTCATCAGCCGTCCGGCATTGACAACTGCGTCATACACCGAGGTCTGATAGGACAGGAACGGCATATCTGCAACGACCAGGGCATTCTGAGCGCCTCTGGAAACTGCTGCCGTGTGGTGGATCATGTCCTCCATGGTCACAGAGATGGTGTCGGAATAACCAAGGATCACGTTGCCCAGAGAGTCCCCTACCAGCAGCATATCTGTCCCGGCGGCATCCATCAGCTTTGCCATGGTGTAGTCATAGCAGGTGAGCATAGCGATCTTTTCGCCGCGCTCTTTCATCGCCTGTAGTGTCTGTACCGTTTGTTTCATCTTTTTTGTTCCTCCAAATGGGAATAGTACAATTTCCGATCACGGAATACTGTCCAGCATTTATCATAGCAGAAAGAGACGAAAAAGTCAAGGCAATATCGCAGAAAACAGCACGATACAATCTCATGTATGACGGTGTTTTCAGCCGCCGCAAAAAACTGCTGTAAAAAAGTTCTCTTTTTCCTTTCTTTTTGCAAAAAACGCCGAAAATTTACAAAGCATTGACAATTTCCGCTGGTTCTCGTATAATGGTATAAGAGCCTGTCCCACACGGTCAGGCAATCGCGAAACGACAGCATCTCTTTATGCGGGAAAGGATACATCATGCACCACATTTGGAAAAAATTTGCCGGCGCCGGTGCGGCTGCTGCGGCAGCACTGGCATTGTCACTTCTGGCGGCTCCGGTTTCTGCGGATACCACAGCAGAGATCGTCACTGCGCCGCCGGTGGCGACTGCAACCACACAGCCGGACGATACGCAGCACAGCGGCTGGGAAACCGTTGACGGCAAGCGCTATTACTACGACCCGGAAACCGGTGAAATGCAGACCGGCTGGCTGGTTCTGACAAACGGCAGCATCAGCCGGAGATATTTCTTCGGCGAGGACGGCGCTGTCATGACTGGCTTTTTCCGGACAGACACAAACACCAGCCCGGTCTACTATGCCGACGAAGAGGGCGCTGTTGTAAAAGGCGGCATTCACACCATTGACGGCGAACCATACTGGTTTTATGAGGACGGTTCACTGCACACCGGATGGCAGACCGTAAACGGAAAGCGGTATTTCTACGATCCGGTTACCGGCGAGATCACGTTCGGCTGGATCATCTGGAACGGCGGATACTATTACGTTACCGAAAAAGACGGCAAATATACCAGCCTGCAGGAAGTGGACGGCGAGTATTACCCCTTCGACGAGGAAAACGGTGCAATCGCAGAAGGACTGACGGAACTGCCAAACGGAATTACACGTTATTACTACGGTGACGGCGCATATCATACGGGCTGGTTCTATCAGAACGGGAAAACATACTATTTCAACGATGTAGACGGTGCCATGTTCACCGGGTGGCAGACCATCGACGATCAGACCTATTACTTCCAGGAAAACGGCACTGCCAAGGTCGGGTGGCTGGAGCTTTCCGGGAAACGCTACTATTTCGATAAAGAGGCAAAGCTCTGCACCGGATGGCAGACCATCAACGGAAAGCGCTATTGTTTCCGCGCAGACGGCTCAGCAGTGACCGGATGGCAGACCGATGCCAGCGGCTCCAGCTATTATTTCCTGGATGACGGTACGATGGCGACCGGCTGGGCATCTGTCGGAAAGAACACCTACTATTTCCGCAAGGACGGCACGCTGGTACGCGGCGTCACTGAAATCGACGGCAAGCAGTATCTGCTGGCAGAGGATACCGGTGCCCTGCAGAAGAATACCACCATCAACGGCATTACCACGGATGCAAACGGCGTTATCATCAAGCGCATCCTGTCCGTCCCCTACCTCAGTCAAAGCGGTTTTCCCACCGGCTGTGAAAGCGCCAGCGCAGTTATGCTGCTGCGGCAGGCAGGCCACAGCACCAGCATTGCCGATTTTGTTGACAAATACCTGGACAAGGGCAGCTTTTACTGGAAAAATGGCACACAATACGGTCCGGATCCCAGCACAAAGTTTGTAGGCGATCCCCGTTCGTCCAGCGGTTTCGGCTGCTATGCGCCAGTTATCACCAATGCACTGAATAAAATTCTGACCAATGGAAACACTGCAAAAAATATCAGCGGAACACCGTTCTCTTCCCTGCTGACACAGTACATCAACAAGGGCATTCCGGTTGCAGTATGGGCATCCATCAACATGATGCAGATCGACAACGGCAGACAGTGGGTCGTTCCGGAGACTGGAAAGCTGTTCACCTGGAAACGGCACGAGCATTGCCTGGTGCTGGTCGGCTACGACAAAGACTACTACTACATGAACGACCCGTACCAGAGCAAGGGACTGGTTGCCTATAAGCGCAGCGTGGTAGAGGCACGGTATGCTACCATGGGCTCTCAGGCAGTCGTGATTTTGTAAAACATCTGCATACATCCATCAGCAAAACAAAAACGGAGGGATACGATGAAACTTTTATTTATCCGCCACGGCGATCCGGACTATGAAAAAGACTCTTTGACAGAAAAGGGCTGGCACGAGGCAGAACTGCTGGGACAGCGCATGGCGAATACGCCGGTCACTGCGTTCTACGTCTCTCCCCTGGGACGCGCCAAGGATACAGCATCTAAAACTTTGCAAAAAGTAGGCAGAGATGCCACAGAGCTGGCGTGGCTGCGGGAATTTCACGCGCCCATTCCGGATTTTCACACCGGTGAACCGAGAATCGCCTGGGATCAGCTCCCGGCAGACTGGACCGCAGAGCCAAAGTATTACGACAGGACACGCTGGTCGGAAACCCTGCCCATGCTGCAGGGTCACGTAATCGACGAGGCAAAGCGTGTCTGGAGCGGTCTGGACGAGATCCTGGCACAGCACGGCTATGAACGGGAAAACAACTACTATCGTGCCGTTCAGCCAAATGAAGAGACACTGGCATTTTTCTGCCACTTCGGCGTGACCTGTGTCATGCTGAGCCATCTGCTGGGTATCTCCCCTATGATCCTGTGGCACGGGTTCTGCGCCGCGCCTACGTCCGTTACTTCGCTGATTACAGAGGAGCGCCGGGAAGGCGTGGCGTTGTTCCGGATGAATACTTTCGGAGATACAGCGCACCTCTACGCCAACCAGGAAGAGCCTGCATTCGCTGCGAGATTTTGCGAAATGTATGCGAATCTGGAACAGAGGCACGACTGAAAACAAACTTTAATTATAATTTTGGGGGCATCGTTTTGCAGAATAAACTGTCTGCAAAACGATGCCCTTTTGGGATTACAGCACATAAAACTATATACAAGGCACGGTACTTTTTAACCGAATATCAAATGATTTTTTGAAAAAGCGCTTGACAAGGCGTGAAAAATATGCTATACTATTTTAACACGAAATACAGAAAGGAAGTGCGTGCAGTGCAGACAAAAGGAACAAAAAAAATTTGTGACAACCGCCAGGCATGGCACGAATACTTTATTCTGGAACGCTATGAGGCCGGAATTGCATTGCAGGGCAACGAAGTGAAATCAATTCGGCTTGGGCATGTCAATCTGAAAGATGCCTGGTGCGACATTGCAGACGGCGAGTTGTTCGTGAAAGGAATGCACATTTCTCCTTATGAAAAGGACGGCTTGTTCCGGACAGATCCGATGCGTGTCAGAAAGCTTTTGATGCACCATCAGGAGATCAACCGGATGTTTGGCAAGGTCAAGCAGGACGGTCTGACGCTGGTTCCGCTTTCCTTGTATTTCAAGGACTCCCGTGTGAAGGTAGAAGTCGGACTTTGCAAGGGTAAAAAGCTGTACGACAAGCGGCAGACGGC
>ERZ808270.473-NODE-473-length-23284-cov-3.528047_pt1 | contig 23284 bp, 17 predicted proteins | sample MGYA00521082_ERZ808270 | MGnify/ENA primary metagenome ERZ808270 (study PRJEB31516, sample SAMN03275594) | gut metagenome | biome: mammalia-associated habitat; material: feces | host: Papio cynocephalus | place: Kenya | collected 2012-07-27 ... | reverse complement strand
ATATTTGAGCTGCTCCAGACGCAGCACCGAAGACCGCATGAGACGGCAGCAGTTGCCTTGAATAATGTTCAGCTGTTCCAGCTGTTCTTCCAGGATCATCCTGGGGATCTGGTCGCTGGATTCATCCAGATCCTGATACAGCGCACTGACGGCGTTGGAGATGCCGAATACCTTCTGGCGTATGGCGGCGATCCGGTTTTCCTCCTCGTGACATCGGTCGGGGTCGGACCAGAAGAGTTCCTCTTCCGGCTGGGCGCAGATCTGCACCAGGATCACCGGTGTACCGCCGATGCGGCATTGCTTCTGCCGGAGCAGATACAGCACGCTGCCCTGCCGGACGGAAAATGTGCCGGTCTCCGGCGTACCGTCCGGGGCATACCGCAGCAGGGATGCGCCGTCCTGATCCTGCCGTAAGGCGGCGTGGTTTTGCCAGAGCAGTGCGCCGTCCATGCTGTAAAAAAGGACGGCATCCTCAAACTGCTGATACCATTCCTGGATCTGCTGAAATTCACTTTGCTGCATCGCTGTCATCTCTCCTCGCTGCATCCGCATTTGTCTTTATTCTATGCTATTATTATACTACATATTTCAGAACAGGGAAATAAAAAAAGTGATAATTTTGTCTTGTTTTCGATTTTTGTGCATTTTGCATAAAACGCTTTCTTGTTTTTTGCGGAAAACGTGGAAAATAAGAGAACTTGCCTTTTTACCCCCTGCTTTTTTTGCGAAAGTGCTTGAATTTTTCTCCGGAATGGTGTAGAATAGAATTATCAAGGAATCACTGGGGCAAAATCGGGCAGATGTCCGGGGATGTGTATCAGTGCTTTCTAAAATATTAGGAGGTAATTTCCAATGTCAGTTAAAGTTGCTATTAATGGTTTTGGCCGTATCGGTCGTCTCGCATTCCGCCAGATGTTCGGCGCAGATGGTTATGAGGTCGTTGCAATCAACGATCTGACTAAGCCGTCTATGCTGGCTCACCTGCTGAAGTATGATACCGCACAGGGCGGTTATGCAGGCAAGATCGGTGAGAACAAGCACACTGTTTCTGCTGATGACGAAGCTGGTACTATCACTGTTGACGGTAAGACTCTGAAGATCTATGCAAAGGCTAACGCTGCAGAGCTGCCGTGGGGCGAGATCGGTGTTGACGTTGTTCTGGAATGCACTGGTTTCTACACCTCTAAGGCTAAGGCACAGGCTCACATCGATGCAGGTGCAAAGAAGGTCGTTATCTCTGCTCCGGCTGGCAACGATCTGCCGACTATCGTTTACAACGTAAACCACAACACTCTGACTGCTGATGACAAGATCATCTCCGCAGCATCCTGCACCACCAACTGCCTGGCTCCGATGGCTAAGGCTCTGAATGACTATGCTCCGATCCAGAGCGGTATCATGAGCACCATTCACGCTTACACCGGCGACCAGATGATCCTGGATGGCCCGCACAGAAAAGGCGATTTAAGAAGAGCAAGAGCTGGCGCAGCAAACATCGTTCCGAACTCCACCGGTGCTGCTAAGGCAATCGGTCTGGTTATTCCGGAACTGAACGGCAAGCTGATCGGTTCTGCACAGCGTGTACCGGTTCCGACTGGTTCTACCACCATCCTGACTGCTGTTGTTAAGGGCGCAGACGTAACTGTTGACGGCATCAACGCTGCTATGAAGGCTGCTGCTACTGAGTCTTATGGCTACAACGAAGAGCCGATCGTATCTTCTGACGTTATCGGCATGAAGTACGGTTCTCTGTTCGATGCAACTCAGACCATGGTTTCCAAGATCGCTGATGATCTGTATGAAGTACAGGTTGTTTCTTGGTATGACAACGAGAACAGCTACACCAGCCAGATGGTTCGCACCATCAAGTTCTTCGCTGAACTGGCATAAGTTAGCGTCGGATTCTCGCAGACAGGACTTGTTCTGTCTATGAATTTGCAAAAAGAAAGCGGTATGGCGGTTAGAGGAGCGCCGATAAAGAAGTATTTAAGATTTTAAGATGAGGTTGCGTAACTGCCTTTGTTACGCAACCTTTCTCTTTTTGTCGTACTTCATACTGTCAGCGACCGCAGTCGATACTGCGACATCGAAGCGATAATAAATGTCGATCTGCTGTGTGCGGTGACCGCTGCTCTTATCGGGAGCATGAACAACGATCTTCTCGATAAGCTCATGCATGATCTCAGGAGTAAGCTCCGTGATACGCTCATACTTCTGCACCACGCTGATGAATGCGGTCACATCGGCGGACTTCTGTTCGGCGGTTTCGATATAGACAGTAAGCTCTGTAACGCTTGCCTTTAGTTTCTTCTGCTCATCCTCATAGCCTGATGACATAACAGTAAATCGCTCATCGGAGATTTTTCCTAAAACATTATCCTCATAAAGCCTTGTAAACAGTCTGTCAAGCTCAATGATACGCTTTTCAGCTTGTTTCAGGGCTTTCTTTGCTTTTGTAAGTTCCGAGGACTGCTTCTGAACGGAATTGTCCATAGCCGCCTGCACAAACTCGTCCTCATGCTCTTTAACCCTGACAAGCAGTTTGTTTAGCTCGTTCAACACGATCTCATTCAGTACAACAGTTCTGATGAAGTGCGCGGAACAAGCGTCCTTGTCTGAGGAATATGTGGAACACTTCAAATGCTCCTGATCGACGGTCAGACTTGTCGCTCGGCACAGATACATCTTCTTTCCGCAGTCCGCACAGTAGACCATACCTGAAAATGGATTGACTTCCTCATGTTTGGTGGGACGGCGTTTATTCTTGCGAAGCTCCTGCACCAGATCAAACTCCTGCTGAGTTACGATCGGCTCATGAGTGTTCTCAAAGATGAGCCATTCTTCCTGTGGATTTCTCACGGTCTTCTTGTTTTTGTAGGACTTCTTGTGTGTTCTGAAATTGACCGTATGACCGATGTATTCAGGACGGTCAAGAATGTGACTGATGGTTTTTTCGCTCCAGCGGTGCAGCTTAGCGTTCTTGTGACCATTATCCCTACCCTGTGACAGAGCGTAGGCTGTAGGAGTCGGGATACCTTCCTGCGTGAGAATGCGGGCAATCTGCGCCGGACCGTAACCCTCAATACAGAGCTTGAATATCCTGCGGACAACCTCAGCAGCTTCATCATCAACGAGCCACATATTTTTGTCAGCTTCGGACTTTTTATAACCGTAAATCGGCACAGAAAGTGGCTTACCCGACTGTCCCTTAGCCTTGAAAACGGCTCTGATCTTCTTACTTGTATCCCTGGCATACCAGTCATTAAAAATGTTCTTGAATGCCATCAGCTCATTCTCAGACTTTAAGGTATCCACGCCATCATTGATAGCGATATAGCGGACATCATAATCGGGAAATATGATCTCGATGTATTCGCCTGTTTTCAAATAATCACGACCGAGGCGGCTCAAATCCTTAGTGATTACTGTTCCGACATTTCCGGCTACTACATCTGCCATCATAGACTTGAAGCCGTCACGCTCAAATGTTGTTCCCGAAACTCCGTCATCTACATAAAACACGGGATTGCTGAAACCATTATCCTCAGCGAACTTCTTGAGGATAGCCTTCTGATTGGTGATGCTGTTGCTCTCACCCTGTAACATATCGTCCTGCGAAAGACGACAATATAATGCTGTGATCTTGTCTGTCATATTAACCTTCCTTTCCGACAGATACAGCAAGCTATGTTATCATTATAGCGCGCACCGAAAATAAATACAATGCGCCGATATTCCAAAGTTACACAGCCTGCTTCTCGGGTTCTTGTCCGGATTCACCGAGGAAATTCTCACACTCACGGATTATGAGCCGTTTCAGAATATCCGAAAGGCTTGCCTTTGAAGCAGGGTTAAATACGGTCTTGACCGTATACAGCGTATGTCCGATCTTGTACTCGGACACAGTTTCTGTTGCCGTATTTTCTACGGCAGTATAATCTTTATTATTCATAGCGAACTTTCTCCTTTGCTTGTCTATCTCTACGCATATAGAGTGAGGGCTTCGCTTTCTCTTTCTTACCCTCGTTTTGTTGTTGTCTTATACTTTTATGATAGCTGTGCGGAACGGCATTGCTGCCGTCCCATATCACAGCTTTTTTGTCGGACTATCAGTCCTTGAAAGACTTCTCATCAAAGAAAGAAGTCTGCCCGATAAGTTCGGAATTATCACTGTCCTGAGCTGTATCTTTATCGCTCTCGGCAATGCCGTCCTGTCTAAGCTTTGCAAGCTGTTCAGGGTGCTTGGTAATAAGCTCAAAAAGTCCCTGCTCATCACAGCCAAGTGCGTCCCTAATCTTAGCAAGCTGGATTGCGTTCAGCTTTGCATTGATCTTCTCAATTTCAGCCTTGTCGCTCTCGATACGGTCAAGCACCGCCTGACGCTTGCTCAGGAGTTTCTTTGTCTGCTGTTCGTAGGTAAGCATACCGCCACCTCCTTCCGTTCAGTTATCTCCTTGTTCTGAGGACTTGTCCTCATACATCAATTATAGCGCGCAACACAGCCATTTGTCCAGCCGCAATTGCGCATGAACTTTTAGTGAAATTTCATTTTTCCCCGGTGCAATTTGTCTGGATAAGAATTAGAGCAGCCTCTTTTGAGACTGCTCCAAATCTATTATACATTGATATACACTATTCTAAATGCCGAAGAATTGCATAGTACATTTCCTCTTTCTTTTTACCGATTCCGTATGGTTCCCATTTTTGATATGGAACAGGAACATCTAAATTGAATTGATCATGAAATCCATTATTTCGAGTGCCTACATACACAGGTTCCGTAAATCTCAATTTCTTATTACGGTATTGATCACCTGTAATATCAATCACCGTTTTATTTTCAGTTTCTAACCATGTGTGACTTTCAGAGTTATCCCAACCATACCCATATGATCCAGAAACATAAAAAGTTATAATCCCGTTCTCATATAAATAACGCTGAAGCAAATCACTTGTAAATCCACAGCATCCTTCAGGAAAACGAAGCATATTGGAATAAGTGATGTCGCCTGCTTCAATTGCAGTTTCTATAGCTTTACGAAACAAAAGCGCTATACTATATAAGTCCATAAACAATTTGCACACCCTTTCATTTGCCATATGTATTTTACACTAATATTATAGGATTTTTCATTTAAAAAGTCAACCGTATTTTGAATACTTAATTTACCACTCTTCTAATCATTAGCCACAATAGCTTTGAATAAGAATTTTTGATTTAGATTGTAGTGATAGAAACATCGTATTTATTGGCACAATGTACAGAAATCCGGTGTTGAAATTAGGCATAAGGGAGAACCACCATGAACAAAGTGTAAACTTTTGCAAAAATCAGGTGCAAATCATCAAAATCCTCGGTTGTATAGTAGAGAGTGTTTTCAAGTGTCGATCGCACCCTCTCACAAATCATTACCAATAAAAAACGGCTATCGTTAAGTGCCGCTGAAATAATCTCCGTTATGCACAAATATCCTGTCGCATATTTTCCGAAATTTTCATCGCAGATACTTAACGATACGGCTCATATTTTGGTGTTGATATATGAGGAGATATTTTCACCATACTGCCGCCCAAGTTGCGCCGAAACTGCGCCGTACTATTTTACAATAATATCGTCGGCAGAAGTGAGGGCATCACGGCGGAGCGTGAGCGATATGCCACCGTCCGAAGCGGCGGCATAATAGAGATAAAGTCGCTGAAGCTCCAATTCTCGCAATAACAGCGAGAAAACCGCCGAAAGGCGGTAAAAGCCGTGCCGATGAAAAATCGGCACTCTCAGTTTGCAAGCACGGTGATATGCGCCACGTTTCGGAGAAACGGGACTTTATCACGATGCTTGTCAGGGGAAAAATTTCCCCTAAGACCCCTAAATAAAAAAAGACCGCTGATGCGGTCAGGAACGAAAGGAAAGATTTATGACAAAAGCAGAGAAAAACTACAAACGTGACTACGGTCACAAGGACAGCGCCGAGCTTGCCTTGAATTACACCTGTGACGGTATGAAAGAGGAGCTTGACAAGGCTCTATCCGAGGTCAGTCCGAATGACCTTACGGCAGATGAGCAGGAGTATCTTGACGGCAGAAGTCAGTGCCGTAATCATACCCTCAATATCCGCTTCAATAATACCGAATGGGAGCATATCTGCAAGCAGGCGGAGTTGCTTCATGTGAAGAAGTCGAGTTATGTCATGGAGTGTGCAAAAGCGCACTATGTTCTGATGATGGATCAGGGTGATATGAACGGCATTATCGGGGCGGTCAGAGCCTTATCCACCAATGTGAATCAGATAGCCCGATGTGCCAATAAAACAGGACGGGTTTATGAGGAAGATATAACTACTACGAAAGAGAGTGTGAATGCGATTTGGCAGTTACTAAGCTACATTCAATCAGCGACTCAGTGTGCAGATCACTTGAATACATCGTGGACGGGAATAAGACCAGAGGTCATTCGCTTGTCGAGTCTTTTATGTGCGAGACAGAACCCGTCAGAGCAGCCGAACAATTCAGAACTGTCCGACAGCGTTTCGGAGCAGGGCGTAGTACCACCAAAGCCCAGCACATAATTCAGTCGTTCGCCCCCAACGAAGTCACCCCCGAAAAGGCAATGGAGATAGCTCAGGAGTTATGCCATAGGTTGCTGAAAGAACAGTATCAGTATGTCATCGCAATTCACACCGACCATGACCATATCCACGCACATATCGTTGTAAATAACACGAATTTTGTTACGGGCAGAACCTTTGAAACGGAACATAATCAGGGTAAGAAAAAAGACCGTGCGTGGGCAGAGGTCAGACGCATATCGGACGAGCTTTGCAAGGAGAATAATTTGTCTGTTATCGAACACCCCGAAGAAGTCAAGGGTAAGTCGCACTGGGAGTGGGACATGAACAGGCAGGGCTTATCGTGGAAAGCAAAGCTGAAATATGCTATCGACCAAGTTGTAAAGGAGAGCGATGACTTTGCTGATTTTCTACTGAAATGCGCCCAGAACGGCATACTTGTCTACTACAATCCGGAGCATACGATAGACTTGAAATTTATGCTTGCCGAGCAGAAAGAGCGCAATCCGAGGGCGAAATTTACAAGAGCAAAAACTCTTGGGTGGTTTTACGAAACGGAGCAGATAAAGAGCCGTATCGTTCACTACAAGAAAGCTATGGAATACAAGCCGAAAGCAAGGATCGTCCGTGTGCCTGTGCAGGTGGAGGAAAACAAGTTTATCCGTGACAGCATCGACCGCACCAACATGAAGCTGACAAGCAAGGCAATGAATATTCTCACCAAGTACGGCGTGACTGCCGAGGAAGCAAAAGCCGAGAGCATCGCAGTGTTCAGCGAGAGGGTAGCACTTGTTCAGGAGCTTAATGCTATTTCGGACGAGATCAAGGAGCTTGAAGAACGTCCCGAAACGCTGAGAAAATTCTGGGCTTTCAAGCCGTATTACGATGAATACAAGTCCCTCAGCGGACGGAAACAGGAGAAGTATAAAAAGGCTCACGGCGGTACTCTGGCTGATTATCACGATCTAAAAAAGAAACTGCTTGAATGGTATCCAAGCGGTCATGTGCCGACTGCCGAAAAACTGAATAAGCGTATAGCAGATCTGAATCAGCAAAAGGCTCAGAAAAATGCTCGATATAAGGCTATCAAGCTGAAAGCGGACGAACTGTCGCAGGCGGCGAATGAGATCGAGCAGTATCTACGTCAGGAGCAGAGTCGAGATCAGCAGAAAAAACGAAGGCAGAATGTACTTGAATGATACAGCGCATTGTACCGAGGATTTCCCTCTTTTTGCTGCGCCTTTCACAAAGATTATTACAATTATCCCAATATGCTGGACTCTGGAATAATTATCCGCTATAATGGATTCACAATAATTATTTTGGAGGTAAAAAGCTATGTTGAAAACACCTGAATTGGCAATGCAGAGATCAAACAAAGTCACTACCGTATGCAACGGTAAGCGTGAGGTCTGGACGGACTATGAGGAAGCAAAGGCTTATTTCCTTGAAATGATGATGACCGCTGAGGGCGAGGAACGTGATCGTGCAGAATGCGTTTACATTCAGCTCATACATGGACTTGACGAGTGTAGCGACGAGGACTGAAAGGAGCTTTGATATGCTGAATAAAATTATGATGACAGGACGTATCACTACCGATTTGAACATTGTAACCGAGGATAATTACAGCTACTGCAAATTCAGTATCGCAGTAGACCAGCCAAAACGCAATGGCATTGAAACGACCGAGACCGATATATTCACTTGTCTCGCATTCAATGATAACGCAAAGTCAGTGAGTTTTCTCTACTCAAAGGGCGGACAGATAACCTTTGTCGGCTCGCTCAAGAAAGCTCCCGATAATACCGCAGTAATCATCGTTGAGGAACTGCACTTCCAGAATAGGTTTGCTGTTAAGGTCGATGCTGAATCGGGACAGCTTTTCTGACGATGTGGGCGGTATGCTCCCAGACGAACGGAGTGCGTATATATCCAACTACTTCATGGGCTTGACAAGTGCAGTGACGAAGATGAATAAGCTAGAGAGCGAGTTGCCAAAACGGTAGCTCGCTCATTTTATTTCAAAAGCTCTCTGATGTGGAACTAATTAGTCCCACTTAATATTGACTTTAGGAGTAATCTTATGTTATTATAAAAACATCACCGAAAGCCACATTTCACAAAAAATCAAGGAGGTACTGTTATGAATAACGAACAGCAGGCAAAGAACCTTGTTTTCAGCAAAGAACAAGACTTTTCTAATAGGACAAAAGTTACCAAACAATCTTTTTCTCTTTTCTTTGATCGTATGTTGAAGAAAGTTAAAGAACGCACAGGTCAAGCTATATCTAAAAAGGACATTGCCGATATGCTTGATATAGATTACGAATTGTTCAGACACTACGTTAATAAAAGTAAAGTACTGAAAAAGAGGGATTGTATTATTGCAATATGTGCTATGTTACAAGCGGATACTTCGGATACAAATGATGGCTTGTACTATTATGATATGGAAGAATTAAATGACTATTATCCGAGAGATGAAATGCTAATGGACATACTTGATGAACAAAACCAATACTTTCTGACCATAGATGAAATAAACAAAAAATTAAGCGAAAAATTCTTTCCTGAACTGGATATTATTGATCACCGCAAAAAGAAAGATATTATAAAGCCTGAATATCCTTTCAGGGTTATTAAGACGAGCGTTGAATGCAGAACTGATGATCTTATATACGGCGATCCTTATGATTCTCTTGATACTGCTTATAAAAGATTATGCAGAATCTATGCTTTCATGTGGCTTGACGATAATGGAAGAAAAGGATATGAATTATGTGCAGAGCCTGATGGCTTCTTGTCATGTACCGAGTATCCTATGAGGGGTGAGTGGTATCATAAATACGACAGTCCTGAAGATTCAGGTATATTTAAAAACTGTTTTATAGAGCTGCAACGGAGGGCAATGGCAGAGAAAAAAAGAATTGCAGAACCGCTGAATGATACCCGTAACTATCATGAGCGTATTTCAGCCAAAGTAATAAAAAACGAACTTCATGTATTCTATGAAACTTACAACTACACTGTTCCTGAACTGGGTGAATACTATCTCATGGACTATGTTAATGGTGAGTATACACTCTATGTGTCACACAAAAGCCGATTTATGAGGTATTATCTTTCCGAACAAGAATATCTCGACCTGTTTGGAAAAATATCCGACAAATATGATGAACATTATTCTTCTATAGAACAAATTGAAAACGCAATTGCTTCGGTAAGTACGGACAGAAAGGAGATAATACGACTTCGAATCAGGGCTTACCGAAATGCGCAGGATAAGATCAATTCTCTTATAGATAAGCTAATATCAGGGCAGGCGCATATTCGTAATCTTAAAGAAATATATGATAATGAACTCGATGTGCTGTCATATTATAAGGTCGAAGAAGCTTTCCAATGCAGTTACGATCCTGAATATGGAGAAATCGACGGTACCGGTTTAGATAAAGTATCATTCTCGCTTCCCGGTGATATGCAGGTAGAACTGTCTGTTGATGATCTCTGTGCAGGATTTACGATTGGATTAAGTACCATAGAGGAAGTAGGTACTTTTCTAATGACTCACAAAACGTTTGATTTAGCAGAGTCGTTGACCATGGGACTTGTTAGTCCCAAATCTGATTGACGTTCTCTGTTAGAAATGATATAATAAGCTCACAACATGAAGGGAGTGATAGAAATGCTGAACTATCCACAACGAAAATCTATCGAGATCACGCATCACGCTATGCAGCGGCTCGAAGAACGAGTCAAGAACTATGACGGCTTTAAAAGCTGGCAACATATGGTCAAAACGGCGCGGTATGAAGGAAGGAGTGAAGAAAACATGAACGATGCCGAGTACGAGTGGTACATAAAGCATATCACTCACCTTTATAGTTCGTCGCAAGTCAGGATAATGAACGGGTTCGCTTTTCTCTTTATGGGTAACAAGGGACACGCTCGAACACTGGTAACAGTTATTGCTGTTGCTTAAATCTAAAGGAGGAGTCACTATGAACGAACAGAATAAGACCGAGACCACCTGGTGGGAACGTAATAAGAAAAAGGTTCTCATCATTGGCGGAGTTGTAGTTGCCGTTGGTGTAGGTGTTCTTATTTTTAAGAACAAGGATGCACTTATAGCACTTGTTAAAGGAGGCAAGAAGCTCGCAAGTAAAGTTCCTCCTATTGCTGATCCCTCGACGATCGAAACAACAACCGAAGTGATCACTACTGTTGAAACGGAAGCAATCACCGTCAGCAAAACGCTAAACAATGGTGTTCCCTTTGGAGTTGAAGGATTTATACGTAACCTTCCTGATGGTTGGCACCCTTCCGCCGAGAAAATCGCACAGGCTGCAGCTCTTGGTATAGAACTTGGAGAACATCAAACACTCGTCGATCCCTATATGAAAAATGTAGCCTGAGCATATTCAGACTTCTATAACAATACCAAAGTCGTGTCCAGCACAGTTCGTTGGATACGACTTTTGTTGTTATAAGCAAGAGTACTTTCACACAATCAGCGCACAAGTAGCGCAATACCGGCGCGCATACTACATGACCTTAGCGCAGTAACTGTATATAATACAAAAAGCCGATTTCTCAAAATAGATACATTAACGAAATCCGCAATTTCATCAGATATAAGTTCTGAATGGCATACTATCCCATATTGATATTATACAAAAAATATCGTAGAATTGCAAGTATCAAGTTAAAAATCGGCGGTTTGTATACAACAGGGGCAACGTAGATGTGCAGATTGCTCATCTGTGAGTGTATGGAGGGTTACTGAATGGAAAATGAAGGCATTTGCATTATAATGCGTAAAGACGGACGCTATATGGGTAAGTTCATAATGGGATACGGTGATGACCGCAAGGCACAGTATCAGTATGTCTATGGAAAGACCTACGAAGAAGCCGAAAACAAGGTGCTTATAGGGCGTGAAATAGCCACACGCTTCCTGTCGTGCAGATATATCACAGTCGGCAAGGTATATCGGGAATGGCTGAATGCCGTGGTAAACCGTGTCAAGGAATCCACGCTTGCAAACTATATTAACAAGTTTGAGAAGCATATTCTACCTGAGTTTGGAGATGTGCCTTGTGCAGACCTGACCGCTGGCAGGATAAATGCCTTTATAAACAAAAAGCTCGCAGACGGGTTATCTGCAAGCTATGTGAGGGATATATTAACTGTATTTAAAACAATGCTGAAATATGCACAGGAGGAATATGGCTTCAGTTTGTCTCTTAAAAATGTAGTTCTCCCGAAAGTCGAAAGAAAGCAGGTCGAGAAGATCAGCGATACAGAGCAGAAAAAGCTCGTTTCCTATCTGAAAGCCAATATGTCGCTGACTGCTTTCGGTATCCTGCTGTCGCTTTTTATGGGACTGCGTATCGGTGAGCTTTGTGGTCTGAAATGGGAAGATGTGGACTTTCGGAACAAGATACTGCATATCCGCAGGACTGTTCAGCGTATCAGTTCTGCCAACGGCAACAGGAAAACAAAGATCGTGATCTCCGCTCCGAAGTCAGCAACATCGTTCAGAGAGATCGCTATTCCCGATATGCTCATGAAATATTTTGAAATGTTCCGTGATGAAGCCGATCATTTCATCTTATCGGGGACGGACAAGCCCGTTGAGCCTCGCACTATGCAGTACCGTTATAAGAAGATACAGCGTACCGCCGATGTGGAAAATCATAATTATCACAAGCTACGCCATACCTTTGCGACCAATTCCGCAGAGAAGGGATTCAACGTCAAAGCCCTGTCCGCCGTCCTCGGTCACAGCAGCGTTACCCTGACACTCAACCGATATGTTCACCCTGACCGCACCTATGAACGCAGGCTGATGAATATGTGTATGCAGTTGTAAATCGTTGTCAGAACAGTATCTTGAAAATTGAATAGTGACGATTTTACGCTGTTTTGTGAGCGCTATCCTGAATGTATCTATTTCAAGAAAAAACTATCTTCTCCCCAGATACTTTACATAGTATAACACCGCACCTATCAGGTATACAGGCAGAATGAACGGTTATCCCTGAATTATGCAATAGTTAGGGGGATTGCAATGGCACACGATACTTTATATATAGTTGACAACAGCAGCGAAAAGGCTTCTGTAAAAAATTATCTTTCCGAATGGTGTTCTATTTCCAAGCAAATGGATATTGCAACAGGTTACTTTGAAATCGGTGGTCTGCTCACTTTAGGAGAAGATTGGCAGAAACTCGATAAAATACGCATTATTCTCGGCAATGAAGTAACAAAACGCACAAAAGATGTCATAGAAGAAGTAGCACAGACTATGATCGAGCGTTTCCGTAACAGTATGGAGCGTGAACAGGAAAAGAATGAATTCCTTATTGGCGTTTCGGCTATCATAAAAGCTATGAAGTCCGGCAAGATCAAGTGCCGTGTATATGACAGCAATAAATTTCACGCTAAAGCATATATCACCTATTTCCGTGATGAATACAGAGATCAGTTCATTTCTGCTATGAATGTTCCATCGGGGTATGCCCTGGTTGGTTCAAGTAACTTTACTAAGGCAGGACTGACGCAAAATATCGAGCTGAATGTTCAGGTAAAAGATGAAGTTGAACAGCTTCAGAAGTGGTTTGATGAGCATTGGCAGAACGGCACGGATATTACCGAGGCTGTGTTAAAGGTCATGGAGATGCACTGCCGTGAGTTCAGTCCCTATGATGTTTATCTGCGCTCTATGTATGAGTATTTCAAGAGCCATGAGGAAACAGTATCCGAATGGGAAGAAAACGAATCGGTCGTATATAAAGGGCTGTCGCAGTATCAGAAGGACGGCTATAACAGCCTGATTCAGATAGCCGAGCATTATTCTGGAGCGTTCCTGTGCGACGGCGTTGGTCTGGGAAAAACTTATGTCGGCATGATGCTGATAGAGCGTTTCGTAAAGAAGGAGCGTAAAAATGTCGTACTGATCGTTCCTGCATCTGCAAGGGTATCCGTATGGGAAGTAACTATAAAACGACTTATTCCTGAGATACTGGAAGGCTTCTATCCGTTCAAGATCATCAACCATACCGATCTGCTGCTTGACAAAAATCAGAACTTGATGAATCAGATCGCACAGCAAGCAGAAATTATAATCATAGACGAAGCACATCATTTCCGCAATCGTTCCTCCAACAGATACAGAAAGCTGTTTGATATGATGCAGGCAGGCTGTAAAAAGCAGATGTTTATGTTGACAGCCACACCGATCAATAACAGTTTCCTTGATCTACAGCATCTTATCGAGCTTTTTACGCACAGGCAGGAAGATTATTTCTCTGCTGCTCCTCTCGGCATACACAGCCTTGCAGGACATTTCAAAAAGATGGAGAAGCAGCTCGATCAGGTATCGGGTACAGCTATCAGCGATTCCCTTGATATATCAGGAGATATTATCCGCGCAGACAAACTTGTGACGGAGCTTGTTGTACAGCGCAGTCGTGCCTACGTTAAGCGGAGTCTGCTGACTGAGCAAGGTAATAATGTCCTTTTCTCCGAGAGAAAACCGCCGACAGTTGCGAACTACTCCCTTGAAAAGTCATACGGCAGACTGATAAAGGACTTCAAGGAGTCTTTTGACCGCAAGGACAAGAACGGAAAAACGATAACGATCCTGTCTCTTGCTATATACTCCCCATACAGCGATGATTATTTCATCGGTGACAAATCCAAAATGGACGAGATGGTAACCGGTCGTCAGCAGCAAGTAGTAAATCTTATCCGTATACTGTTGCTGAAACGCTTTGAAAGTTCTATCGAAGCATTTAAGGAGACTTGTATCAAAATTTATATCCGCCTGAACAAATTCCTTAACGACTACAAGGATATCGATGCGAGCAGTAAGCGACTTGTTGATAGATTGCAAACAAAGCAGGAGGGCATTCTTCGTTATGCTGAGGAATATGCAGCTCTGAATCAGACCTCTATCGAAGATATTGAGGACAGTCTGCCCGATTATGTATGGAATACGCAGGAAGTCTTTGATGTAAATGACTTCAATATCAATGCTCTGCTTGTTGATACCATGATGGATATGGACACGCTTTCAAAATTTATCGAAGATATGATGGAATTCAAGCCTGAGAACGATGATAAAATACGTGAATTAAAGCATATCCTGCACGAAGATACACGCATTCAGAACAAGAAAGTCATCATCTTCACGGAATACAAGGCGACAGCGCAGTATATTTATCGTGAGTTGCAAAATGCAGGTTTTACCGATCTTTACGAGATCGACGGACAGACTTCCGGTGACCGCCATGAAATGATACAGCGTTTCGCTCCGTATTATAACGGCTGTTCATCGGCAGAGGTAACAGATGAGATACGGATACTCATAGCCACCGATGTACTCGCAGAAGGCTTGAACTTGCAGGACGCATCGTGCCTTATCAATTATGAGCTGCACTGGAATCCCGTAAGACTTATGCAGAGGATAGGTCGTATCGACCGCCGTCGTGACGCTGATACCGAAGCCCATCTGCTTGCAGACCACCCCGAACTGAAAGCAGACCGTGATTATGCTTACTATTGGAACTTCCTGCCACCAAAGGAATTGGAAGACCTTTTGTCACTGTATAAGACCGTATCAAAGAAAACGCTCCGTATTTCCAAGACATTCGGCATTGAGGGAGAAAAGCTCCTCACTCCTGATGACGAATACGAAGCACTGAAAGAATTCAATTCACATTATGAGGGCAGTACTTCCGCAGAGGAGGAAATCGCCCTTGCATATCAGCAGTTGTTAGCGGACAATCCTGACTATCTTGAACAGGTCAAGGAACTGCCGAGGAAGATGTACAGCGGTAAAATGGCTTCAACCCGAAAGGGGTACTTCTTCTGCTATGAACTGCCTACCAAGAGAGCTGACGGCTCATGGTCGGACGGCGACGGTATTTACCGCTGGTATGTGGTTGATCCGGAAACTAATCAGGTCACGGAAGATCTGCATGAGATATGGACTGCCGTTAAGTGTGAGCGTGACGAGAACAGAGCCTTTAACGCTAATGAGGAGCAGTTCTCCGAGGTACGCAAAGTAATTGAAAACTATATCAAGAAGAATTATCTGAAAGCAATACAAGCGCCTATGGGCAAAAAAGCCAAGTTGGTCACATGGCTTCAGATGATATAGGGGTAACAGATATGGATATCAGAAATATAAAGAGCATAGACGATCTTATCATATACTTTACCGAGGAACTGAATTGGAACATTGACCTTGATGATTTTGATGAGATCGACGATATTACATACGATTTTGACGCTGCCGATATTGGGCTGAAAGATGATGCGTTTGCAAAAATAAAGAATCTCCGCCAGTTACAGCCGTTCTGCGACGAGCAGAAATGGGGCATCTTCTGCGTAGAATTCGACAGCAACAAGTTTGAAGTGTCGGCACTCCGAAAGATACTGTCGGGACTTATCCCCAAGAGAAGAAATGCCGCTGAACACGCTGTTTGGTCGCAGAAAGACCTTCTGTTCCTTTGTTTCTGGGGGACGGATAATAACCGAACCATCGGTATCGCACATTTTGAGGATAAGGACGCAGGGCTTCCGCAGATAAAAATGATTTCATGTGCGCCTGCTGTTGAGGATTTCACGCAGATACGAACTTTTGAAGATCGCATCGGGCATTTGTCATGGGTGAAAGATGTTACTGACACACAGGCATGGTACGATCAGTGGTCGGCGGCATTTGTAACGGCATATCATCAGGTTATCAGGGACTCTGCTTCGCTTACGGTCAAGCTGGCGGCTGAGGCTCAGGCTATCCGTGACCGTATTCTCGACATATATGCTGTTGAAACGCATGACGGATATGTGCATAAGCTGTTCAAGGATTTTAAGGATAACCTTATTCACGATATGACAAAGCAGCAGTTTGCAGATATGTACGCTCAGACCGTTGTTTACGGCTTGTTCTCGGCAAGGTGCATGGACAAGACGCAGGACAACTTCAACGTGAAAGAAGCGATCGCCTGCATTCCGAACACGAACCCTTTCCTGAAAAGGCTGATGGAGGAATGTCTGGGCGAAAGCTCTGAGCGTCGCCTGACCTTTGACGAGCTGGAAGTTGCGAATGTTGTGGAGATACTCACGCACACGAACACAGACCTGATTTTGCAGGATTTCAACCGTCAGACAGGCGGCGGCCGTGAAGACCCCGTTATCCATTTCTATGAGGAATTCCTTACCGCATATGACAAGGCACAGAAGGTGCAGAGGGGTGTTTACTATACGCCACAGCCTGTTGTCAATTTCATTGTCAGAGCGGTTGACAGCATTCTGAAAACGGAGTTCGGGCTTGCGGACGGTCTGGCATCGGAAGAAACCAAGACCGTGAAATATATGCGTGAAAAGATCAGAGGTCAGGGCATGACCGAGGACACAAAGGAAGTGCCTGCGGTTCAGATACTCGATCCCGCAACAGGAACGGGGACATTCCTGCGTCAGACCATTCTGCAAATATATGATAATTTCAGAGCCAAGCACAAGGGTGAGAGCGAGGAGCAGATCAGAAAGGCATGGAACGAGTATATTCCAAAGCATCTGCTACCCCGTCTGAACGGTTTTGAACTGATGATGGCACCGTATGCCGTGGCGCACATGAAACTGGCTATGGTGATGAAAGATACGGGCTATGATTTCGGCAGCGACCACCGTCTGAATGTATTCCTGACAAATTCGCTTGAAGAAGCGGGCAAGGACGATTTCCAGATGACGCTGTTTGACAACGATCCGCTTGCGTTTGAGTCTATTGAAGCAAATCAGGCGAAGAAGAATAACGGCATCAATGTGATTATTGGTAATCCACCCTACTCCGGTGAAAGTGCAAATAAAGGCAAGTGGATAATGGACTTGATGGAGGATTACAAGAAAGAGCCTGGTGGAAGAATTAAGCTACAGGAGCGTAATCCGAAGTGGCTGAATGACGATTATGTTAAGTTTATTCGATATGCACAGCATCTCATTGAACAGAGTGGCAATGGCATAATCGCTCTTATAAACCCACATGGTTTTATTGATAATCCTACGTTCAGAGGAATGCGATGGAAACTGCTCACAGTGTTTGATAAAATCTATACTATTGATTTACACGGTAATAGTAATAGAAAAGAAACCGCACCTGATGGAAGTAAAGATGAAAACGTATTTGATATTCAACAAGGAGTTTGTGTTTGTTTATTCATAAAGAAAACAAATCATACGAATGAATTGGCAAGGGTATTCCATTTTGATATATATGGAACACGAACAGTAAAATACGAATGGTTAAATCAACATTCTTTTTCAAATGTTGATTTTGAAGTTGTCAATCCGGATGATGAGTTTTTTTTGTTCCGCAATTATCGCAGCGATAATAGAGAAGAGTATAGTAGTTTCATTAGTGTTACTGACCTTTTTGATATAAATGGCGTTGGAATAACTACTGCACATGATGATTTTGTCATTTCAACTGATAGGGAAAAGCTAATTGAAAGGTTTGAAACATTCAGAAAGATGCCGCAAGGAACAGACCTGTATAAAATGTTTAATGTGAATAAAAAGCAAGGTTGGGATATAAACGCTGGATGGAGAAACCTTCAAAACGATATTCCCATAGAAAACTATATAAAGAAAATTTCATATCGTCCTTTTGATATACGATACATTTTTTATGAGGATAAACTTGTTTGGCGTACAGTCAGAAAAGTTATGATGAATTTTGTAATGGGAGATAATATAGGACTTGTAACTGCCAGAAGTAACAAATCCGATACTTGTGATCATTTCTATATAACTGCAAATATGATGGAGACAAAATGTGGAGAACGCACTACACAGTCCGCAGTATTTCCATTATATAAGTATGACCTTGACTATGGAACAAGAACGGTCAACATTAAAGAAGAATTAGCTAAATGCTTTTTTGCTCCAGTCGGTATAATGTATACAGATGATATGGCATTACAGCTTTTCGATTATATTTATGCTGTCCTCCACTCTCCTCAGTACCGTAAAAAATACGAAGAATTCCTGAAAATAGACTTTCCCCGTGTGCCGTACCCGACAGATCAGGCAACCTTCTGGAAACTTGTAGAGATCGGCGGCAAGCTGAGAGAATGCCACCTGATGCAGACCCAATTTGACACCGCAGCTTACAGCTTCATCGGTGACGGTACAAACGAGGTCGTCAAGCCCGAATACAAGAACGGCAGGGTGTACATCAGCAAGACACAGTATTTCGACAATGTACCGCAGGCACAGTGGGAGCAGTACATAGGCGGTTATCAGCCGTTGCAGAAGTGGCTCAAAGACCGCAAGAAGACTATGCTCTCCACTGAGGACATTGAGCATTACAAGAAAATCATCGCAGCTCTCAGGCTCACCGAGGAGCTTATGGCGGAGATTGATCAGGTTGTGGAATTCTGAATAACAGCAAAGGCTACTGCACATGAAAGTGCGGTAGTCTTATTTATACTACCTACGATTTTATCAGATTGAAATATAATTGTTTTTTGCTCCAAATGTCGAAATATAGGTTGATATCGGCAATAAAATGTGATATAATTATATATAGTGAATCATTTGGGATTTGTCAGTAAGATATCTACATAGTACGTTTTTAAAGCATTCAATTTAGAATCACTATGCTTTACTTAGTGGTTCTAAAAAAAATGAAGGAGAATGTTAATATGAAAAGTTTGTATATTTCACGAGTAAGAATTAAGAATTTCAGGAATTTCAAAGATGTTGATGTGAGGTTGGGGCATAAACAGGTTATTATAGGAGAAAATAATGTTGGAAAGACTAATTTCATCAGAGCATTACAGTTGATTTTGGATCCATCTCTTTCTGATGATGATAGAATGCTTCAGGAATTAGATTTTAACGATTCACTTGTTAATCCTATGGATAACAAAGAAGAAATACTTATTGAAATATATATTGAGAACTATGAAAATAATAAAACAATACTAACTATTTTGCAAGACGCAACGATAAAAAATGATGATGGAAAAGAAGTATTAAAGATATCTTATCGTTTTTTCCCTTATACCGATGATTTCGGAAATATTGAATATCAGTTCAATATATTTAAAGGAAATGATGAGACAAAAAAGTTTGGTTCTTATGAACGAAAATACTTAAATATCAAGGTTATTAAAGCACTACGCGATGTAGAAGCCGAAATAAAGAATTATAAAACATCTCCGATACAAAAAATGCTTAAAGACTATTCGATAGATAAAAAAGATTTAGAGCATATAGCCGAAGAATATAGAAAGAACGGAGAAGAAATTCTAAACCTTGATGAATTGATTGATCTATCAAATAATATAAATAGGCGATTTAGTGCTATATTAGGAAACGACGATTTTAATGTTACACTTCAAGCTATGGAGATTAGCCCTAGTAGAGTGCTTTCATCGCTTAAACTTTTGATGGCTCAGAGAAACACTTCTGATATAAGCTTAGGTTTGAATAATGTTTTGTATATTTCCATGATTTTGCAAATGTTGCAAGATAAAACTGTGCCTTCTTTGATTAAAGGGGAGCGATACAAACAGCTAATTGCTATCGAAAAAGGTCAAATTGTTGCTCAAACTTATGAAGAGTCTCCCAAAGGTAATTATTTTTTGAAGGATCAATTAGATGATGGTCAAATTGAAGAATTATATGAATTTATGTCGAATAATAGTTTTGTTTCAAATGCCGTCACTATTCTAGCTATAGAAGAACCCGAAGCTCATTTGCATCCTGTAAATCAGCGTCTCATTTATAAGGATGTTATTAAAAACTGTAATAATTCTGTTTTACTGACCACACATTCCACACATATAACCGCAATAGCACCAATAGATTCTATTGTTCACTTGCATTATAGCAGAATCGCAGGAACTCAAATTCATGCAACAGCCGCTATGCCTATGAATGATGGTGAATTTTTAGATGTTGAAAGATATTTAGATGTAAAAAGAGGAGAAATATATTTAGGTAAAGGTGTGATTTTAGTTGAAGGTATTGCAGAAGAATTCCTTGTTCCAAGATTTGCAGAATTGCTTAGTATGCCACTTGATGAAAAAGGAATAGTAGTATGTAATATTAACTGCACAAATTTCACGCCATATGTAAAGCTGTTAAAAAGTCTGGATATTCCTTATGCTGTAATTACAGATGGTGATTTTTATACAACTAATGGTGATGAAAAAATATATCATAATATGGATACTGATGAAAACGCCGATAAAGGCTGGTTAGGTATGGAAATTATAGAACATATGGTTACAGAGCTCAAACTTAATGGAGAAAACGCTCTTCCGGAAGAAGTAGATAAAAAAGATGAGTTGTTTAGAAAACTTGGCTTGTTTGTAGGATATTATACATTTGAAGTGGATGTTATGGAGAAAGCTGCATCAATGCTAAAAGATAATCCAAACTGCCTTGACATAATATGTGATCTATTTAATGCGCTTACTATTGGAGGAATAGCTCAGCAAAAGAACTTCAAAAAAGAAATAAATGCAAAGGAATATTGGAAGTGCTTGAAAAAAATCGAAGGGAATGGTATAGGCAAAGGACGCTTTTCGCAAAAATTTGCAAGCGTATGTACAATAGAACATATTCCTGAATATGTTGAAGAAGCAATAGAGTACATTTACAAAAAGGTGATTGAATAAATGAATTACTATGCTAAAATGCTAGATCGAATATCTAAAGATCCACTTCAAAAATTTGCTTATGATACTGAAGACAGCACAGTTGTTATTGCTGGACCGGGAAGTGGAAAAACGACTATTCTCACTTTGAAAATAATGAAGCTACTAAACAACTATATTAATGAGCCTCGAGGATTAGCGTGCCTAACATTTAGTAGGGAGGCTGCTCGAGAATTTGAGGATAGATTAAAACTGCTAGGATATTCAGGAAGAAAAAATGTATTCTTAGGTACAGTACACTCATTTTGTATATCAGAGATTCTTAGCAACTTTGCTGAACTATATGATTGCGGAATTAGTATGCCGATTAAAATTTTACCTAAAAAGCTTGAAAAACAAATTTACGAAAGTGTTCTGCGTGATTTAGGAGTAAAAAAGTTTCAAAAAGAAAAAGTTGATAAAGAGAGAGCTTTACATATACAAGGCAAAAGTAAAATCTCTGTTCCACTTGACAATACCGCACATAAGATTGCTGTGGAATATGAGAAACGAGTACTATCTTCCGGATATATTGACTATCAAGGTATAATTATTATTTCAACTCAATTATTACAAAACCATGAGTATGTACGAAAATGCATAAGTGCTAAATATCCTTGGATTGTCATAGATGAATATCAGGATTTAGGTAAACCACTTCATGAAATGGTAATGTCGCTATTTACAACTACAAATATTAAAGTATTTGCAGTTGGCGATCCTGATCAATCAATTTATGGCTTTTCAGGGGCAATACCAGATTATTTGATGGAGCTATATAATCGAGAAGATACTATTTCAGTCGAATTAAAGAATAATTACAGAAGTAATCAGGATATCATTGATGGATCAGAATTAGTATTAAGCATTCCTAAGCATTATCAAGCAAAGACCAGAAAAGATGAGAAAGCTGAATACAAATTCATTACCTGTAATAATGGCTTGGAAGATCAATTCGATTATTTCATCAAGAATATTTTACCTAAATGTATTGAAGAATCAATTCCATTAGAGGAGATTGCTGTGTTGCTTCCTTACAATAACAACTGTAAAGAGTTAGCGTTAAAGTGTATGGAAAACAACATACCTTATTATATTTCAAAGCATACTTTTGAACGAACTGACTTTGTAAAATGGCTTGAGACTTGCTCTGTATGGATAAATAATAAAGTAGAAACATCATTCGATGACATTTTTCAGTATTGGGAAAACCTTGTGATACAACATCAAATCATAAAATATAGAAGCGAAAATGATAGATTGATGATGAAATTCAACTTATATAGTGTGTTACAGGAGAGTAGTAAGTATAAAACGAATCTCTCTGATTGGATTAGTTTCATAATCACAAAACTAAACATATGCGATTTACTCAAAGATTCTGAATTATTGCCTGATGAGTGGGAAAACATTGAAAACCTGAAAAATGAGGTTGGCGATGAAAAGTATAATGATTATAATACAAGTGACTTTGCTAAAATAGGCAAACCAGATAATCAAATTACAATTTCAACTAGACATAGTTCAAAAGGGTTAGAATTTGAAGTCATCATAATGATGGGCATGGAGGAAGACCATTTTCCAGGATGGTGGACAAAGAATAATCCTAATGAGCTTCTCGAGTCAAATAGAATTTGCTTTGTTTGCGTCAGTCGAGCTAAAAGAGTATGTATTCTAATGCATTCAAATTATTATGATGAATATGATAAAAGATATGATGATACGATTTGTAAGAGGTACTATCCATCAAGATATCTTTTAGAGCTAAAACGTAAATTCAATACAGCTACGCAATTATAAAATTGCTTAAAAGTACTCAATCAATAGGATACTTCTAAATATGAGTACATAAAGAAAAGACAGATACTTTATTGAAGAGAGTATCTGCCTTTTCTTTTCATAGCCTGCTGTAAAGGTCTTTGCTTATAGGTGTTAGAATAAAAGTAACCGCCAACCAGACCAGCGGGCAAAAAAATGAGCCGAGATCAACCTCGGCTC
>ERZ808270.469-NODE-469-length-23406-cov-9.361912_pt1 | contig 23406 bp, 18 predicted proteins | sample MGYA00521082_ERZ808270 | MGnify/ENA primary metagenome ERZ808270 (study PRJEB31516, sample SAMN03275594) | gut metagenome | biome: mammalia-associated habitat; material: feces | host: Papio cynocephalus | place: Kenya | collected 2012-07-27 ... | reverse complement strand
ATGTAGCACACCATAAAGAAACCTTTTTCATACTAATAAAATTTTCCAAATAAATTAATTAAATATTCTATCAAATCTCGATTTTGAGCATTTATTGAAATCGTCACTATTATGTTGTCATTCAAACGGTCAGGATCGTTAGAATCACATGGCATGTCATTACTAACAATCAATATTTTTCCATCACTTGGAATATATTTTTGTAAAGAACCATTTGGAGTCACAAGATAAGAAGTTCGATTATGTACATTTGCCCAACCAACATCATTGTTTCCTCTTATATTTTTCCGCTCATCAGAACAAACAAGTTGTCCATTTCTTCTCAATCCAGAAAAAGTATTATCATAATACGCATCATCAGAATATGCCCCATGAGTATGAATATTCGCCACTATAGGATAAAATACATATGAATAGCTAAAATGCGATGAAGCTTTCTCACCAACATTTGCCACACTATATGAATATCCTTTTCCATGTACTCTGTCCCATACTTCATAAATAGTAGAAGCATATTCACGATTTTCCTTAATAGACACTCCATTATAATAATTTCCAAAATCTAATGCAGCCTCATCCATGGTAAAGAAAAAATCTCCAGGTGCATTTCCATTTTTATCCAAGAATTTAACAGGATTTCCCTTTACATACATATATAAATTCATATTATAAAATTTTTCGCTCAGCTTGTCAGCTCTATCCCATCCCCCTCTAGCAGCATCATACATCCTTGCTCCATGATCATATAAGTCCAAGCCGAAAGTATGGTCGAACTCCTTGCCTATGTACTTGTTTCTTTGGGACTCGCTGTTATATGACAAGTCACCATATAATCCTCCAAATGGATAGTAATGATTAACTTGCTCGATGGTTCCATTCTCGTTCACAACCATACGGACACTACCAAGATGATCTTTCTCGTAATAATGGTAAGTGGGATTGAGATTGACATCAAAGGAACAATAACCACCATCAAAAAGATACTTAACGAGCTTGCCATCCTCGAATACAAAGTTGCCACAATAATCGGTGATGCTTGTCACCGCACCGACATGTGTAGTCTGAAGTTTATTGCCAATTGCATCATAGACGTACTTCGTCTTGAAGCCATTGCCAAATGTTATACTGTTGAGATTGCCCAAAACATCGTACTCGATGCCATTGATACCCTTGTTCAAGTCCTTGACGATTGCGCCATTGCCATTATAGGAATACTCGGTCGAGGCACTTGCACCGTCCTTGAAATCAAAGCTTCCATTATAAACTAAACTTCCTGCCTTGTCGCTGATGGATTTCACTTGATTGCCATTATACAGATAGCTCAAATCATCGATAAGCCCAAAGGTATTGTCGTTCTTCCGACCATAGCGCTGCATTTTTTCGATGCAGCCATTCGATGAGTACTCGATGCCTTTCTCGGAATAATGATCCTTGTTTTGGCTCATTCCTGTACCTTCAGCATAATAGGAATCCGTCAAGCGATTCAAGTCATCATACTTGAAATCATAACCTCGAAGTATGTTGTCCTTGCCACTCTGCCACTGAAGGCGACTGACATTGCCGTCGTAACGAGGATGAGCGGCCTGAGTCTCATAACTGAGGCTCTCACTGAAGCGAGGGGTCTTGATGGATTGCAACCAGCCTCGTACATTATACTCCTTACGGATGTTTCCTGCACTTCCGCTTCTACCGATGTTAACCAACTTGCCCACGTCATCGTAAGCATAAGAGGCGATGACTCTTTCGGAGCCACCAGCTTGCAAACCTATGGTCGCTAACTGATCGTTGTATCGATTATAAGTATTTGTTTGGATGACACTTTTGCAGACTTTGCCACGCTGGATAGTAGAGGTGATGACAAGAGGCTTTTTCGTAAAACTATACGTTACGTCTTGACTTAACAAAATGTCACCTAACTTTGTCTGACGAGACTTCACTACCAAGCCACGTATGTCATGATAGTAAGCAGAACACAAATGCTCACCTGGACCGAGGATGGAAGCCTCTCGATCCAAGACATCACTCTCCTTTACCGTGTAAGGATTTTGATCCTTATGGTAAGCTGTCAAAGAAGATGACAACTCAGAAGAGGGCACAAAAGAGCAATCGCTACCGATTGCACCTGCAAGCCATTCCCGCTTGGTTCTACCCGGCAGGTCATATTCTAAAAGGGTATAGGCATACTTGCCTGTACCACCAAGTCCATTGGTCGCTGTTTCTACAGGATAGCCTAAGCCGTCATAATAAGTGACAGAAGTGATGGCCCTTGTACCTTCAGTATCAAGCATCTGCTTTCCCAATACATAGTTTTGAGAAAGACTTTGAGCATCGGCCTTAGCACCTAATGCGCAAAGAAAGAATAGTATATATATACTTTTTGGCATAATCCACTATTTTTTTGCAAATATAATAAATAATCCGATATAGTACTTTATCTGTTGTAACAATTACTTTATTATCTGTAACAACACCCTATTAAATAATTAGTTAACGCCTCGAAATCTATAACTCATATTAGGAATTCTCAAATCATTTTCCTTTCACAAATTATATAAAACACTATCAGTCAAAGGATTAAGTGTGAAAGGATTTTTATCAAAACTCTGTTGACAAGAAGCAAACACTCATGGCTAAGGGGAATCGTATTTTGAGGAGAATAAACTAGTTTTTCAAGGTGGTATCGTTAGAATTTCGAGGACAAAGAAAAGGATTTCCACATCGGTTGACTATAGTCAGCCATATAAATGACTAGGCTCATCTATATAGCTGACTATAGTCGTCCATATAGATGACTATAGTCAGCCAGTGCCAAAAGAGCTATTTTGTCCGCCGAAAGGGGAGATTTTGTTCCTCAGAAGAAGTAACTTGACTCCTCTACCGAACTGTATCTTTCCTTCTGATAGCATCATCCAGCCATCAAATAGCTTGAAAATCTGAGTGGTAGCATTTTCCCTTCACACCTAAATCTATGAATATAAAGCTGTTACACTCTTTTGTGAAAGGAGGAAAATTATACTCATCATTTTTTCAGTTCAAGTTACTCACCTTGTCAATCACGCCGCAGAAGGTGGAAAAAATCATCGACATCGCTCACCTTTCCCAAAAAGATTGTTTATTTATGCTAAAAATATACGGTTTAGGTGGATATAAGCAATAAAAGTATTACCTTTGCAGCTATGATGGAAATTAAAAAGATAGCAAACAATATTTGGAAGGTGACACTGTCGCTCGTTTTGGGCGGTGCCATCCTCTATTGGATGTATCGAGGATTCGACTTCAAACAAGTGGAGGAAGTAGTGCTCCACAAGATGAGTTGGTCTTGGATGCTGCTGTCCTTTCCCTTCGGCATTACGGCACAGATGTTCAGAGGATGGAGATGGAAACAATCGCTCGAACCCATTGGCGAGAAAACTCGCACCTGCGTGAGTATCAACTCCATATTCCTATCCTACGCTCTGAGCCTCGTGATTCCGAGAGCGGGCGAGTTTGCCCGATGTGGCATACTGAAACGCTGGGACGGCGTATCTTTTCCCAAATCACTGGGAACCGTGGTGACAGAACGTGCGATAGACTCTCTCTTGGTACTACTCATCACTGGAATGGTATTTCTGATGCAAATTCCTGTGTTCTTGAATTTCTTCCGTACCACAGGAACTAGCATGGACAGCATCTTAGGCAAATTTACCGCCACGGGGTATTTGGTGACAGCCATCTGCGGCATAGCCGTACTCATCTTGCTGCACTTCCTGCTGAAAAAGCTCGCTATATATAATAAGGTGAAAGCAACACTGAGCGGACTTTGGCAAGGAGTCATCTCATTGAAAGGCATAAAGAATGTACCGCTCTACATCGCCTTCACCCTAGGCATCTGGCTGAGCTATTTCCTGCATTACTATCTCACCTTTCAGTGCTTCGAGGCAACAAGCCATCTGAGCTTGATGTGCGGACTGGTGACCTTCATCGTGGGCAGCATAGCCGTGGTGGTACCAACTCCTAATGGGGCAGGGCCTTGGCATTTCGCCGTAAAGACGATGCTCATCCTTTACGGCATCCAGCAGAATGACGCACTCTACTTCGTGCTCATCGTCCACTCAGTGCAGACCCTACTCGTCGTATTACTGGGCATCTATGCCTGGATAGCATTGGCGTTTACAAAGAAACATTAACATTTAAAATAAAGATATTATGGCTGACATTAAGAATCTGAACCCAGTAGAAATCTGGCGTAACTTCGACAAGTTGACACAAGTTCCACGTCCATCAGGACATTTGGAGAAAGTACAGGCTTTCTTGCTCGATTGGGCAAAGGAAGCTGGCGTAGAGGCTTTTCAAGACCCTGCCGGAAACATCGTGATGCGCAAACCAGCCACACCTGGCATGGAGAACCGAAAGGGCGTTATTCTTCAGGCGCACATGGACATGGTGCCTCAGAAATCACCAGAGAGCAAGCACAACTTTGAGACTGACCCTATCGAGACCATCATCGATGGCGACTGGGTACGTGCCAACAATACTACACTCGGAAGCGACGATGGACTTGGCGTGGCTACCATCATGGCTGTAATGGAAGACAAAACCTTGCAGCACGGTCCTGTGGAGGGTCTTATCACTCGCGACGAGGAGACTGGTATGTATGGTGCCAACGAATTACCTGCTGGCGAACTGAATGGCGAGATTCTCCTGAACCTCGACACAGAAGTATGGGGCGAGTTCGTCATCGGTAGCGCTGGTGGCATCGACATTACTGCTACCCTCGACTACAAAGAAGTAGAGACCGACAAGGAGGATGCAGCCGTGAAAGTAACCCTGAAAGGCTTGAAGGGCGGTCACTCTGGCATCGAAATCAATGAGGGCAGAGCCAACGCCAACAAATGTATGGTTCGCTTTGTGCGTGAAGCCATCTCAGAGCTAGATGCACGTCTGGCATCTTGGAAGGGAGGCAACATGCGCAACGCCATCCCATTCCAGGCTGAAGTTGTACTGACCTTGCCAAAAGAGAACGTTGAGGCATTGAACGACTTGGTTGCAGACTGGAAGGAACAAATCATCGAAGATTTCGATGGCGTAGAAGTAGCTGAGAACATCGAGTTCTTCACAGAAGCAGTAGAGACACCTGCCACAGAAGTACCACAGGAAATCCAGGACAACTTGGTAGATGCCATCTATGCTTGCCACGACGGCGTATTGCGTATGGCTCCATCCATGCCTGGCATCGTTGAGACCTCTTCTAACCTCGCCATCATCGAAATCGGCGACGGTAAAGCTGCCATCAAGATTTTGGCTCGCTCTAGCAGCGACTCATACAAGGACTACATCGCCACCATGCTGGAGAGCACCTTCTCTATGGCCGGCATGAAGGTGGAGCGCAGCGGAGAGTACGGCGGTTGGAACCCTAACCCTAAGAGCGACATCTTGGAGCACGTCATCAAGATTTACAAGGAGCAGAACGGTGTAGAAGGTAAGGTACAGGCCGTACACGCAGGTTTGGAGTGCTCTATCATCCTGAGCAAGTACCCTAACCTCGACGTGGTATCATTCGGTCCAACCTTGTTGAGCCCTCACACAGCCAACGAGCGTTGCCAAATCAGCTGCGTAGCTCCATTCTGGAACCTCATGAAGCAGCTCTTGTCTGAAATCCCATCTAAATAATTATTACAAAATCATAAAAATCAAGCCGAGGAAGAAATTTCTCGGCTTTTTTGTTCCTCATTTCAATTAATTTCAGTACCTTTGCATTCGAAATTGCAGGCTATGTAGCCACCAAGGCTAAACCCTGCACATGTCTCATCTTATTATTAACAAAAATGGACGATTATCACGCGGAGAATTACAACAATTTGTAAGGCGTGGAGATTCAGCTATTACGCATTGCCTCAACTGGCAATCAACCGATGCTCATCTCCATACCCAAACATTTTATTATCTGGAGATTAGCAAACAATGAAGACTTTTTGGAATATCGATAAGAATCTGACTGCACTCAACGAGTGGCAGCCAAACTGCTGGATACAAGTAACATGTCCAACCGACGAAGACCAGCGCTTACTGGAGGACGAATTTAAAATCCCTGATTATTTCCTTTCAGATATCAGTGATACCGATGAGCGTGCCCGCTACGAATATGACGATGGCTGGATGCTCATTATCCTGCGTATCCCATACGTCAAGGAGATTCGTAGCCGTACGCCATATACCACCGTACCACTAGGTATCATCCACAAACGAGACGTAACCATCACCGTTTGTTACTATGAGACCAACATGATGATCGACTTCGTGAGCTACCAGCAGAAACGTGGCGAGGGATTCACCGACTACGTGGATATGATTTTTCGTCTCTTCCTCTCCTCCGCCGTATGGTACCTGAAACGACTGAAGCAAATCAACTCACTCATCGAGAAGGCCAAGCGAAACCTAGACCATGGGGTGAACAACGAGAGCTTAATAGGACTGAGCCGTCTGCAAGACTCCCTTACCTACTTCATCACCTCCATCCGAGGCAATGAGAATCTGCTCTCAAAACTGAAGTTCAAGTTGCAAGTGGACGAGTTGGACGCCGACCTCATCGAAGACGTCAACATCGAGATGACTCAGGCACGAGAGACGACCAGCATCTACTCCGACATTTTGGAATCGACGATGGACACCTATTCTAGCATCATCAACAACAATATGAACACCACGATGCGTACCTTGACCAGCATCAGTATCGTTATGATGTTACCTACGTTGATTTCATCTTTCTTCGGCATGAACCTCCTCAACGGAATGGAAGACAACCCATGGGGATTTGGAATCGCTATTCTGATATCCATTATCGTATCAGCCCTCAGTTGGGGTTTCCTAAGATACAAGCGATTATTATAGGATAAAAGCTGGAACAAGCAACTATGATTGTTATAAAAGTATAAAAAAACGAATATCTTGTCGAGATATTCGATTTTTTTATTTAAGTTTGCACAATATTTTAAAATATTTTTGTGGCCGACTTGTTTCAGAAATGGACTATCGACCAAAGCAACTCGAATCATAAACTAAACAAAGTGACATGATGGACTCTCAAGAAAAGGCTCTGTTACAACAGAGCACCCTGGAAGAACCTGCCAAGAAGGCTTACGCCACCAAGCAGGAAGTACTCGAAAGAGTAAAAGAAATTGCCCATAGTGAAGAAGCTCCCAACAAGGAAGAACTCGACCACTTAAAGACAATGTTCTACAAGATTCATCTCGCCGAGAGAGACACTCAAATGAAGGAGTATCTCGCAGGTGGCGGTGACCCCGAGAAATACGTTCTCTTACCAGATGACGCTGAAGAAGCCTTCAAGGCTGAAATGCAAATCATCAAGGAGAAGAGAGCCAAGATTTTCCTACAGCAAGAAGAGGAAAAGCAGGAGAACCTCGCCAAGAAACTTGAGATTATCGAAAAGATCAAAGCCATGACCACTTCGCCAGAAGAGGCCAACAAATCATATCAAGAGTTCAAGGCTCTGCAGCAGGAATGGAAGGAAATCAAGGCCATCCCTGCCGACAAAGCCACCGAAGTTTGGAAGAACTACCAGCTCTACGTAGAGCAGTTCTACGACCTCCTGAAGCTCAACAACGAGGCTCGCGAGTATGACTTCAAGAAAAACCTTGAGGCAAAGACTCAACTCTGCGAGGCTGCTGAAAAGCTCGCCGACGAGCCTGACATTATCTCCGCCTTCCACAAGTTGCAAGACTTGCACCAGGAATACCGAGAAATCGGTCCCGTTGCCAAGGACTTGAGAGAAGAGATTTGGAATCGCTTCAAGAACGCCAGCACTGTGATCAACAAGAAGCATCAGCAGCACTTCGAGGATATACGCAAGAAAGAAGAGGAAAATCTCGCAAAAAAGACGACACTCTGCGAGCAAGTGGAAGCCATCAACCAGCAGGAACGCAAACAGACTTCAGACTGGGAAGATGCCACAAAGAAGGTTATCGAAATACAAGGTGAATGGAAGAAGATTGGCTTCGCTCCACAGAAAATGAACGTGAAAATCTTCGAGCGTTTCCGTATCGCCAATGATGAGTTCTTCAGCACAAAGGCCGAATTTTTCAAGAGCATCAAGAGCCAATATGCAGAAAACTTAGAAAAGAAGCAGAAACTAGTAGAGAAAGCCAAGGAATTGGCAGACAGCACCGATTGGAAAAAAACGGGCGACAAGCTCGTACAGCTCCAAAAGGACTGGAAGAACGTAGGCTACGTTCCTCGCAAGCAAGGTGACCAACTCTGGAAGGAATTCCTTGGTGCCTGCAACAAGTTTTTTGAGGCTCGCAACAAGCAGAATGCCGGAGCTCGCAGCGAAGAGCATGCGAACCTCGACAAAAAGCGTGAGATTATCGCCCAGCTCAAGGCATTGCTCGAAAATGCTGGCGACAACTTGCAGAAGAGTATTCAAGACCTCACAGCACAATACAACGCAGTGGGACACGTGCCATTCAAAGAGAAAGACAAGTTGTACAGCGAATATCACGATGTAATTGACCAGCTCTATAAGAGCTTGCGCAACAGCAGCGCCAAGCGCCATATCAACAACTTCAAGAGTAATCTCAAGAACGTTGCAGAGAAAGGTGCTAGCGCCTTGGACAACGAGCGCAGCAGATTGTTGCGTCGTTACGACCAGCTCCGCTCTGAGATTACCACTTACGAAAACAACATCGGGTTCCTTAATGCTGCCAGCAAAAAGGGCAACAGCCTCGTTGAGGAGATGAATCGTAAGGTAGAGAAGCTCAAGGATGACTTGAAGCTTGTAAAGGAAAAAATCAAGGCTATTGATGCCGAAAATAAATAAGGAATAGAATCGTAAACTGAATCCCCTCGTCGTTCTTCGGAATAACGAGGGATTTTTTATTTCAAGTTTTTTCTATTTCAAGAAATCGACGAAAGAAAAAACATAAACAGAGGAAAACCGAATGGAAAGTATAGACACAAAAAGAGCATCTTTCAAAATGAAAGATGCTCTTTAGTTGGGATACCCGGATTCGAACCAGGAATGACAGGACCAGAATCTGTAGTGTTACCATTACACCATATCCCAATTTACACTTGACAGATGACATTGAATAAGGTTGGGATACCCGGATTCGAACCAGGAATGACAGGACCAGAATCTGTAGTGTTACCATTACACCATATCCCAATAACCTTGCATTGTTCAACATCTTGTTTCTCAATTGCGGGTGCAAAGGTACAACATTTTTTTGAATCTCCAAAATTTTTCCCAACTTTTTTCTAAAAAATCTCAATTTTTCCCGAAATATAAGGTTTTTTCGGGTAATTAGCGTATCTTTGCATTATAATAATGTATATACAAACATAAACAGAAAAATAAATTAGAAATAACAGAAAATAAATTAGAAATTAATGAACACAGTTAAGCAACTCGTAGAGACTATTAAAGAAGGAATACAAGAAAAAAAAGGTCAGGACATTGTTATCGCTGATCTGAGTGGCATCGATGGAACCATCGCCAAATACTTCATCATTTGTCAGGGAGGCTCACCGACACAGGTAGAGGCAATCGCAGAATCAGTGGGTGATTTATGCCGCAAGAACCTCGGCGAAAAACCTGTCAACGTAGCGGGTCTTGGCAACGACCAATGGGTAGCAATGGACTTTGTAGATGTATTGGTGCATATTTTCCTGCCAGAAGTTCGCGCCTACTATGATTTGGAGCATCTTTGGGCAGATGCTAAGCTTACCCATGTACCTAACCTCGATTAACATTCGGGAACCAAACAATACTTGCGGCATAAACACGAAAGGTAACGATTAGTTTTTATAGCCTCGAAAGTGAACTTAAAAAACAACAAAATATGGAACAAAGCAACAATTTAAACAACTTGGGCGGCGGAAAAGGTCCGAAGATGCCTAGGTTTAACATGAATTGGCTCTACACCATCATTCTCATCGCACTCATCGCTTTGTTTTTCAGTGGCGGTGGTGACGCCCTCGGCGGTAGTGCCGCCAAGGAAGCCACCTATACGGAATTCAAGCAATATGTAGATAAAGGATACGTGCTGAGCGTAGTAGCCAACAAGACAGAGAGCACTCTCAAGATATACATCAACCCGAAATACACGAGAGATGTCTATAAGATGAGTGCCCAAAGCGTGGGTCCCAACCCATACGTGAAGGTACAATTCGGTTCTATAGATGAAGTGGATCGCTACCTCAACGAGATGGTAAAGGAGAACAAAATTCACTCGTTCAGTTATGACAACCAAAAGAGCAACGACTTCATCAACTTGCTGATGAGTATCGCCCCACTCCTTCTTTTCTTCCTTTTCATCTACTGGATGTCCGGAAGAATGGGCAGCGGTATGAGCGGCATGGGCGGCGGCATCTTCAGCGTAGGCAAGAGCAAAGCCAAAATGTATGAGAAAGGAAACTCGCTCGGTGTCACCTTCAAAGACGTAGCAGGACAAGAAGGTGCCAAGCAGGAAGTAGAGGAAATCGTAGAATTTCTCAAGAACCCTCAAAAATATACAGACCTGGGTGGTAAAATTCCAAAGGGAGCACTTTTAGTGGGTCCTCCAGGAACTGGCAAGACCCTTCTGGCGAAAGCCGTGGCTGGCGAGGCTGGAGTTCCATTCTTTTCCATGAGCGGATCCGACTTTGTGGAAATGTTTGTGGGTGTCGGTGCATCCCGTGTACGCGACCTCTTCAGACAGGCAAAGGAAAAAGCCCCTTGTATCATCTTCATCGACGAGATTGATGCCGTGGGTCGCGCCCGCAGCAAGAATCCTGCTATGGGCGGTAATGACGAACGAGAAAACACTCTGAATGCCCTTCTCACCGAGATGGATGGCTTTGGCACCAACAGTGGTGTCATCATCCTCGCAGCCACCAACCGTGTGGATATGCTCGATAGCGCCTTACTTCGTCCTGGACGTTTCGACCGAGAAATCCATGTCGATTTGCCAGGTTTGAACGAGCGAAAGGCCATCTTCCAAGTTCATTTGAAACCTATCAAGATAGACGAGACTGTGGATATAGACCTTCTTGCCCGCCAAACTCCAGGCTTCTCGGGAGCCGACATCGCCAACGTCTGCAACGAGGCAGCCCTCATCGCAGCACGTCACGACAAAAAGGCAGTATGTAAACAAGACTTTCTCGATGCCGTGGACCGCATCGTTGGCGGCCTGGAGAAAAAGACCAAAGTGATGACCGCCGACGAAAAAAGAAGCATCGCCCTACACGAGGCAGGTCACGCCACCATCTCATGGTTCTGCCAGTACGCCAACCCGCTCATCAAGGTTACTATTGTACCACGCGGACAGGCTCTTGGCGCAGCTTGGTATCTCCCAGAGGAGCGCCAAATTACCACCAAGGAGCAAATGCTCGACGAGATGTGTTCATTGATGGGTGGCCGAGCAGCCGAGGAACTCTTTACCGGACATATTTCGTCTGGAGCGATGAACGACTTGGAGCGTGCCACAAAGAGTGCTTACGGTATGGTGGCATACTTAGGTATGAGCAAGACGCTACCAAACATCTGCTACTACAACCAGAACGAGTATTCATTCCAACGTCCATACTCAGAAACTACAGCCAGAGAAATAGACAAGGAAGTACTCCAGATTGTAAATGAGCAATACACTCGTGCCAAAAACATCTTGATGGAGCACAAAGAAGGTCACAACGCCCTGGCAGAACTGCTCATCAAGAAGGAAGTTATCATGGCAGAAGATGTAGAGAAAATATTCGGAAAGCGACCATGGTTGAGCCGCTCTCAGGAAATTATGGAAGATGAGCAACCCAAAGTAGATGACGGTTCTGATATAGACAACGCCGTCAAGGAAATGCCTGAGGTCCAAGCTGCCATCAAGGAGCACGAAGGCGCAAAGAGCGAGACTTCCCCGAAGGATTCGCCAGAAACTCCTTCAAAGAACGTTCCTGATAGCAGTGGCAACAATAAAAACAACAAAGAAAAATAAAACAAGGCGATGACAGATAAACAAAAAAATCTTGTGATAAGATCCATTACAGGCATACTCTTCGTAGTCTGTATGGTATCTTGCTTCCTGAATCCCAAGGCAATGGTATTTCTCTTTGCCTTGATTACGGGACTCAGCATCTGGGAGTACTGCGGATTGGTAAACGAGAAGGATGGAGTGACCGTCAACCGCTTCATCGCCACAGTGGCTGGCGTGTATTTTTTCTTAGCCGTAGCAGGCTTCCGCACTGGTATCGTAGGAAACTTTGTGGTGTTCGTCCCTTACCTGCTCACCATCGTCTATCTTTTCGTTGGAGAGCTATACACGGGCAACAAGGATGCCATCAACGACTGGGCATACACTATGCTCTCACAGATGTACATAGCCTTGCCATTCTCCATGATCAACGTATTGTCGTTTGAGACATCAGCTTTCGACGGACAGATACATTACGACATGCTCTTACCTCTGAGCATATTCATCTTCCTTTGGACGAATGACACGGGTGCCTACTGCAGTGGTTCGCTTTTGGGCAAGCACAAACTCTTCCCTCGCATCAGCCCTGCCAAAAGCTGGGAGGGAAGCATTGGTGGAGGCATCTTCGTGATTATCGCCGCAGCCATCATTGGCTATATCGCCAACGATGGCGAAGCGCATCGTCTGAGCATTCTCGGATGGATAGGACTCGGAGTTGTAGTGGCAGTGTTTGGCACATGGGGCGACCTTGTGGAAAGCCTCTTTAAACGAACATTGGGCGTTAAGGACAGCGGGAATATTCTACCTGGCCATGGTGGTATGCTCGACCGCTTTGACTCTTCGCTTATGGCAATTCCAGCAGCAGTAATCTATCTTTATACATTGCAGCTTTTCGCCGCATAAAAATTGCCTTTTACGTTTTTTATCAATCCATAAAAAATCGCCCCCGATGCCAATGTTTCATCAGGGGCGATTTTATTTGCTATGAACTTCCTCAAAATTCAGAAGCTTTTCATATTATAAAGTATCATCATCTTACTACGACAGGTGAGAATCTCCATCATACTGCGACTGCTCCAATACCTCTTTAGCCTTCTCGGCAAGTTCAGCATCCTTCAGGGCTTCATTTCTTGCAACCTTTTCCTCTACCTCAGCATGTTTCTCAGCTTCATGTTCTTCAGCCTCAGCTCGTTCCCTAGCAGTTCGAGCCTCCTTCTCAGCACGCTCTATAGCAGCTTGCTCCTCCGCCTCCGCGCGTTTTTTAGCAGCCTCTTTCTCCGCCAAAGCCTTCTGACGAGCTTTTTCTGCTGCCTCGGCAGCAGCCCTAGCCTCAGCCTCTGCACGTTCCTTGGCGAGGCGAAGCAACTCTTCACGTCGCTTGACTAGCAAATCATACATGATGCGAGCTGCATTATCGGGAGCCACCAAATTGCCAAGGGCTTGACGCACCTCTTGGTAACCAGCCAACATTTTTTCCCTATCGGCTTGTCCCGGCAATATGTTATAAAGCTCATTGGCAATCCCATCCACCGTAAAACGGTCGGCCATCATCTCTGGCACTACCTCTCGATTGGCAATCAAATTAACCAAAGAGATGTATTTCACCTTAATGATATGATTGAAGGCGAAACGGATAAGCTTTGGCACAGGCGTCTCATAACATACCACTTGAGGCACGTCGAAGAGAGCTGTCTCAAGCGTTGCCGTACCACTAGTAACAAGCGCCGCCGTGGTATTGGAAAGCAACGGATAAGTCTTGTTGCGCACAATCTTGACAGGCGTCCCCTTGATAAACTTATCATAATAGGAATCCTCTATGCTAGGTGCTCCAGCAAGTACCATCTGATAATCCTCGTACCGTTCAGCTACCTCTATCATAGCTGGCAAATTATCTTTGATTTCTTGTAACCTGCTACCTGCCAACAGAGCAATAATTGGCTTATGTGTGTCAAGATTATTCTCTAAGCAAAACTCTGAGAATGTTTGATGGTATTCTGCCTTAAACTCGCTCACCTCCTGCGCCGTCGGATTCCCCACATAATGGATAGGGTAATGATGTTTATTCTCGAAGAAAGAAACCTCAAAAGGAAGGATAGAAAAAAGTTCGGCTATATCACGTTTAATACTACGAATACGCCACTCCTTCCACGCCCAAATCTTAGGTGATATATAATAATAAGCAGGAATACTTGTCTTCTTTTTCAAGAACTTAGCAATGCTTAAGTTAAAGCCAGGATAGTCAACCAAGATGACCACATCAGGTTTCCATTTCACGATATCCTCCTTACATTTTTTCATATTCGAGAATATCGTGTTTAGATGCAACAAGACAGGGACAAACCCCATATAGGCTAGTTCCCTATAATGCTTTACACGAGTTCCTCCTTCGGCAGTCATCAAATCACCGCCAAAGAATCGAAAGTCCGCAAACTCGTCAATATTTTTCAACGATCGCATCAACCTACTTGCATGCAAGTCTCCGCTTGCCTCTCCCACTATCAGATAATATTTCATTTACTTGTCCAATGTTGAATGTTGAGTATTGAATTGTTTCAACCAGTCATAATCCGTAACATCAATCTTGGTAGGGGTAATGGCAATGTAACCATGGTGTACAGCCCATTGGTCTGTATCTTGAGCCTCAGGTTCGTCATTGCGATAATCACCTACCATCCAAAAGTAATCATAGCCATGTGGATGCGTACGTTTATCCACTTCGTTGATCCACGACCCACGAGTCATTCTACAAGCTTTGAATCCCTTGAATGGGGGCATCGCCGGGAAATTGACATTCAGACAGGTATAGGGAGGAAGCCCCTTGTCCAGCACCATATTAACAACTTCTAGCACACCTTCTTTCAAAGGCGACAAGTCTGCATTCTCATCATAATTGCAACTACTGAAGGCAATGCTAGGAATATGCTGCATACAGCCTTCTTTCGCCACTCCCATGGTGCCAGAATAGTGATTGTTCACGCTAGAGTTATCCCCATGGTTGATTCCGCCAATCACTAGGTCGGGACGACGGTCGGTGAAGAATTGATTGAGTGCCAACTTAACACAATCCACAGGTGTTCCACTACACGACCACACTTCCACGTCATCGCCCATGTTGTGACGCTTTTTGAGTCTGAGTGGAGTTGTGGCAGAAAACGCACAAGCGTACCCAGAACGGGCACTCTCAGGAGCCACTACGAGCAAGTCGCACCAATCCTTCAGAAAGCCGACAAGCGTTTTGATACCATTGGCATGATAGCCATCATCATTAGAAATTAATACTAAAGGTCTCTTATTTTCCATAAAAATATCTTTCTTTTTGGTGCAAAAGTACGAAAAAACCTTTAAAGAAACATATTTCTCGCATATTTTTTGTACCTTTGCCGAAAAATTCTGTGCAAAAATGTAGCTTTCGGCTCATAAGCGCACACGTAAGGTTATTATTTAGATATCGAAAATGGGAAAAATCATCGCATTAGCTAATCAGAAAGGTGGCGTCGGAAAGACTACTACCACCATTAACTTGGCCGCATCGCTAGCCACTCTAGAGAAGACGGTACTCGTGGTGGATGCCGACCCTCAAGCAAACGCTTCGAGCGGTCTTGGTGTTGACATCAACGAGGTGGACTGTTCGCTCTACGAGTGCATCATCGACCATGCCGATGTGCGTGATGCCATCTACACCACCGACATCGACGGTTTGGACATCGTGCCGAGCCACATCGACCTCGTGGGTGCTGAGATAGAAATGCTCAACCTTAAGAATCGAGAGAAGGTCATCAAAAACCTACTCGACCCCATTCGAGAAGAATACGACTATATTCTCATTGACTGTTCTCCTTCACTAGGTCTCATCACTGTGAACTCGCTCACGGCAGCCGACAGCGTGATCATTCCCGTGCAATGCGAGTATTTCGCCTTGGAAGGAATCAGTAAACTGCTCAACACCATCAAGATTATCAAGAGCAAACTGAATCCGAAACTAGAAATCGAAGGATTCTTGCTCACGATGTATGACAGTCGACTCCGGCTCGCCAACCAAATATACGATGAAGTGAAACGACACTTCCAAGAATTGGTATTCAAGACGGTGATACAGCGCAACGTGAAACTGAGCGAAAGCCCTAGTCATGGCCTCCCCGTCATTCTCTATGATGCAGAATCAAATGGAGCCAAGAATCATTTGGCACTGGCAAAAGAGATTATCAACAAGAATAGTTAGGACTAAGAATTCAACATTCAACACTTAACATTCAACATTAAAAAGACAATGGCAGTACATAAGAAATTCAATAACGGCACAAGAAACAACGCCCTAGGTCGCGGACTCGATGCCCTCATTTCCACAGAGGGCGTTCGTACTCAGGGCAGCAGCACTATCAACGAAATACCTCTCGATCAAATAGAGGCAAATCCCAACCAGCCTCGACGTGAATTCGACGAGGAGTCGCTGCAGGAACTGGCAGAAAGCATCAGAGCCATTGGAATCATCCAGCCTATCACGCTGAGACAGATTTCAGAAAACCGTTTCCAAATCATTGCAGGCGAACGACGCTGGAGAGCTTCTCAGTTAGCAGGACAAATGGCCATCCCGGCATATATTCGCACCATCAGCGACGAGAACGTGATGGAAATGGCACTTGTGGAGAACATCCAACGCCAAGACCTCAATGCCATTGAGATAGCACTAGCCTACGAGCATCTTCTAGAAAACGAAGGGATGACCCAGGAAAAAATTTCCACTCGTGTAGGCAAGAGCCGTGCTGCCATAGCCAATTACCTGCGACTGCTAAAACTTCCAGCACAAGTGCAAATGGCTCTCCAGAAAAAAGAGATAGACATGGGACATTGCCGTGCACTCCTCTCGCTCGACAGTCCGTCGCTACAAATCAAACTTTTCAAAGAAATCCAAAAGAATGGATACTCGGTAAGAAAGGTGGAAGAGATGGTGCAGCGACTCAAAAATGGTGAGGACATCGAAAGCGGTAAACAGACCATCGCCGCAAAGACACAGGTGCCAGAAGAATTCAGCCTACTTAGGGAAAAGCTCTCAAATTTCCTTAATACCAAGGTGCAATTCAGTTGCTCTGCCAAAGGTAAGGGAAAAATCAGCATTCCTTTCAACAATGAGGAGGAGCTAGAGCACATTATGAACGTTTTCGATAAATTGAAACAAGAATAAGAACTCTTGGTTTCTACAAAATTTAGCAAAGATAAGAAAAAGTGAAATTGAGAATATCACATATCTGCATCTCGGCATTGTTGCTGACCACCAGCCTTAGCGCCTCCGCCCAAAAAACTCGAACGAAGGCTGAGGTAACAGTACCTTCCATCGCCGCTGCCGACTCGGCACAGCAGGCAATGGAAGAGGCAAAGACTTCGGTGGACTCATCCTTCACGGTCCAAGACAGCATTAACCTGGCTAAACTCAACAACTCGCTGAAACCCATGAAGAAAAAACGCGATTGGGCAACATGGAAGCCAGATACAAAACGTGCCATGTGGCTAGCCTTGGTGTTGCCTGGAGCCGGACAGATATACAACCGCAAATACTGGAAGTTACCTATTATATATGGAGGCTTCGTAGGCTGCGCATACGCCATCACCTGGAACAACCAGATGTATCATGACTATTCACAAGCCTATCTTGACATTATGGACGACGACCCGAACACCAATAGTTACAACCAGTTTTTACACCTCGGCGCCACCATCGATGACTCCAACATAGACCGCTACAAGGAAATCTTTCGCAAGCGAAAGGATAAGTTCCGCCGCTGGAGAGATTTGGGCACATTTGTGATGATAGGCATCTATGCCTTCTCGGTAATTGACGCTTACGTGGATGCGTCGCTGTCACAGTTTGACATCTCCGACGATCTCAGTCTCAGAGTAGAACCTACCATGCTCAACAATGGACGATACAACAACCCGTTCCGTTCTAGTGCACTCGGACTGCAATGTTCACTCACTTTTTAATATGACAAATACAAATTGTTCTTACATAAGTAAAGACTAAGTATAAGACAAAATAATATATACAAAACTAGTATTTGACAAAAACAAGAATACAACAACAGAAAGATAAATGAAGAAAACAATAATTATAGCAGCAGCGATGCTATTCAGCTTACAGGGCATCCAAGCCCAAAACAACAATACAGACGAAGACGATGACATTATCACCGTTACTGACAGTGACGGTAGATCTGAAGAAATTGAAGTGCCAGAGGGTTTGGAGGACAACCTCGACAGCCTACTGCGCTTATACAACGCACAGACTTACATGATGGTGGATACAGCCTGCAAATATCGAGACATTAATCCCGTATTCGACACTGAGGTGTACATCGACCGCTTGAAACGCTTACCTACCATCATCGAGATGCCATACAATAACGTAGTGCAAAAATTCATCGACCGATACAGCGGTAAACTCCGTCGCTCTGTGAGCTTTATGCTTGGAGCCAGCAACTTCTATATGCCTATATTCGAGGAAGCACTGGAGGCATACAACCTTCCACTGGAGCTAAAGTACCTACCAGTTATCGAATCTGCGCTCAACCCAAAGGCGGTTTCAAGAGTAGGAGCCACCGGCCTATGGCAGTTTATGCTCAGTACAGGCAAGCGCTACGGACTAGAGGTGACTACTCTCTACGACGAGCGCAGAGACCCCGTAAAAGCTTCTTATGCTGCCGCTCACTATCTGCGCGACCTCTATAAGATATTTGATGACTGGAATCTGGTCATCGCAGCCTACAACTGCGGACCTTCGAAGGTAAACAAGGCTATCCACCGTGCCAAGGGCGAGACTGACTATTGGAAAATCTACCCTTACTTGCCAAAGGAGACACGTGGATATGTACCAGCATTCATCGCTGCCAATTACATTATGAACTATTATTGCGACCACAACATCTGTCCGATGGTAACCGAGCTACCTGTAAAGACAGACACGGTGGAAGTAAACCAAGACGTTCACATCGAACAGATTGCACAAGTGCTCAACATTGACGCCGAGCATCTTCGCAACCTGAATCCTCAATACCGTCACGACCTCATCAACGGTAGCCACAAGCCTATGCCAGTGCGCCTGCCAGTATCGCTTATCGGAGCTTTCATTGACAAAGAAGACTCCATCTACAACTACAAGGCAGACGAATACTTGCAGAAGCGAGAGATGGTAGATGTTAATGACGACGAGCCTACCTACAGCAGCCGTAGTTCACGCAGCAGTCGTAGCAATCGAAGCAGCAGCGTTTCATCACGCAGCAGCAAGAGTACAAAGAGTAACAAATCCGACAACAGTCGTAGTGGCAAGAAAGGCAAGAAGGGAAAGAACAGCAAGAAACAGAGCACCCAAAGCGTAACCATTCGCAAGGGCGACACACTATCCGAGATTGCAGCCCGCAACGGAACTACCGTGAAGAAGCTTCGCAAACTCAACAAAATTTCGGGCAATAGCATACGTGCTGGCAAGAAGCTCAAACTGAAATAAAAACTTTGAGCACCAAAGTAAAATAAGACATTATCACGAGAAAGCCCACACTCTATAAATAAAGGATGTGGGCTATCTTTACTTTTTATTCATTACAATAATTGGAGGGTACAACTATGGATGACCAGAACTTGAAAGACCTGGAAAGGGAGCAAGCAGATAACAAACTTATCGGCGATGCCTTTCAGCACTTACTAGACACCTACCTCAGCTCGCGACACCGCAAAAAGGTAGATATCGTTACCAAAGCCTTCAACTTCGCCCGCCAGGCGCACAAGGGCGTGCGTCGATTGTCTGGCGAACCTTATATTATGCACCCTATTGCCGTGGCTCAAATAGCCTGCGAAGAAATGGGGCTTGGTTCCACCAGCATCTGTGCGGCACTGTTGCACGATGTGGTAGAAGATACCGATTACACCGTAGAGGACATCAGCAACATCTTCGGTGAGAAAATAGCACAAATTGTGGATGGGCTCACCAAAATCAGTGGCGGCATCTTCGGCGACAAAGCCTCTGCACAAGCTGAGAACTTCAAGAAGCTGTTGCTCACCATGAGCGACGACATACGAGTAATACTCATCAAAATTTGCGACCGTCTGCACAACATGCGCACGCTCGCCTCACAACCAGCTAACAAACAATACAAAATTGCGGGGGAGACCTTATATATATATGCTCCACTCGCCAACCGACTTGGTCTCAACAAAATCAAGACCGAACTGGAAAACCTCAGTTTCCGTTACGACCATCCACAAGAATACGCAAGCATTGAGCACAAGCTTGCTGACACAGAGGCGCAGCGTGACACCTTGTTCGCACAGTTCACCGCCCCTATTCGAGAGGAACTGGACAAACTCGGCGTGAAATACAAAATCAAGGCACGTGTAAAAAGCCCTTATTCCATTTGGAACAAGATGCAAAACAAACACGTTTCATTCGACGAGATTTACGACATACTCGCCGTTCGCATCATCGTAACTCCTAAGGTACGCGCCAACGAAGTTAATGAATGCTTCAACGTGTATGTCGCCATCAGCCAAATATACAAGAGCCACCCAGACCGTTTGCGCGACTGGCTCAACCATCCGAAGGCCAACGGCTACCAAGCTTTACACGTCACATTGATGAGTAAGCAAGGACGATGGATAGAAGTACAAATTCGATCAGACCGTATGGACGAGGTGGCAGAAAAAGGATTCGCAGCCCATTGGAAATATAAGGAGGGAGGTGAATATACGGAGGACGAAAACGAGCTCAATGACTGGCTCAGCACCATCAAGGAAATTCTCGACGACCCTCAGCCAGATGCCATGGACTTCCTCGATGCCATCAAGCTCAACCTCTACGCTTCCGAAATTTTCGTATTCACCCCAAAGGGTGAAATCAAGACAATGCCTGCCGGGTGCACAGCCCTTGACTTTGCCTTCCAAATACACACTTTCTTAGGAAGCCACTGCATCGGAGCTAAAGTGAACCATAAGTTGGTGCCTCTGAGTCACAAGCTCAACAGCGGAGACCAAGTGGAGATTCTTACCTCTAAGAGCCAGCACGTACAGCCAGCATGGGTCAACTTCGTAAGTACTGCCAAGGCTAAGAGCAAGATTATGGCTATACTGCGCCGCGACTCCCGCGAAGTGCAGAAGAAGGGAGAGGGCATACTCGAAGATTGGCTCAAGAAAAATGGCATGGAGATTACCACCTCTATAGTAGATAAGCTCTGCGACATCCATAACATCCAAAAGCACGAGAACTTCTTCCAATCGCTTGGCGAACATTGCATCATCCTCGGCGAGAAAGATCTAGACGAGCTGCAAGGCAAGGGAAAAAATCAACGACAATCATCAAGCTGGCGAGACTACATTCCTTTCCTCGGCAAGGGCAAAACGAAGAGCGAGACAGCAGGAACCGTGAAGCCACAAGACCTCTTCGTTGTAGGCAAGGACTTCAATAAAAAGAAACCTCTCATCCTCACAGAGGAGAACATCAACCAGTTTATATTCCCTTCCTGTTGCCATGCCATTCCTGGTGACGACGTGATGGGATTCATCGACAACAAAAACCGCATCGAAATTCACAAGCGCTCGTGCGACGTGGCTGCCAAACTGAAATCTAGCTACGGTAACCGTATCGTAGATGCAAAGTGGGATATGCACAAACAGATACTCTTCGATGCCACCATCGAAATAAAAGGTATAGATCGCAAGGGTATGCTCCTTGATGTGAGCAAGATTATCAGTGCCCAACTGGGCATCAATATTCACAAACTCACCATCAGTAGCGACAACGGAATCTTTGATGGTACCATCGAACTACGAGTTCACGACCGTGAAGAAGTGAAAGTCATCATGGATCAACTAAAGACCATCGAGGATCTGCAGGAAGTTCAAAGAATCTTATGATTCTGATATAAACACAAAGAGCGCACCTTGAACATAAGGATGCGCTCTTTATATAAAAGAACTCGCTACAGATATACAATAATATCAAACAAAAACTTAATCTACTTCCAATTATGAAAAAAATCATCGGAACATTTATGTTATTCTTGGTTATGCTGCCAATAGCAGCCGCCAACAAGTACGACAACCCCGACACACTTGTGGTATCTCGCGACGGAACAGGCGATTTCCGCACTATCGACGAAGCCATAGAAGTATGTCGTGCCTTTATGGACTACCAGAAGGTCATCTATGTAAAAAAGGGCGTTTATAAAGAAAAACTCATTATCCCTTCCTGGCTCACCAACATTACCATCCTGGGGGAGGACCGCGACCAGACCATCATTACATACGATGACCATGCTAATATTTTGATGCCAGTAGGAGGCCTAGACTCCGAAGCAGCCGTGAAAGGCAAACCAATGGGTACCTTCCGCACCTATACGCTCAAGGTACAAGGCAGTTATATCACACTACAAAACATCACCATTGAGAACAACGCCGCCAAACTAGGTCAAGCTGTGGCACTACATACAGAGGGTGACCATATTTTGGTAATGAACTGCCGACTATTGGGCAACCAAGATACAGTTTATACTGGTGTGGCAAACACGCGCATTGCCTTCTACGATTGCTACATCGAAGGGACCACAGACTTCATTTTCGGTCCAGCAAAGGCTTGGTTTGAGAATTGCGAGATTCATAGCAAGGCCAACAGCTACATCACTGCCGCATCTACCCCGGCTGGGCAAAATTATGGTTATGTATTCCATAAATGCCGACTCACCGCCAATGAGGGTGTGGACAAGGTATATTTGGGCAGACCTTGGCGACCGTTCGCCAAGACCCTTTTTATGGAATGCGAATTAGGCAAGCATATCATTCCTGCAGGCTGGGACAATTGGCGCAATCCCAAGAACGAAGAAACTACCTACTACGGCGAATATAAAAGCCAAGGACCTGGAGCATCAGCCAAAGGCAGAGTGGCATGGAGCCATCAACTCACCAAGAAAGAAGCCAGTAAGGTTACCCTCATGAATGTATTCGGCGAAGATTGCTGGTAATAGATGTCATCCCTCCGAAATGTATCCAGAAGAATGACCAAACAAGAACAAAGAAAGTTTCCTTACACGAGACCTTCAAGCTGTTTTTTAAGTTCCTTGAGTTCGTCTCTTACAGATATAAGGGTGTCGAGAACTTCAGAAGATTTCTCGGCACCCGTTCTGTTTTGGCTCAGATACTTACGTGCCGCAGCAATCTTGAATCCTTTCACCTTGATGAGATTATAGATTAGTTTTACCTGATCAATATCCTTCTCAGTATATTGGCGCACTTTATTGCCCGTTACCTTCGGACGTAAGAATGGGAACTCCTTCTCCCAGTATCTGAGAGTTGACTCTGTGACTCCCAACTCTTCGGCCACTTCCTTGATAGAATAGTATAATTTTATGTTTTTATCTGTGTTTAATGCCATTTTTTCTAACTTTAATTTCAAAAATAATTAATTTAGTTGCAAAATTAAACAATTCTTCTTATC
>ERZ808270.466-NODE-466-length-23483-cov-29.569618_pt1 | contig 23483 bp, 14 predicted proteins | sample MGYA00521082_ERZ808270 | MGnify/ENA primary metagenome ERZ808270 (study PRJEB31516, sample SAMN03275594) | gut metagenome | biome: mammalia-associated habitat; material: feces | host: Papio cynocephalus | place: Kenya | collected 2012-07-27 ... | reverse complement strand
CCTTACAGGGCGCATTGATTCTACAACATCTACCCAGGGCGTTGCCCTGGGCTAGATGCTTCTGGGCTTTCAGCCCGTGCCAACCATACAGGCCGAAAAATCTCCAATTCTCTAATTCTCCAATTCTCTAATTCTCCTATTCTCCAATTCTCTAATTCTCTAATTCTCCAATTCTCTAATTCTCCAATTCTCTAATTCTTGACGAAAAAAAACATCAAAGGATGAAGGGTGGTGAAGGGTTGGTGAAGGGTGAGCGACTACCCTTCACCCCTCGAAACACCGATAAACACTAGGGATTTCGGCTGAAAGGTGAAGGGTGAAGGAATTGTTAGGATATCCCTTCCGTAGAAGTCATCTCAAGAACTTCTCAACAACATTTACGAGTATAGTTATCCATCATACAATGAAACACAACAGACCGCAAGAAGTAGAAGTTTCCGAGGATGACAAAAACCGGGTTTTTATACGAGAATTGCTACATTTTTGGTCCATTTTGGTTCAATATACAGAACAAATCGAAAAAATATCACTAAAAATTTGGAATCTTCGAAGATTTTATCTAAATTTGTCGCCGCAATCAAAAAATAACATTATGGGAAAGAACGAAGACACAAAAAATATAGTTCAGCTATTTTCTGAAGGCGTGAAGGAACATCGCCAAGGCGACCTTCCTATCATCCAACAGCAAAATGGCAAGGACTGTTTTATTCTAGATATACCACCGAAGGACAGCGAACTGTTCAAGCATAATTTTTTGTTAGATAATGACGAGACCATCCTCATGGCGAGAGACACCTCCACATGGAACAAGCGCAAGGAAGGACTGGTCATTACCGACAAACGCCTCGTCTACATTCCTGGAAAGAAAGACCCTCATGGCAGAAGATATGTCATCGACTTTGGTTCCTTCATCCAGGTAACTTACGATGTGCAAGGATTACTCTTCTGGAGTTCCGATGAAAATTTCTTCTCCATCCCAAGCACTTTCTTCTTTAAGTCGAGACTGAAATCATACGATACCGACCGAGCTATCCACTTGTTGAGCAAGGTACTAACCAAGATTGCCCGACAAAATGGGGGGGGAATCTAACGCTCTAATTATCCCTATTATCGCATAAATATGCAAGTTTTTTCCCTTTGTAACGAAATTGTCACTTGCAAAGGGAAAAAACTTGCTATTTTTCTTTCCTTATTTCTTGAAAAATTGGTAACTTTGCAGCCAAATTAGAAACAAGAAATGAACAAGACTGCACAACCTATCATCGACATCAAGAATGTGTCGAAAAGATTTGGCGAGAAAGTTGCCCTCAAAAACATCAATCTTTATGTTCGCAAGGGCGAATTCATGACCATACTCGGTCCTTCGGGATGCGGTAAAACTACTCTATTGAGACTCTTGGCTGGTTTTGAGACGGCAAGCGAGGGCAACATCACCATCGCTGGCAACGACATCACCAACCTGCCTCCGTATAAACGAAACGTAAACACGGTTTTCCAGAAATACGCTTTGTTTCCACACCTCAACGTATACGACAATATCGCCTTCGGCTTGAAACTCAAAAACACGCCAAAGGAAGAGATTTTGCCGAAGGTGAAGCGTGCGCTGAAAATGGTGAACATGAGTGACTACGAGTACCGCGACGTCAACTCACTCTCGGGTGGACAGCAACAGCGCATCGCCATCGCCCGTGCCATCGTCAACGAACCAGAGGTACTTCTCCTGGACGAGCCATTGGCTGCCCTCGACCTGAAGATGCGCAAGGACATGCAACTGGAGTTGAAGGAGATGCACGAGCGACTGGGCATCACCTTCGTCTATGTAACCCACGACCAGGAGGAGGCCCTCACCCTGAGCGACACCATCGTGGTGATGAGCGAGGGAGAAATCCAGCAAATTGGTACCCCAACCGACATCTACAATGAGCCAGCCAACTCCTTCGTTGCCGACTTCATCGGCGAGAGCAACATTCTGAACGGTTTGATGGTACACGACTGCCTGGTAGATGTGGCTGGAGCCGAGATCCCTTGCGTGGACAAGGGATTCGGCGAAAACCAACAGGTGGACGTAGTTATCCGTCCTGAGGACATCGAGGTAAGCACCGACACCCAAAGCGCCCAGTTCGTTGGCAAGATTACCTCCAGCATTTTCAAGGGCGTACACTACGAGATGCTTGCCGAGAGCGACAAGGGCTATGAGTTCCTCATCCAAAACTACAAACACTTCGAGGTAGGTCAGACCATCGGCATGAGCGTGATACCAGACAATATCCACATCATGAAGAAGGAACGCACCTCGAATGTCTTCGAAGCAAAGGTATGCGGAGACGGCATCATCGAGTTCTTGGGCTGCGAGTTCAAGAAAGAACTTCCTGCCGAACTCCAAGGCAAGGACAACGTAACCGTATCGGTAGACTTCGACAAGATTGAGCTCTTCGACAACGAAGACGAGGGCACCTTCACCGGCGACATCAGCTTCATCCTCTACAAGGGCAACCACTACCACCTCACCATCGACACCGACTGGGGAGAGAAGCTCTATGTGGATACTCAGGACGTATGGGACCTCGGCGACCATGTTGCCATCACGATTCCAGCGGAAAATATTGAAGTGAAGAATTAATCTGTAATAGTAAAACAAAAAATTGAAAAAGTTTTTTCTTTCTCGCCAAAGTTGGTCGATACCTTACGCCATCTTTGCGGCGATATTCGTGGTACTGCCGCTCATTCTCATCGTGGTGTTCGCATTCACTGATGAGAACGGCAGACTTACCCTCTACAACTTCCAGAAGTTTCTGGCTCACCCGGAGGCCATCAACACCTTTGTGTACTCCATCGGCATCGCCTTCCTCAACACCTTGCTCTGCATCCTGTTGGGCTATCCGGCGGCCTATATTCTGACCCAGACCAAGATGAAGTATGCCAACACCATCGTGATGCTCTTCATCCTGCCGATGTGGGTCAACATCTTGGTGCGCACCCTCGCCACCGTGGCGCTCTTCGACTTCGCCGACCTTCCGCTCGGCGAGGGAGCCTTGTTGTTTGGTATGGTATACAACTTCATCCCTTTCATGATTTACCCTATCTACAATACCCTACAGAAGATGGATCGCAGCTACATCGAGGCAGCCGAAGACTTGGGTGCCTCCCCGTGGCAGCAGTTCTTCAAGGTAGTTTTGCCACTCTCCATGCCGGGCGTGGCTAGTGGCATCCTGATGGTATTCATGCCAACCATCTCTACCTTCGCCATCTCTGAGCTCTTGACGATGAACAACATCAAGCTCTTCGGTACCACCATCCAGGAGAACATCAACAACTCGATGTGGAACTATGGTGCGGCACTCTCGCTCATCATGCTCTTCCTCATCGGAGCATCCACCCTCATCGCCGGCGACGGCAGTAAACAGGAAGGAGGCGTAAGATGACGAATACATTATTCAATAAAGAGATGTGGAAGAAAGTTTTCTGCCAGGGTTATCTCTGGCTTTTGCTCCTCTTGCTCTACTCCCCTATCATCATCATCGTGATATTCTCGTTTACCGAGGCAAAGGTGATGGGCAACTGGACGGGATTCTCGCTCCAGCTCTACAAGAACCTCTTCGTGGAGGGAACCCACCACTCCTTGACGGCGGCACTCATCAACACGATCACCATCGCACTGATTACCGCCACCGTCTCCACCCTTTTCGGCACGTTGACCGCCATCGGCATCCACAACCTGCGCAACCGCAGGGCTCGCCAGGCAATCACTTTCGTCAACAACATTCCGATTCTGAACGGCGACATCATCATCGGTATCTCGCTCTTCCTGCTCTTCATCTCGCTGGGCATACCGCAGGGCTATACCACGGTGGTATTGGCGCACATCACCTTCTGTCTTCCATACGTCATCTTGAGCGTGATGCCACGACTGAAGCAGATGAACCCGAACCTCTACGAGGCGGCACTCGACCTGGGAGCCTCACCGATGCAGGCACTCCGCAAGATTATCATCCCAGAGATATTGCCAGGTATGATTTCGGGCTTCATGCTCGCCGTCACCATGAGTATCGACGATTTCGCCGTCACCATCTTTACCATTGGCAACGAGGGACTGGAGACCCTCTCCACCTTCATCTACGCCGATGCCCGCAAGGGAGGTCTGACACCGGAGCTTCGCCCGCTCTCCACGATTATCTTCGTGCTGGTGCTCGTGATGCTGATTATCATCAACCGTCGTTCCGACAAAAACAAGAAAAAATAAAACCAGACATTTTTTAGTCAAGAATGAAATATAATATTATCAATAAAACATGGACTGTTCTAGTCATAGTCCTCTTGACCCTCCTATCCTTCTCTTCTTGTTACAACAAGGAGAACCGAGAGGAGATATTGAAGGTATACAACTGGGCGGATTACATCGACGAGGATGTGCTCGCCAACTTCCCGAAATGGTACGAGCAGCAGACCGGCAAGAAGATTCGAGTCATCTACCAGACCTTCGACATCAACGAGGTGATGCTCACCAAGATTGAGCGAGGTCATGAGGACTACGATGTGGTTTGTCCTTCGGAATACATCATCGAGCGAATGCTCCGCAAGGACCTGCTCTTGCCTATCGACACCTGTTTCGGCAAGACACCCAATTACATCAAAAACATCTCGCCCTACATCGTAGAGCAGATAGATGCCACTAGCAACCATGGCAGGACAGCCCATCGCTATGCCGTGCCATACATGTGGGGAACGGCAGGCATCCTATATAATAAGGTACACGTGCCTATGAAGGATGCAGAGACCTGGGGCACTCTATGGAATACAAAGTACAGAGGCAAACTCCTGATGAAGGATTCCTACCGCGACTCCTACGGCACCGCCCTCATCTGGGCACACCGCAAGGACCTTGCCGACGGCAAGATGACCGTTCCGCAACTGATGAACGACTACTCGCCAGAAGCCATCACAACCGTGGAGAAATACCTCAAGGCTCTGAAACCAAACATCGAGGGTTGGGAGGCAGACTTCGGCAAGGAGACTATGACCAAGGGAAAGGCTTGGCTCAACATGACCTGGAGCGGCGATGCCGTCTGGGCTATCGAAGAAGCCTCGAAAGTGGGCGTTGACCTCGGCTACGAAGTTCCTAAGGAAGGCAGCAACGTATGGTTTGACGGATGGGTAATTCCGAAATACTCACGCAACCCGAAGGCAGCCGCCTACTTTATCAACTACCTCTGCCAGGAGGACGTGGCACTCGCCAACATGGAGACCACAGGCTATGTGAGCAGTGTGGCAGGCAAGAAGGTGTTTGAAGAGATGAACGACGAGAAGAAATATCCAGAGGCAGTAAACCTCTCTTATTTCTTCGGAGCGAACAACGAGGAAGCCAAGAGAGCACACCTCAACCCTATCATGTACCCCGACAGTGCGGTGGTGGCAAGATGCGCCATGATACATGATGCTGGTGACCATACCCCGGAGGTATTGGACATGTGGTCGAAGGTAAAAGGAGACAATCTCGGCGGCGGCATCGTCATCTTCCTCTTGGCAGTGGTCTTGGCTCTGACGATATTCGTGGGATACAAGAAATACGAGCATCGCAAACACAGGATTCTGTCGAGAAAACATCGCAGACACTATGTGATAAAAGTTAGGAGTTAGAAGTTAGGAGTTAGAAGTTAGGAGTTGAAGGCTAAACGCCATCACTTCTAGCTCCTAACTTTTACTTTTTAGGGCATTTCATATCGAAAAAGGCTTAAAATAACTGCAAAACAAAGTTTTTTCGTATAAAGATGAAAGTTTTTGCAAAAAAGTTGCCAAAAAATTTGGTGGAATAAAATAAAAGCATTACCTTTGCACTCGCTTTTAAGAACAAGAGCTTCGGGTAGTTACCAGAGTGGCCAAATGGGGCAGACTGTAAATCTGCTGGCTATGCCTTCGGTGGTTCGAATCCATCACTACCCACTTTTCCCAAAATAACTCAAAAATTTAAGAGTCCAGCTTTCGAAAGAGAGTTGGACTTCTTTTTTATATTTTTCCCTATAGAAGTATGGTTGAAATGGGCCGAAAGCCAAAAAAGGATGTGTAATAAGTCGGGCTGAAAGCCCAAAAGCACCTAGCCTAGGGCGTTGCCATAGGCTAGGTGCTTCTGCCCCTTCGGGGCGTATTGGACTATCCAACCGTACAGGTGGAATTTATTTCATTACTTAGTTACGAGTTTCAATGTTTTTTGCCATTGGGTGCCTCTAACTGTCAGTTCCACCTTTCCTGGTTTACTGCCCGCTCTCAATATCACGAGGGCAGAACCTTGGAAGAGCGAACGCTGGGCTGTATTCTCCAATTGAGTCTTGCCAATATGAAGCTCGTCTGATGCAATGTTGCCATTGTCCACGGCGACGATGTCGGCATCGCCTTTTACTGTGAAGGTCAACTTGTCGAAAGCTTTCTTGTCTTGAGGACTCAGAACTCTTCTGCCCTTCTTATCGACTGCATAGACACGCACGTGCATCAAGTCCTGTCCGTCAGCATGCCAAGTCTCTGCATCAGGCACCACTTTCAAGGCTACAGCCTCACCCGTAGTCTCTATCTGATGGCGAGCCACCACCTTGCCGTTCTTCTTAGCCACAGCCACCAAGGTACCTGGGGCGTATGCGATGTTGTCCCATTTGATGCGAGCACGCAGCTTAGGGTCTTCGCTATTCTTCTTCACACCGAGACTCTTGCCATTGAGGAAGAGTTCCACCTCATCGCCATTGGTATAGGTATAGAGCGAAACCTTCTCGCCAGCCTCACGATTCCAATTTTCAGAGAGCTTTCCTGCGGAGACGTTTATACCATTCCACTGCACGTTGCCTCCCGCCTTCTCGATGATGCCGATATGTACCGTCGGCTCATCGCTGAACATACTCTTCACGAAGTAAGCATCCGGCTTCGGTTGCAAGGAGAGGTCGAACACGCCTTGGTTCCATCCCTTCACAGGCCACCCCATGCTCTCGCCGAGATAGTCGATGGCTCCCCAGTATGCCAAACCAAGCACCTTATTGAGATCCATCTCGTAGAAGTTTGGTCCCATCGCCGCCGTACTTGCCTCGCTCTGATAGAAGGTCTTCTCTGGATAACGCTTCATATCGCCAGGGAAATACATATAGCGATAGTTATAGGAGTTTACTTCCGTCTCCACCGCCAAGTCGGCAGGAATGCTGTCTGTTTCGAGATTGCGATAACGAGGATGCATCGCCACTGTGGTCAATCGAGTATTGTCATAACGATGCAGCAACTCTTTTTGGAGTTTGTATGCCGTCACGCCCCAGTCGTTGAAAGGCAGATTGCTATACTGCTGCAACTCATTGCCCAAACTCCACATGATGACGGAAGGATGGTTTCTATCTCGCTTCACCCACTCAGGGATGTCTTTCTGCCACAGGCTCTCCCAAGACACTCTGCCACCGGCATACTGCTGCAGCCACTTGTCGTAAAGTTCATCCACCACCAAGATACCATACTTGTCGCAGAGTTTCAAGAAGTCCTCGCTATATGGATTATGGGAAGTACGGATATGATTGAATCCAAACTCCTTCATCAATTTGATGCGCTTCTCGATGGCACGAGGATAGGCTGCAGCACCGAGGGCACCGAGCGTATGATGGTTGGCATAACCTTTCAACAAGACTTTCTTACCATTCACCAATAAGCCCTTCTGCGGATTCATCTCGATGGTGCGCACACCAAACGGCTCCTTGATTTGGTCAGCCACGTTACCTTCCTTGTCATAAAGCGTAACCTCGGCTGTATATAAATAAGGTGTATCTGGCGACCACAGCTTGGCATTGTCTAGTTTGATGCTTGGCAACTCATACTCCCTGTCGCGCCACTTGGCATTGAAGTCGATGTCGCTCTTTTGCTCAGCCACCACATTACCTGCGGCATCAAGAATACGAACCTGCACCGGAATTACAGGTTTGGCAGCACGTGCTGCTTCCTTATTTGCCGCGCCCTTGTCTTTGGCATATTTCTGTTGGTTGACGATGTTCGCCTGAATCTTCACCTCGTTATTATTGACAGTTCGGATATAGAGCGGATGACGAGGGAAATAGAGATTCTGGTCGGTCACGATGAGGTTGACATCACGGAAGAGACCACCACCCGTAAACCAACGAGAGTTGTTAGGCTGACCCGTATCAGCCTTCACGGTGATTTCGTTCACCTGTCCCCACTTCAAGAGTTTGCTCAAATCGACATCGAAGCCGAGGTAACCATAGTCCGTACCACCGATTCGCTTGCCGTTGAGATAGACATCGCCCACGAGCATGATGCCCTGGAAGTCGAGCATGATGCGCTTGCCCTTCCACTCCTCCTTCGGGGTGAACTGATAGCGATACCAGCCGATGCCCATCTCCTTGAATCCGCGAGGACTCAATCGGCTGCGCACATTGCTGCCCGCATCGCTATTGTCCGGTCGTTCGCTGGCATCAGGAGCCACCCAATCTTGCCCAATCAAGAAATCATGAGGCAGGTTCACCACATCATCCCCAGTTTGGGTCGTTTTCAACTCGGCGATATTCTTCACATCGCCACGATGGAATTGCCATCCATTATCTATATTGATCGTATCACGCACCGCCGCATCAGCAGAAAGGGTTCCCCACATAGGCAACCCTGCCATAAGCAACGAGGCGAAAAGAATTTTCTTCATTATATAATATTCATTATAAATGATTAATTAATTTCCGTCTGTACAGTTGAAATAGTCCTATACGCCCCGAAGGGGCAGAAGCACCTAGCCTAGGGCAACGCCCTAGGTAATATGCCTGCAAGAATGTCGCCCTGTAAGGGCAAAAGCGTTATGCTTGTAGGAAATTTTATGCTTTTGCCCTTACAGGGCGCTTTGATCACAACCCATTTGCCCAGGGCGTTGCCCTAGGCTAGGTGCTTCTGGGCTTTCAGCCCGTGTCAACCTTACAGGTGGATTAGTTTCCGTCCGGCTTGGTAGTATCTTGCTTCACCGATGGATACCACACGAACTTATTGTAGTCGTCTGGTTGAGCAGGATTGAAGTCCTTCCAGTCCGAGCGCAGATATTTTACGATGGGCAGATTGAGTTGCTTCATCCCCATCACCACCATCTTTGAAACCTCGTAAGCGCCGTATGGATTGAAGTGGGTGTTGTCGGCGAGCGCCTTAGGCTGATTAGAGAATGTATTGGCAGGATAATGCACCAAAGCCTTGGTACTATTCTCATAGCCGAGTGTCTCGAAGAAAGTACGGGTCATGTCGTGGAGTTCGATGACTGGCACGCCCTCTCGTTTTGCCACGGCACGCATCGCATCAGGATAGTCGCCATGCGTCTCCTGTATCTTTGTATGGGTAGCCTCATCGAAAAAACGGCGCTGGGTAGGGGTCGCGAAGATGATATTACCACCCTTCTTGCGAACCTCGTCGATAAATTTCTTCAGATTATAAGAGAAATTGTACCAAGCACCGCTGCCCGCATACTTTTCCTTTTGGTCGTTGTGACCAAACTCACAGATTACGTAGTCACCCTTCTTCATCATCGCCAATACCTTGTCGAGACGATTCGAAGCCAAGAAAGAGCCTGCCGTCAAACCACTCTCCGCATGATTAGAAATAGCCACTTCTGGACCAAACCAACGAGTAATCATTTGTCCCCAGGAAGTGTATGGCTCGGTAAACTGATCGACCACAGTAGAATTACCACAGAGGAAAACGGTTGTTGTCTCCGTTGAAGCAGGTTCCACCTTGATGCTCTTCACTACAGGAGCTGCACCCGTAAACTCCAAGGTCAACTTCTCATCCCATGTGAAGTAGTCATTCTCACGAGGTTTTATCTTGACATTCATCTCGTCATTGATATAAGGACTGCGCTTGTTCACGATGAAAGAATAAGTCTTGAACTCACCCTTCTTGGTACTTACCTCATCAAGCATCAGGCGGCGGTTCTCAGCACGCACCACCGTCTTACCAGCCTTCTTCTTCGAGCCCAACACCACGGTAACCTTATAATTACCATCAGGCACCTTCACCGAATAAAAGAAAGAAGCATTACTCTTAGTCTTTGAAGCATTTCCCTTTGCCTTAGCTGCTTTTACCTTTGCATCAGGAGCAGCCACAATGTCATAACCATTGCCATTCTCTACAGAATAGGTAGGCTGACTCTTGGTCAAGTCTATATCAAAACTCTGCGCCTGGACATCCACTACAGATGCCAGCAGCAAAAAACTTGCGAATAGAAAATGATTTGTATTCATATTGATAGTTGTTTTTAGAATTTGGTGCAAAGATACGCATTTTCAAAGAAAACACACCTATAATAATTGTCCTATATATGGGAAAATTGTACCAAAAGCTTCTGTTTGGCGGAATATTTTATAAAAAGTCGGATGATTTTGCAAGTAAATGTACAATAAAACGAAAAACTTACCGATAGTTTCATTATCTTTGCAAGCAGAATAAAACAAGAAAGGCTATTTTGCCTCTATTTACACAACAAACAATCAAAAACAAAACAATGAGAAAAAGACTCTTACTGCTTTTACTCGCATTCATCGCTCTCTTCGACGTGAATGCCGTGGAAAGAACCAAGCTCAACTTCAATGGCGGTTGGTTGCTCAAAGTGGGCGACTTCAAGGGTACCCAAGCTGACGACTACCTTGGAGTAGAGACATCCAACTACAACGACAAGGCTTGGAAGCACATCACCTTGCCTCGTGCCTTCAACGAGAAGGAGGCATTCAAGGTATCCATCGAGCATCTCAGCGACACCATCGTATGGTATCGCAAGCACTTCCATATCTCGGAGGTCGGCGACCGCAAGTACTTCATCGAGTTCGAGGGCGTGCGCTTCGGTGCCGACATCTGGCTCAACGGTCAGAAGGTGGGCTATACTGAGAATGGCGTGATGGCGAGTGGTTTCGACTTGACACCTTATATTATAAAAGGTGAGAACGTCATCGCCGTACGTGTGGATAACTCTTGGACCTACCATGAGCGCACCACGGGACAACGCTATCAGTGGAACGACAAGAACTTTAACGCCAACTATGGTGGTATTCCGAAGAACGTTTTTCTTCATATCACCGACAAGCTCTATCAAACCCTGCCACTTTACAACAATCTGAAGACAACAGGTACCTATATCTATGGTACCAACTACGATATTGCCGGCAAGAAAGTAACCGTCAATGCCGAATCAGAGGTTAAGAACGAGGATACGAAAGCTCGCTCCTTCCGCTTCTTCGCCAAGGTACTCGATGCCGATGGCAAGGAAGTGGGACACTTCGATGGCGAACGATACACCTTGCAACCAGGCGAAACCAAGACCGTTAAGGTAAGCGGACTCCTCCAAAATGCCCACTTCTGGAGTTGGGGCTATGGATATCTCTACACCGTGAAGACCCTCCTAAAGGCTGACGACGGCAGCAAGATAGACGATGTCATCACAAAGACAGGTTTCCGCAAGACCCAGTTTGGCGAAGGCAAGTTCTACCTCAATGATAGAGCCATCATGATGCACGGCTACGCACAGCGCACCTCCAACGAATGGCCTGGCGTGGGCATGAGCGTTCCAGCTTGGCTCAGCGACTACAGCAACAAGCTGATGGTGGAATCGGGCGGCAACCTCGTGCGCTGGATGCACGTTTGCCCTTGGAAACAGGACATCGAGAGTTGCGACCGTGTGGGTTTGATACAGGCAATGCCTGCTGGCGATGCCGAGAAAGACGTGGAAGGCAGACGTTGGGAACAGCGACTCGAACTGATGAAGGAAGCCATCATCTACAATCGCAACAACCCAAGCATCATCTTCTATGAGAGTGGCAACAAAGGCGTATCTCGTGAGCACATGCTCCAGATGAAGGCAATCCGTGACGAATTCGATCCTCACGGAGGAAGAGCCAGCGGAAGCCGAGAGATGCTCAACATCGACGAGGCTGAATATGGCGGCGAAATGCTTTACATCAATAAGAGCCACAAGCATCCGATGTGGTCGATGGAGTATTATCGAGACGAGGGATTGCGCAAATACTGGGATGAGCAGAGCTATCCTTACCATAAGGACGGTGATGGTCCGCTCTATCGTGGCAAACCAGCTTTTGAGTACAACCACAACATGGATTCCTTTGCCGCTGGCATGGTGGAAAGATGGTTTGAGTATTGGCAGGAGCGCCCTGGTACGGGTAAGCGTGTGAGCGATGGCGGTACAAAGATTATCTTCTCCGACACCAACACCCATCATCGTGGTGAGGCGAACTATCGAACAAGTGGCGTAACCGATGCCATGCGAATCCCGAAAGATGCCTTCTACGCCCATCAAGTAATGTGGAACGGATGGGTATCCCCAGAAAAAAATGCCACCTATATCGTAGGACATTGGAACTACAAACCCGGCACAATCAAGAAGACAGAATATGTGGTGAGTACAGGCGATGAGGTTGAGCTTTTCGTCAATGGCAAGAGCCTCGGCTTGGGCGAGCGTAGCAACCAATGGCTTTTCACATGGAAGAACGTTCCTTTCGAGGCAGGAAAGATTGAGGCTGTAGCTTACACCTATTATAATAAGGATGGACAAAAGTCAAACACTTCCATCAAGAAGTCAGACCTCATCAAAAAGGAGACAAGCCGCTACAGCATAGAGACCGCTGGCGAACCAGACCATATCAAGCTCACAAGCATCCAGAACCCAGAGGGTTTCAAGGCTGATGGTGCCGACATGGCACTCGTTCAAGTAGAGGTAGTGGATAAGCAAGGCAGACGTTGCCCACTCGACAACCGCACCATTCACTTCAACTACCAAGGCGAGATGGAATGGCTCGGTGGTATCGCTACTCCAAACGAGGAAACACAAAAGAAGCTGGCATCCAAGAAGCAAAGCCTCATCGTCAATAAGAACGAGACCGCCGAGCAGAAAGCAGCACGCAAAGCTGCCGACATACTCGACTCGACCGATAGCGACAACACCTTCGACAATTACATCGGAAAGATAGATCTCCCTGTGGAGTGTGGTGTCAATCGCATACTGATTCGCAGCACCACGAATCCTGGCGACATCAAGATATTTGCAGGAGCCGATGGTATCAAGGACGTGGCAAGTATCGACATGAAGACCGAGAAGGTGGATATCGAGCATTACCTCCCACAACGCTCCCTCAAAGGCGACCTTTCTCGTGGCGAGACTCCTTCTACCCCATCCTATTCCGACATCAAGGAGACCATCGAAATCGCAGGTGTAGTAGCAGGTAGCAACCAAGAGGATGCACAGAAGACTTACGATGACGACGAAACTACAGAATGGAAGAGCGACGGCAATCCAGAGAGCGCTTGGATTACCTATCAGTTTGCTAAGAAGGAACAAGTAGATGAAATCACCGTGAAGCTTACGGGTTGGAGAGACAAGATGTATCCGCTCGCCATCTACGCTGGCAAGAAGAAAGTTTGGGAGGGCTATACCTATGCATGCCTTGGCTACGTACACATCAAGATAGACAAGCCTGTAAGAACAAAGGAGCTTACCATCAAGATGGTAGGTGATGCCAAGAGTAAGACCCAGCTCGGCGACACCAAGGAGCTGGCGGGCGGCAAGGCTAGCACCCTAGACTTCATCGGTATCAAGAAAGGCAAGCCTGTATTGAGAATCATAGAAATCGACTTTTTGAAGAATAAATAAATACATCATAAAAGTAAATACATCATAAAAATCGCCCCCAAAAGGACAAAGCATCTCATAGTCTATGTTTCGGTCCTTTTGGGGGTGATTTTTATGATACATGTTACAAAGGAAGTCTGTACTTATAATCTACTCCCAAATCTATATTTTCCATTAAATAGATGTACTCATATTATTTTTAATTCAAAATTGTTGGCATATTCGTTTTTTCGTTGTATCTTTGCAAAGTATTAAAACAACATCGGATATGACAGAGAACAATCATAGAAGACTGCCAGCAGGCATACAATCGTTTAAGGTAATCAGAAAGGAAAATTACCTCTATGTCGATAAAAGCGACATCGTGTGGAAATTGGCGAACAACGGCGACAAGTATAATTACCTAAGCCGTCCTCGTCGATTCGGCAAGTCATTGCTTGTCGATACGCTACAAGCATACTTCGAAGGAAAGAAGGAAATCTTCGAGGGTCTGAAGATTATGCAACTGGAGAAAGACTGGAAGTCATATCCTGTCGTACGACTCGACATGAGCATGGCGGATGGCACACCAGAAGGCATCAGAGCTTACTTTGATGAAGTTTTCACTGAATATGAAGACAAATATGGCATTACACCAAGATCCCTGACCGCTCTGTCAAACCGATTCAAGAACATCATCGTCAAGGCCTACCAGCAGACGGGATTACAAGTAGCCGTACTTATCGACGAGTATGACGCCCCATTACAACACTCTTGGAAAACCCCAGAGCATACTGCTTGCACAGAAGTGTATCGCACGGTATTTTCCGTACTCAAAAACGCCGATGAGTATGAGAAGTTTGTCTTTATCACTGGCATCACCAAGTTTACTCAAATCTCTTTATTCTCGGTGCTCAACAATCTGACGAACATCAGTTTCTTGCCAGAATATGCATCCCTCTGTGGTATCACCGAGGAGGAAATCGGTGAGAATTTCAAACCAGAGCTAGAGAAAATGGCATCTCGCTATAAATGGTCTGCCCAAGAGACACACGATAGATTAAAGACATATTACGATGGTTACCACTTCTCCGAAGACAACATGGTGGATATATATAATCCTTATAGTCTTGTCAATGCCTTACAGAAGTCAAAGATAAGCAATTTCTGGGCTTCATCAGGTGCCACCTCGCTCATCCCGAAGTTTGTAACCAATGCCGAATTGCGATTGGGCGACTTCGAGAATTGCCGTATCTTGCGCAACACCTTGGAACTATCCGATGTAACAGGTGGCGGTGCCTCTTTGTTTCTTTATCAATCAGGCTATCTCACCATCAAGAACAGCGACGAATTCGGCTACGTGTTGGGCTTCCCTAACGAGGAAGTGAAACAAGCTCTCTACGAGATGGTGCTCCCTGCCTTGACCATGCGAGAGGAAAGCGACATCCAGTCCTTGCAAGCCAACCTATATATGCAATTAGGCACAGGGCAGCTAGAGGATGCCATGAAATCACTGAAGGCCTTGATTGCCGACGTACCATACAGCAACAAGAAACTTGCCTCGATGGACATGGAGGAGCGCTATCGCCTCATCATCAGTACCATTCTCAATGCCATTGGTATGAGAGTGGATGTGGAGCACATGCTTGCCACTGGTAGAATCGACATCCTCGCCTCTACTTCCCGATACATCTACGTGATAGAACTGAAACTGAAGAACAACGGTGGCAAGGAAGCTGCCATCAAGCAAATCTGCACCAACCAATACATGGACCCTTTCAAGGCTGACAAGCGAGAAGTCATCGGACTTGGAATCGAACTAGATGATGAGGGAAAGGGACTACTGGATTGGAAAAAAGCTGAGTAAATAACTTCATTCACTAAAACGTGTGAACAATAGAGACCATCTCACGTATGATTAACTAAAGCAAGAGCCGTGAGCGCTTCCAGCGTTCACGGCTCTTGGCTCAATGATTTGGTATATTGTTCAAAACAATAGAAAACATGCAAGTTGAGCGAATATTTGTCCTTTTTGAACGATAAAGTACAAACTACGAACGAAACAACACCTTATAATATAAAAGAAAGCATTATCTTTGCACTAGATATAAAAACAAACAAATCATATAATTTATATACCTATCAAAAAAATGAAGAAATATATTTGCCTCCTTTTCGCAGCCCTGAGCTTGATGCCTGCGGCTGCTAAGAAACAACCTGCCGTAGTTATCCTCACCGCAGGTCAGTCGAACACCGACGGAAGAGTGATGAACTCAGAACTTCCTGCTGAGATCCAGCAGAAGAAATACAAGTACTGCCAATGGAGTTTTGGTTCCAGCAGTATGTCGGGCGAAGGAAAGTTTGAGACCTTCTGGCCTCGCATCCTCAACAAGGACACTCCTAACAAATGGGCTTACGATGCCATCGTATATTGGAACGTGGAGAAGAAGCTGAAGAAGAACTTCTATGTCATCAAGGAGAGCCTCGGCGGCACAGCCATCGATACCCTCTGCTCCAGCACCAATGGTGAGTACTGGAACGCCTCACCAGAATATCTCGCCAAGAACACAGCTTCCGACAAGGGTGGCAAGAGCCTATTGAAAGCCTTCACAGAGAACATCGGGGCTTGCATCGATAATCAACTGAGCAAACTGCCTGAGGGCTACGACATCAAGTTCATGCTTTGGCACCAAGGTGAAAGCGACCGCCATCAAGCCAAGAACTACTACAAGAACTTGAAGCAGATGATTACCTACATCCGCACTTACCTCGTAGAAAAGACGGGTAACAAGAAGTATGCACAACTCCCTATTATAATAGGTGGTATCTCACACAAGAGCAAGCAATGGAGCCAAGGCGTAGAAGATGCACAGCACCAGCTTGCCAAGGAAGACAAGAACATCTACGTGGTGGATGTGCCTAACGCCAGCCTTCGCAGCGACGTACTCCACTTCGATGCAGCGGGAGCGCAAGAGTTGGGCAACAAGATGTTCCAGCTCATCGAGAAACAGAAGCTATTGAAATAAATAGTTTTTCAACTTTACATTATTTCTTCACCACCAGTTTCTTCACTCCCTTCTGCAAGTCAGCCTGCACATCGTTGATACTCTCGTTTTTCACATCAATGAGCATCATGGCTGGTCTGTACTCAGGTTTCATGGTACGGAAGGTGACATTGTTGACCTCCAAGCCATCCACATGGCGAGCGAAGAGACCATAGGCGGGAGTCTCCTTGGCAAACTTGGCCTCTGGGTAGTTCTTGCCTTGCTCACGATATTCTCGCTTAGCCAAGTCGGCTGTGCCACCACCACGAAACTGCAACTGGATATTGTTAAGACTGATGTTGCGAAGAGGCTCGTCAGGCATACCTGTTACGATGATACCAGCCAAGGAATCGACATCGTTTGCCACCATGTTAGAAATCATGATGTCACGCCCTGTAGAAACTGTAGTGCGTTCCTTCGGACCACGGTTTCTGCAACCAGTGGTGATATAGATAGGATAATGATGCACATGGTTCATCGTGATATTGCTCACGGTGATATTCTCCATGATGCCTTGATCCACCTCCTCGAAAGCCAAACCGCTACTATACATAAAGGTGCAGTTGCTCAGAGAGATGTTCTTGTAGCCACCATTCGACTCCGTTCCGAGTTTGAACCTTCCACATACCCAGCTCACAGGCTCAGGAATATAGCTTCCATCGAGTAAGGAACCGAGTTTATAACCAGTAATGATACAGTTGGTAATGGCGATATGCTCTGTAATCACTGGCTTCTTCAGCGCATAAGAACTTTTCAGCACCAAGGCATCGTCACGAGGGGTGTTAATCTTACAGTTGGAAATCGAGAGATACTTACAACAGTCGATGTCGAAGCCGTCACGATTGGTATCGATAGTCACGTTATCCACCGTTCCGAGTTCACATCCCGTCAAGATGATACCGAAGTGCCCACCACGATAGATGGTAACATCACGAATCAAGATATTACGACAGAGCTTCAAGGCGATTGCCTTATCACCTGTGCCGATGTTACCACCATTTACCACGCCAGCCTTCTCGGTATCCTTCTTGGTCAAGCCCTGGCCATCTATCATGCCACGTCCCGTGATGGAGACATGTTCCTGACCAATGGCATAAATCAGACTGTTCTTGAAATAGGTATGACCGCCATCTTGGTAAGCAGGTCCAACCCACTCCTCGGCCTCATCGTACGCCTTCATTGAAGCTGGAGCGGCTAGAATCTTGGCACCAGAAGCAAGATGCAAGTCCACATAACTTTTCAGTCGAATGCTACCACAGAGATAAGTGCCAGCAGGAAGCAAAACCCTACCACCACCATGCGCCACACAAGAATCGATGGCAGCATTGATGGCTTGGTGGTCGAGCGTCTTGCCGTCATCCATCCGTCTTGGGTCATCCAGATAGGCTCAATCATCGTATTGCGTCCCAAGTTTTGGAAGTTAATGTTTTCGCAAGTAAAATTAGGATAAAAGCCCAAGAATCATTGCGTGTTATCGTCCGAATCGTAAGATTATTGAACAGATATAGTACTATGATATAGTTGTTTTGGGGATAGAACAGCTTGGACTTTCCCTATTTTACTCCCATCGAATTCGGAGAGAAGAAAAAGAGGCGAAAACTGGCTTTGTACTCGACAAAAGTGTAACAAATCACAAAAATATCGAATTCTCTGCTGCTATTACAACTATTATTACTATCTTTGCACTCGACAAAAGTGTAACAAATCACAAAAATATCGAATATGGAAATAAAACGCAATATACATCTCAATAGAATCATTGCAAGAAAAGGCAACGGAATGATAAAAGTAATCACCGGCATGCGCCGATGTGGAAAGTCATATCTTCTATTCAACTTATTCCACAATTATCTGATGGAACAAGGAGTTGACGAACAACATATTATCAAGATTGATCTCGAAGACCGTAGAAACGTAGGATTACGAAATCCTGACGCATTGCTCCAATTTATCGATTCCAAGATGATTGATAGCCAACAATATTATATCATTTTGGACGAGGTTCAGCTTGTACCCGAATTTGAAGATGTACTCAATAGCTATCTCAAAGTGCCAAATGCCGACGTATATGTTACAGGTAGCAACGCCAAGTTCTTGTCAAAGGATGTAATCACCGAGTTCAGAGGTCGAGGAGACGAGATTCGTATTACACCACTAAGTTTCCAAGAATTCACTTCTGTCAAAGAGGGAGATCGTGAAACACTTCTCTTGGAATACATGACATATGGTGGACTCCCGCAAGTGGTCACAATGACTGACACACAGCAGAAAGTAGAATATCTGTAAAATCTTTTCTCCCATACCTATATCAAAGACATAAAGGAGCGCTATGATGTCCAGAAAGACGATGACTTGGAAGAACTCATCAATCTCATCGCTTCCAACATTGGTAGCCTCACCAATCCCTCAAAAATAGCAAACTGTTTCAATTCCATCAAGAAGAGCAACTTGTCGAAAGATACCATTAAGATTTATCTTGATCTCCTTCAAGATGCCTTTCTTATTGAAAAGTCTATCAGATATGACATCAAAGGCAAGAAATATATCGACACTCCATCTAAATACTATTTTTCAGATCTTGGACTCCGAAATGCTCGTCTTGACTTCCGCCAAACAGAGTTTACCCATCTTTTGGAAAACACTATATACAACGAGCTGCGCCTACGAGGATTCTCAGTGGATGTGGGACAGTACCCCATTATGACAACCAACGTAGAGGGAAAACGACAACGCACCACCTTAGAGGTTGATTTTGTTTGCAATCAAGGGTACAAGCGATATTATATCCAATCTGCTTATGCGCTACCTACTGAAGACAAGATGAAGCAAGAGCTCAATTCACTGTTAAAGATTAAAGATGGCTTTATGAAATATGTCATTGTCGGAACGCCTACTCCTACTTATCAAAACGACAACGGAATTGTCATCATGAACATCTATGATTTTTTAATGAACATTAACAGCCTTACTATTTAAAACAAACAATGGTGGCATCCTTATCTTTCGAAGAGAAATAAGGATGCCACTATTATATAAAAAGTGCTACTCAACAATTAGAGTCGCTTTACAAAGAACGTGAGAAGCTCTACTTCTGCAAGGTCACTCCCATGAGTCCTATCACCACCTCGTTGCTCAAAGCCTTGAGCTTTAAGCTGCGGAGTTTCTTCTTCGTATTGAGTGGCATGTCGAGCAAGACTGCCGCACCACCATCTATCTCAGAGATGGCCTTCTTGAACTCTGGCATATCAGCGAAACTCTTGTTTTCCTTGCCACCATTGAGGTCATGGAAAAGATGACGGCTCACGATGCCCGTTGACAAGCCTACTCGGTATGGACGAGGACTTGGGATAGGGAAAGCCTTGGCATTCTCCAAGAAATCCTGCTCTATCGGACACCAGTTGCTTGGCGAATGAAGCTCCAACTCATCGGTTGTTCCATCGGTGTATTCCACGATGACGACGCCATTCGCCATATCATATTGCATCGGGTTGGTGCTTCCCGCCATCATCAGGTAGGCATGGGATGCCTTGCCCTTCAATGGGATGCTGATGCTGTCAGGATAGTTATCCCAAAGACTAGTATAGGCGATATTCTTGCCTTCTGACGGAGAACGGAAGAAAATAGTATTGCCAAGAGCTTTTCCATCGGCTGTACTATTAGCTTCACCCTCTTGCTTCAAGTTCAAAGTCAGCATTCCATCCTTCACCATACTTCTCAACTTCGCATCGTTAATATTCGCCGTGCGCTTGGTAGAACACCAGTCGCCGATGCCTTGGGTTGGCACGCAGAGCGTGGTATATGGCGAACGAGGAGATACATACTTGTTCTTGAAGATGTCCGATACATTGCTGTTGAACGCAGCATCCATGTTTACCACCTTGCAAATCTTTGGCTGCACCTCATCGTATGCAGTACCCTTGGCTGCCTCCATCTGCACTGGCTTAGCAGGAGCCTCCTCCTGATAGTTCACCGTAGCCAACTCGATATGCTGGGTCTTATCGGCAGAGAACTCGGTGTCCTTGTATTTGCCACCGCCGATATTCTGACGAATCACGACCTTCAAAGGCTGCTTGAAGTTTTGCGATACCTCGAAGACTTCCTTGCCATTCACACGCTTGAAGCTATAGTCAAGGTAAGGGGTATGCACCGAAGCGCTATCCCAAGCCGCCGGGAATCCTGGGCGGATGATGCACTTGCCCTCCAAAGCCTGAGGGGTGATGCCGTAGAGACCTTCGATGAGCGCACGAGAAGAGATGCCCGTCACATCCGAAAAGTCACGATACCCCTCGCCGATGGCTCTGTCCATGGTGGAAAGTTGTCCGAAATTGCCAGGGCTACGACCGAGATACATGAAGTCGAGCACGTTTGCCTTAAGCAAGCGATAAGCCTCCTCCACCCTTCCTGCTTGATAGTAAGCGAGGACGGTGTGCATCACCTCTGCCATCGCCACATTGTTCAAGCTCCATTCGTATGGCGACCAGTTGGTGGTGCTGATGGTTTGGTATTCCACATTATTATATATATAAGGGATATGCGGTATATGACTATCCACATAGCGAGTGGCCTGATAGTTCTGTTCGGGAGTGCCTACGCCACAGTCGATAGGAGTATAGATGCTCCACACTGCAGCATTCGGATGCACTCGCTTCAACCCCATGAAATCTTGATACTCCGCCCAATGACCTTGGATTGCGGAAGAGCCTTTTTTCCCTCTATCTTCCTGATTCGCAACTGGAGTCTTCACCCAAAGTCGGGCGTTCAAGGCATTCAGTATTCTGTTGGCTTCCTCACGATAAGGCTTCGAATCCTCACCAATGATTTCGGCGATGCGTGCCGCCAAGAGATTGCCACGATAATTATAAGCGGACGAATGAGTCACGGCACCACTATTGTATTGCAAGGCATCGCTAGCCCAGATGCAGCAGTAGGCATCGTAGAGACCATCATTGTCCGGGTCCCAAGCTTGCTTCTCCCATGCCAAATGGCGCTTGATGACTGGCCACATCTTGCGCATATACGCTGTGTCGGCATCAAATTGGAAATGCCATAACAGTTCATCGGTATAAACAAGGTTCATGTCGTAATGGTGGAACTGGTTGTTCTTCTCTGGGTTGCGACAGATATAGCCATTGCTATACATCGGTGTTCCCCACTTGTAGGCACCACGAGCAAGTCCGTTTCCAACGTCCATCAGATGTCCCTTGGTAACAGGCACATCCGTCACCTGACTCTTGGCATAGGCATCGAAATGGATGCGCTGACGGTCTTGCATACCGAGGAAATCGCCCATATAGGCGGCACGCCAACCCGGAAGAGGCATACGCCATCCCACGGCTCCATGCAACCAAACCTGACCACTCCATGCGCCATCGGCTGCCATCACCATCGCCCCTCCTATCGGATTGATGTAAGGATCAGGAGTCGTGAAGGAAACAGTAGAAGACAAGTCCTTTCGCCATTTCTCCGCAGCATTGAATCGTTTTGCCAACTGAGCGTTGTCGCCCGTAGAGATTACCGTACTATCCACCGAGAAATAGATTTCATTGGTAGGCTGAGCAACTGTTACCACTGAAGACTTTCCTTTTTTCTTGGCGGAAGCACTTCTTTTATTATTCTTTAGTGAAGTATTACCTTTAGAGGAAGCACAGGCTTTAGACGGAGCAAAAACCGTTCCCCAAACCGTCTGCAACATTTTTGGCTGCTCAGGAGCCTCAAAAGCATGAGGTTTCTCGAAACTTCCTATGTCGCCGAAGCGCACGAACTTGCTGACTCTCGTCTCACAAATCAAGCCTTCTATCTCCACTTTGTTATCAAATCCATCGGCGGTAAACTTCCAGATGCCTCCCTCGCTGTCGGGATAAGACAAGACGGAGAGTCGCACTTCACCCTTACCCCATCGAGCATCTTTCAGGATATAGTCACGTCTTCCCGCATCGTATATCGCCTTGCAATACGCTGCAGAATCGAGTTGGAAGGTCGTTCCATTGTAAGCGATGCGGAATCGGATGTTGCGATGATTGTTCTTCTTGTAGATGGCGAAGATAGGACGGTCGCTAGTCTCCACACGATATTCGTCCGTGCTACCATAGAGCGCACGGGTATATCGGTTGTTGCCATTCACACAGACGAAGGTTCTGCCTTCTGGTACATAGTTTACTTGTCGAACAACGACATCAGATGCTTTCAGCATAGTTGGCAAACCAATTGCCGCCAACAAGCCCAATATTACGATTTGTTTCATTCTTATTCTTTTCGATTTATTTTTAGTTTGTCCTTTCATCTCCTTATCATAAAAGATAACGAAAGGACTATGTATTTATTTCACATACCATACAATAAGTGTTCTTTCAAGGCATCACTTCGCTGATGCCAAGAACTCCGTTTATTTCGTTATTTTTCCGCAAAAGTAGCGAGAAAGGTACAAATACAAGGGGGAGAATTGTACGCACTATGGGGTTATTATACAGAAAAAAAAAAGGATGTACCATTAATCCTTGACACATCCTCTTATTAGTTTAAATGCTTGCATCTGTCTTCAACGACATTTATGCCATCGAACGATGTGAACATTACATATCTTTACTTCAAATACTTAGCCAATGGGCTCTTCATCTTCTTCAAGCCCTTTGCTACACACTTGGCATTGTGCTGCGCACCCTTCAACGAGGTATGGGTATGGTCTTTCTTATAGTACTCCTTTACCTTCTCCTTGCCTATCTTGTCATAGGAATCGGCAGCGATGTTATGCAAGTCGAGGAAGGCAACGCCTGTCTCATCCACAATCTCACGATACCACTTGCCATAGCTGTCGTTGCGGCGCTCCATCTTGC
>ERZ808270.465-NODE-465-length-23487-cov-2.904618_pt1 | contig 23487 bp, 10 predicted proteins | sample MGYA00521082_ERZ808270 | MGnify/ENA primary metagenome ERZ808270 (study PRJEB31516, sample SAMN03275594) | gut metagenome | biome: mammalia-associated habitat; material: feces | host: Papio cynocephalus | place: Kenya | collected 2012-07-27 ... | reverse complement strand
AAAGAAGAACAAACAGCAGCCCGCAACCTGTTCCTGCTGACAGCCAAGCCTGTGCTCTATGTGTGCAATGTAGACGAGGCAAGCGCAAAGACCGGCAACGACTATTCGCGCCGGGTGGAAGAGATTGCTGCACAAGAGGGTGCCGAGGCTATGGTCATAGCTGCCAAGACAGAAGAAGACATTGCCTCTTTCGAAACTTATGAGGAAAAGAAAATGTTCCTCGATGAATTGGGACTGGAAGAAAGTGGCGTCAACCGACTCATCAAGAAAGCCTACTCGCTGCTCAACCTCGAGACCTTTATCACCGCCGGCGAGATGGAAGTAAAGGCATGGACCTACCACAAGGGCTGGAAAGCCCCACAGTGTGCCGGTGTTATCCACACCGACTTTGAAAAAGGTTTCATCCGTGCCGAGGTCATCAAGTATGCCGACTACATACAGTATGGCTCCGAAGCCGCTGTGCGCGAGGCCGGCAAGATGGGCATTGAGGGCAAAGACTATGTGGTGCAAGACGGTGACATCATGCACTTCCGCTTCAACGTGTAGGCACGCAGGTCCTGCCGTCATCGTGGCGACAGCCCCTTGGCTATCGCCATTTCCTTTTCAGTAACACTTCATTAACACCAAAGATATGCTATCATCGCTATTCTGTTTCATCACGTGGAACCCTGGCTTGGAAGCCTTCCACATCGGTCCGTTAGCCTTCAGATGGTACTCTATGTGCTGGCTCATAGGTCTTGTGCTGGCCTACTACATCGTAAAACAGCTCTACAAGCAGCAAGGCATCAAGGCTGAACTGTTCGACCCGCTGTTTGTCTACTGCTTCTTGGGCATACTGATAGGCGCCCGTCTGGGGCACTGCCTGTTCTACGAGCCGGGCTATTTCCTCTCTTCAGGCAAACACATCATAGAAATGCTGCTGCCTATCCGCTTCATGGCAGAGGGCGGGGTCAAGTTTACAGGCTACGAAGGACTGGCCAGCCACGGCGGCACATTAGGCTTGATGATAGCCCTGTGGTTCTATGTCAAGTGGTCAAAGCTCAAAGTGTGGACCGTACTCGACAATATAGCCATTGCCACTCCGGTAACAGCCTGCTTCATTCGCTTGGGAAACCTGATGAACTCAGAAATCATCGGCAAGCCTACCGATGTGCCATGGGCTTTCATATTTGAACGTGTAGACATGCTGCCCCGCCACCCCGGACAGCTTTATGAGGCCATAGCCTATGCCCTGCTCTTCTTTATCGGCTGGGCACTCTACCGCCGCCAGCCTCAACGCGTGGGCACCGGCTACTTCTTCGGGCTGTGCCTGACGTATATCTTCACCGCACGCTTCTTCATAGAGTACACCAAAGAGGTGCAGGAAGCCTTTGAAGCGGCACTGCCCATCGACATGGGACAGATACTGAGTCTGCCCTTCATTGCCTTGGGTGCATGGTGCATGTGGCGCAAGCCAGGGCTGAAAAGGCAGTAGCAAGGTTCTTGCGAAGGGGCTACCGCAGCATTATAAAGGTGCTGCAACATACCTGCAAAGGAATCAATAAAGTATATAAACGTCAGAAGGGCGGATCAAGCAATTGCTTGATCCGCCCTTCTGACGTTTGCACCTGTAACAGCCCGTGGCTCTACTGCTGCTTTTCTGCCTCAAAACTGCTGATCAACTGCTCAAACACAGGGTTGCGGCGCAGCACCTTGGGGTTGCCTATCGCTATCATTTGGCGGCGCGCACGGGTCAGCGCCACATTGAGCTTGCGGTCTATTGTGTGCCCTTGCTCCGTGAAACAGTTGCTTGTAAGAAAGCCCAACTGGTAGCCCCGCTGTATCGTAAACGAGTAAATAATCACGTCGCGCTGGCTGCCTTGGTAGCGCTCCACAGTGTCAATGGACACCTGTTCCAGTTCGGGCATGCCCAAAGCCTCTATCTTCTTGCGTATCATGGCTATCTGGTTGCGGTACGGCACTATTACACCCACTGTCTTGTTGGTATCAAAGCGGCTGCCCGTCATGCGCCTGATGCGCTGCAACAGGTCTGCCACAAGAGCCGCCTCGGCAGTGTTCACCTTGTCAGAGAGGTCGGGTTGGCGGCAATCTGCCGACGGCAGGAAGATGGTTCGGCGCGTGCGGAGCAGGCGGTCCAGTGCATCAGGGTTGTCAGTAGGCAGATAGTCGAGTGCCGTCTCCTGCTGGTGCGGCAGCGGCACAGGCTCAATGTGCTCCGCTGTGTAAAACATCTCGTTGGGAAAAGCAGCTATATCGGGGTGCATGCGCCCTTGCCTGTGGAGCACACCCACAAAGTCTTGCCGCCCACAGCGGCGCTCCCAGCGTATCAACCGTTCAAAAAGCGAGTCTCTGCAATTGCTGATACCTATGCTTTTCAAGGCTTCCGATGCCACGGCAGACGCCTTGCTGCTCTGCTGCACCACGGCAGGCAACTGCTTATAGTCGCCCACCAGCACAAAGCGGTCAATGCAGCAATGCTCCTGTCCGTCAGCTCCCAGACGGTGAGCAGCCAACAGTCCGATGAGGTTAGGCTCCAATATCTGCGATGCTTCGTCTACAATGGCGAGCGAGAAGTGCTTGATATTGAAGATGAAAGGGCGTGCCACCAGCATGGATGTGGTGCCTGTTATCACGCGGGCTGAAGCGATACGCTGCTTGATATCAGTCAAACGGGGACAGTCTTCCACCGCTTTTTCCAACAGCCGAGACCTGAACCGGGCATCGCAACTGTACTCATTGCCTAACCGGAGGTAGTCTATCTGCGCCTCATCAAGCATTCCGCAGATTTCGTCTACCGCCCTGTTGGTGTATGCCATCAGCAGAATGGTGGCACCGTTGTGCGTCAGCTCCTCCTCCACCATGAAGCGGAGAGCCATGGATGTCTTGCCTGTGCCCGGCGGACCAATCAGCAAATAATAGTCTGAAGCCTGGCCAACAGCCTCTATTACGGCATCATAGCCAGAGTGATAGCTGCGCGACAGGTGCGCCTGTGGGTTACGCTGTGGAGGGCGTTGCCCCAGCAACAGGTCTCTGCGGTGCTGCGGTGCCGTCATCAGTTCGTGCAAACCGCGCACTGCCCCGTTGCTGCCGGCATCGGTAGGAGCATGCTCCAAGGCATAGCGCACAGCGCAGCTCCGCACGCTGTGCACCGTTTCAGCGGTGTTGTCCACAGCCAATATGTCGGGGTTTTGCTGCCCGTCGTTCAGGCATACCGTGATACTGTCGGTATGGATGTCTACCAAATTGCCTCTGAACACAATGCTCTCGGTGGCGTGTGGCTCTGCATCGGCAGGATAAGCATAGAGCATTACCATGTCGCCCCGGCGGAAGTTGGGCAGAAAGTCGTCGCCTTGTCCCGGCACATGAAGGGTTATCAGGTCGTAGCCATTGCCCTCACGGCTCTGCCGCTTGTCGGCAACGGTCAGTCCGAGATAGATGTTTCCCGTCTCTTTCTTTTCGCTTACGGGCATGTTCCACACATCAGCGGCACAGCCTACCACACCCTCTTGCGTACCAATCTTGCTGATAAGCTGCTCCCGATACACAAAAGTCATCATCTGGCAAAAGTAGTCATGCTCCAAGGTTGACAACTTATGCAGCGGCTCGGTAACGGCACTGATCTGCGGATAGAGGTATTGAGAGTAGAACCTTGTGGCCAACCGGCGCGTGTTGACCACTGCCGGCTGCAAGGCATCTATCACATGTTCAAAGCCAAACAGGGCGATATTCATCTCCTGTGCCACCACACTGTTGCGCACGCGCAGTGCTTCTCTGAACAGTTTTCGGTAGTAAGCCACCGTCATCAGGCCCTTGTCAGGCTCATATTTGGAATAAAGCAGCCGTATGTCTGTCTGGTCTCTGCCTATGTTGAAGTTGTATTTCAGCACGCCATAGTAAAGCAACAGCTGCACATAGTGCGGTTCCAGCTGTATGCTTCCATGGCTGTTGGGCATGCCTTTCTCTATATTCATGTTGCGCCCCGACTTCTGTTCCACAAGCAGTTGGAAGTCGGTGGTCATCAAGTCGACACGCCCTTGCAGGCCCAGTCGTTCGCAAATGAACGACGGTTCGAGCAGAGCTGTGCGCCTGCTGTACACCCGCTGCACGGTGCCGTCAGCGTTGCGGCGCAGCAAGTGGGCATTGGTGGAGGCTGACCGGCGGCTGCTGAAGAGCCGCTTGACCACCCCTTCCAGGTTGAGAGCCTGTACCTTGGCGTCTTGCTTGAACTTTACGGGGTCGAAACCGGGGCATGTGCAGTATTCTACCGCACGCTCCCTGAAGTTGGCTTTCAGCGTGTCTGCCAATTGATAGCTATCGCCGCGGTTGATAATATCGTCGAGTGCGCTGCCCGCAAAGTTACCCAACAGAATGGGTTGGCTATTGGCACGGGGCTTCATCCGGTCCAAGAGATAGTTGAGGGGGTGGTGTCCGTACTCCTTGAAGCAGGCTGCCACCGCACTGATGTCGAGCAGATAGTCGGGTTCTACGATGATTAACGTAGGACGGAAGCACTGTTCTGCCACCTCATTGCCCACGCAAACGGGCTGCTGCAACGGCTCCATCTTGCCGTCGAGCAGGTTGAGTTGTGTGCCAGTCCGCACCAAAGAGCAGACATAGCGCAGGTCTTCGTCCGTGCAGTCTACTGCCAACAGCCCGGCATCCAGCCCCCGCTCCACAGCCACGATGATCCGTTCTGCCTCCACTTGGCGCACCACACAGCGCACATACTTCACGTCTATACCCTCCTCTTGGGCATAAGGTTTGCAGTGATTGGGCAACACTGCCACCAGGAAAGCAGGCACATCGGTCTGCGTAGTGGCAGATACCAGCAGTGCCAAGGCACGCAGGTCATAGCCCAAATCTTCCTTGCTCAGCGGTATGTTGTGGTTGGAGTGGCGGCGCATGGTCTGTATAGCCACCCTGTCTGCCCGCTTGACGGCATAGGCTTTGCACAGATAGTCCACCTGGGCAAAAAGATTTCCATAGGCCTGCCGGGTGTCTTTCAGTGCCTCGTGGCAAGCAAGCACCAAGGTTTCGTGTACCATCTTTGCCACCACTTCGGGCTGCGTATCGGCAGGAAGCAGTGCTATCTCATGTATGCGGGCATAGAGTTCGGGCGTGATATCCATCAGCAGACAATGTCTTTTATATGCTTATTGACCGCCCAAGCGGCTGAAAAATTCGATAATCTCATCCCACGTCTTGAAAGGGTCGGTGCCAAACTCCAGCCGGGTGCCCATAAAGTCGGCAGCACCAAAGTCGGAAGAGGGGTCTATGAGATAGTCGCCATACAGAAGGTTCTTCTGGTTGGTAAACACGATATGGTTCCATGCAGGCACATTTACATTCATCTGGCACCACTGCATGTCGACAGCCAGCTGCTCAGAAGCATTGGTGGGTGCGGTGGATACTATGTAAATGTTGTAGCTCTCAAAGAGATAGCGCAATGCCTTGAGTGCGCTGGGTGCCTGGTTGCCCTGCTGTGTGCGCAGCGCATCTATGCTAATGTAGACGATAGGCCGCTCTCTGCCCTCCTGACGGTCGTCTATCCACTGCACCACTGGTATGACAGAGTGCAGCAACACCTTGTCGTTAAGCCGGTGCTCGCCATGAAAAGAAATGGCGTTGCGGTAGTGCTGCGCAAAGACAGGCATGGTGTGTACCAAGGGGTCTTCATCGCCAAAGAGCCCGTACACGCGGTCGTGGCTCTCTTCTTCAGTAACCTGGGCAAAGCATTGGGCTGTAATGTCCTTGTACTCTTCTACCAACGACTTGGTAACCATGAAGTCTTGCACACCGTCCTGACGCGGATTCAGGAAGGTGTTCTTGCCCAACATGCCATGCTTCAGCATGGTGTCGCCCATCTGGAAGGCAGGATTTACCAATATGCGGTCGTAACCATAGAGCATCTCTGCATACATGCCGCCCATTGATGTGCCTATAACCAAGTCGGGCTGTTCGGTGCTGCAAAGGTTGCGCAGCAGTGTCATGGCCTCTTCGGGATGCAGCGGCAGGTCGGGTGCCACAAGGGTAGCGGCAGACAACATCTCTTGAAGTTTTGCCACAGTGCCCGACTGTCCTGACGAGCCAAAGCCGTGAACATAGAGTATCTTCTTGCCTTTCATCAGGGCAGGAAACTGTTTTACATACTTATTTTCCATTTTCTTGTTATGCTGAATGTTTGTATCGTATCTGCTTGCAGCCACTGTTTGCCGTGCCGCAAGCCAAGGCAAAGTTATTCAATTCTTTCTAATCTCACAAACAAAGTTATACTTTGGACTGTTTTTGTTATACTTAAAACTGTTTTCCAAGGCAAGACTCACGGCATATAACATATTTTTTGTAGTTTTGCACACTCGGATAACAACGGTATGAAAAGTAACAACGACATTGACATGCTTCATGGACCCTTGTTCATGAAGATACTTATTTTCGCCTTGCCCTTGGCAGCCAGCAGCGTGCTTCAACAGTTGTTCAACTCGGTAGACGTGGCTGTGGTAGGGCGTTTTGCCAGCAGCGAGGCGTTGGCTGCCGTGGGCAGCAACTCTTCTGTCATCAATCTGCTCATCAATTTGTTTATGGGCATCTCCATGGGTGCCAACGTGATACTGTCCAACCACATCGGCCAGCACGACGAAAAGAGCATACGCAACGCTGTCAACACCATCACCATGGTGGCGCTGTGCAGCGGTATCTTCCTGATGATACTGGGTGTCAGCATAGCCCGCCCTATCCTGGAGCTGATGGATACACCGCACAATGTAATCGATATGGCTGTTGCCTATCTGCGCATCTATTTCTTAGGCATTCCCTTTTTCCTGATATTCGACTTCGGTGCCGCCATTCTGCGGAGCCGCGGCGACACACGCCGCCCCCTCTACATACTGATATTGGCGGGCGTGGTCAACACGGTGCTCAACCTGGTGTTTGTCATCTGCTTCCACATGGGAGTGGAAGGCGTGGCCATAGCCACCGGCATTGCCAACGGCGTGAGTGCACTGAGCATCGTATGGCTTCTGAAGCGTGAGGAGGGAGCTTTCCACCTGCGCATCGGTGACATGAAGATTACGCGTGTGGAGCTGCGCCGCATGCTGCAAGTAGGCGTGCCGGCTGGCGTACAAGGCATGATATTCTCGCTCTCCAATGTCATCATCCAGTCTGCCATCAACGGCTATGGGTCGGCAGCGGTGGCAGGATCGGCAGCGGCACTCAACTTCGAGAGTTACAGCTATTTTCTGATTATGGCATTCAACGGTGCCGCCATCAGCTTTACGGGTCAGAACTACGGTGCCGGCAGAATAGACCGTGTGCGCCGCATATTCTGGATTTGCATGTTCTTGGGCGTGCTCTTCGGTGCCGGCAGCAACTGGCTGTTTATCTGGCAGCGCGATGCGTTGCTCAGCCTGTTTACCACAGATGCCGCCGTACTGGCATTTGCCACGAGCCGCATGTCGGTGGCCCTTGCCACCCAATCCATTGCCTGTGGCTACGAGATTACGGGTTCTGTGCTGCGCGGCATGGGCAAATCGGTGTTGCCGGCAGTGCTTACCGTGTTCGGCACCTGTCTGCTGCGCATCACGTGGGTGTATGTGGTGTGCCCCCATTTTCCGGGCTTCAAGGTGCTCATGGCTGCCTACCCCGTGTCGTGGCTGGCCACCAGTACCATGGTCTGCATAGCCTTCCGGGTGGTGATGAAGCGGCAACAGGCCACACACTGAGCCGCTCTCTTCATATATACGTCTCATTTTAATGGACAGCAAGAGGGCAGACAATCGTTTGGTTGTCTGCCCTCTTGCTGTCTTTAGCCGTCAATGTCCGACAGTGCTTACAGATAGGTAAGCACCGTGAGGCGGTCTTTGTCAAATATATCCTGTGCCACCTGCTGCATCTGCAGGGGCGTTACCTCGTCGATATGGCGGAAAAGCGAGGTAATGTCTTTTTCCCAACCGTAGTGCAGAAAGCTCTTGCCAAAGTCGAGCGCAAAGCTCTCTCTATTGTCGCAAGCCACGCCTATCTGCCCCTTTATCTGCTTTTTTACCGCATTGAGTTGCGCTGCGGTGAGCGGCTTTCGCATTACGCGGTCCAGCTGTTGCGCCACCAACCGACGGCACTTGCTTACATCGTGAGGGTCGCAACCGAAGTAGACACACCACAGTCCGGTGTCTGAATAGTTGACCATAGAGCTTTCTACTGTATATACCAGCCCGTGCCGCTCACGGAGCGAGATGTTCAGGCGTGCGTTCATGCCCGGTCCGCCTAACATATTGTTGAGCAGATAGAGGGCCATGCGGCGGTCGTCGTGCACATTATATGCACGGTTGCCTATCATGACGTGTGCCTGGTGGGTGCTTTTCTCCACCGTCTTGTCCTGCTGCACATAAGGAGTGAGGGGCACCTTGGGCGCTACGTCTATCTGCGGCAGACTGGAAGAAAAGTCTGAAGTGGCTTTTTCAAGCAGCCTTACCAAGCGCTGGAAACTGATGTCGCCATAGGCAAAGAACACCGCATTGTCCGGACGGTAGTGCTCCTTGGTAAAGCGCAGCGCATCGGCAGTGGTGTAGCGGCGCAGCCGTTCCTGCTCGCCCAAGATGTTGTGTCCCAAGGGATGGCCGCTGAACAGCAGGTTTTCAAACTCATCGTAAATCAGTTCTGAGGGCGAGTCGTTGTAGCTCTCTATCTCATCGCATATCACCTCAATCTCTTTGTCTATCTCTGTCTGCGGATAGGTGCTGTGAAACACCAAGTCAGTGAGCAAATCCACGGCCCGTGCCAAGTGTTCCTTCAGTATGGCGGCATAGTACACCGTGTCTTCCTTGTTGGTAAAGGCATTCAGGTCGCCCCCCACCTGCTCCAGGCAGTTGAGTATCTTGAGGGAGTTGCGGCGGGCAGTGCCCTTAAAGGTGGTGTGCTCGCAGAAGTGTGCCAGTCCCTCGTCGCCCGGCTGTTCGTCGCGCGTGCCGGCACATATTTCATATCCACAGTAGACCACGGGCGAAGCCGACGGCAGGTGGATAACTCTCAATCCATTGTTTAGGGTATAAGTATTATAGTTCATAATCAAGGTGCAAACTTACTTATTTTTTCTGACATGCTTGCCTTTTTGTGTTGTTTAGCAACGATATATCATAAAAAAATAGTAAGTTTGCAGGTTACTATCCATAGCCGACAGCAGTGCTGTCGGCAGTATGACAGCAATGCAATCGACTATCGGTTGCACTGTTGTCGGCTGGCGATTGCATTGCTTTCAGTGGCTGATTGCACTGCAATTGTCAGCAACCGGAAAAAGAGAGGACAGAGCCTCTTGCAAAACAAGAAAAAAGCATATTACAACTGAGCGGTTGTATAGACCGCCACCAATCATACAAAACGTACAAATGGCAAAGAAAGACAACGAAGCAACGCCCATGATGAAGCAGTTCTTCTCGTTCAAAGCCAAGCACCCTGACGCACTGCTGCTGTTCAGATGCGGCGACTTCTACGAGACCTACCTGCAAGATGCCGTGGATGCCAGCAGGATATTGGGCATCACGCTGACACGCCGGAACAACGGAAGAAGCGAGGGACAGGGAGCCACCGAGATGGCCGGCTTTCCGCACCATGCCCTTGACACCTATCTGCCCAAACTCATCAGGGCGGGCAAGCGCGTGGCTATCTGCGACCAACTGGAAGACCCCAAGCTCACCAAGAAGCTGGTGAAGCGCGGCATTACCGAACTGGTTACGCCAGGCGTGGCTATGAACGACAATGTGCTGAACTATAAGGAGAACAATTTTCTGGCTGCGGTCTATCTTGCCAAGCAGACGCTTGGCGTGGCTTTTTTAGACATTTCCACAGGAGAATTTCTTACAGGTGAGGGCAATGCCGACTATGTAGAGAAGCTGCTGACCAACTTCTCGCCCAAGGAAGTGCTCTTTGAGCGCGGCAAGCGCGAGGAGTTTGAACGCTGCTTCGGCAACAAATACTTTACCTTCCAGCTGGACGACTGGGTGTTTACCGAACAGACAGCCCTCCAGAAGCTGCTCAAGCACTTCAACGTGAAGTCGCTCAAGGGCTTCGGTGTAGACCACCTTGCATACGGCATCGTGGCAAGCGGCGCCATTCTGCAATACCTGGAGATGACCCAACACACCCACTTGGGCCACATTACATCGTTGGCACGCATAGAAGAGGAGCGCTACGTAAGGCTTGACAAGTTTACCATCCGCTCGCTGGAACTGCTGCAGCCGATGCAGGAAGACGGCTCGTCGCTGCTGGATGTGGTAGACCGCACGGTGTCGCCCATGGGCGCACGCATGCTGAAGCGCTGGCTGGTATTTCCCCTGCGCGACCCGAAAGCCATCAACGAGCGGCTGGATGTGGTGCAATACTTTGCCGGGCATCCCGACTTCAAGGCGGTGATAGACGACCAGTTTCACCGCGTGGGCGACTTGGAACGCATCATATCCAAGGTGGCTGTCGGGCGCGTGTCGCCGCGTGAGGTGGTGCAACTGAAGGTAGCGCTGCAAGCCATAGCACCCGTAAAGACCGTCTGCTACACAGCCGACAACCCCACACTGAAGCGCATAGGCGAGCAGATAAGCCTGTGCGAGAGCCTCAGAGACCGCATAGAACGCGAACTCAGAGACGACCCCCCACAGCTGGTCAACAAAGGGGGCGTGATAAAAGACGGTGTCAACAGCGAGCTGGACGAACTGCGGCAGATAGCCCACAACGGAAAGGGATACCTGCTGAAGATACAGGAACGGGAAACGGAACAGACGGGCATAGCATCGCTCAAGATAGGATACAACAATGTGTTCGGCTACTATCTGGAGGTGAGAAACACTTATAAAGACAAGGTTCCTGCCGACTGGATAAGAAAACAGACCTTGGCACAGGCCGAACGCTACATTACCCAGGAGCTGAAAGAGTATGAAGAGAAGATACTGGGGGCTGAAGACAAGATACTGCAACTGGAAACACAGATATTTACCGACCTTGTGGCAGCCATGCAAGACTATATTCCTGCCATACAGATAGACGCCAATATCATAGCCCGCATAGACTGTCTGCTGTCGTTTGCCAAGACATCGGAGGAGCACAGCTATGTAAGGCCTGCCATTACCGATGATATTGTACTGGATATACGTCAAGGGCGCCACCCCGTAATAGAGACCCAGCTGCCCATTGGCGAGCGGTATGTGCCCAACGACATACTGCTGGACAACAAGCAGCAGCAGATTATCATCATAACAGGTCCCAACATGGCAGGCAAATCGGCACTGCTGCGCCAGACAGCCCTTATCACGCTGATGGCACAAGCGGGCTGCTTTGTGCCTGCCGAACAGGCTACGGTGGGCTTGGTAGACAAGATTTTCACGCGTGTGGGAGCGTCGGACAACATCTCGTTGGGCGAATCTACCTTCATGGTGGAGATGACCGAGGCTGCCAACATACTCAACAATGTGTCGCCCCGCTCACTGGTGCTCTTCGACGAGTTGGGCCGCGGCACCTCCACTTACGACGGCATCAGCATAGCCTGGGCCATTGTGGAGTATCTGCACCAGCAGCCCAAGGCACAGGCACGCACGCTCTTTGCCACCCACTACCATGAGCTGAACGAGATGGAGAAGCGGTTTGACCGCATCAAAAACTTCAATGTGAGCGTGAAGGAGGTAGGAGGCAAGGTCATCTTCCTGCGCAAGCTGGTGCCGGGTGGCAGCGAACACTCCTTCGGTATACACGTGGCACAGATAGCAGGCATGCCCCGAAGCATCGTGAAAAGGGCTGAAGAGGTGCTCAGACAACTGGAAGCCGACAATGCCGAAGTGGGCGGCAACGTGAAGGCTGACACGCAACGCGTGAGCCACAGCAGCGAAGCGGGCATGCAGCTGAGCTTTTTCCAGCTGGACGACCCTGTGCTCTGCCAGGTGAGAGACGAGATATTAGGGCTCGACATCAACAACCTGACGCCCGTGGAAGCGCTCAACAAGCTCAACGATATCAAGAAAATAGTGAGCGGCAAGAGCTGACCAGCCAGCAGAGTTACGGCTCTATTCCACGGTTTCATGCCGCCAACAGACAATGCTATAATAACAACACACAAAAAGGCGCAGCCTCTACATGAGGTTGCGCCTTTTTGTGTGCATGAAAACAGTGTTGCTTTCTCTGCGGAAAGCAGCACTGTTGAGCTGTTATCTTACTACAATCTTCTTGCCATTTACAATGTAAACGCCCTTAGTAAGCTTCTTCAGGTCATCCTGAGTAGCGTTAGCCTTTACGCGGACACCGTTGACAGTGTAGACATCTGCCTTGGCACCTTCTGCTACAACACCGTTGATGCCGGTAGCAGCGCCATTGCCGATAGTCCATGTAAAGCGGTATTCTGTGGTGTTCTCTTCACTGTCAACGATGACAGAGCCTGCAGGGATAACCAAAGTGTAGGTGCCGTCGGCTGTAATGGCTGTAGGACAAGCAAACACAAGCTGGTTGAATTCATCGCCCCACCAGAGGTCATTCTCTGCCACCTTGTTGCCAGAAGCATCTTCTATCCATGCCTTGCCGGCAGCTGTACCTGCCTCATCGGCTTTGGTCCAGGTAATGACAATCTTCTTGAGCTGGTCAACCTTGGTACCTGCAGCAGGGTCGGTAGTTACATCATTGTCCGCTTCACCGCCGATATCAAAGCTGTATGTAAGGGCAGGATTAGTCTTGCCGGAAAGGAAGCCGCTGTCAAACCATGTCTTGTCGCCCCAAGTGTTGGTAGGAATTTCAAGCAGATAGCCGCCGGCATCGGTCAACTCGTTTTCCAGTTCGATGGTAACGGTTCTGCGGTCAGCATCGTTGAACTTCAAAGTAGCGTCATACTGCTTGCGGGCAGCCATGTTGTAGAGAGTAAGCACTTTGGTCTCGCCGTACACATCCTCGTCAAATGTAAGGGTGATGGTCTTGAGAGACTCTACGGTAGACTCGTCGGCAGGTGTTACGGTAGCAGGTTTCAGAGTAGTCTGCGCCTCACCGATAACGGTATAAGGTATCTCTACCTTGTATTCATTAGGCAAAGCGTTGAAGCCTTCGCCTACATAATAAACGCTGTCGTTGATAACCACGGTATAGTTGCCGGCCTCAGTGATAGCCGGTTCGAAAGTAATCTCGATACCGTTGTCAATAGATTTTACAGTAGCCTGTGCCAAGCTGTCGCCCTGCTCGTTCTTGATCCATACGTGGCGGTTGGCGTCATTGCCATAGACAATGGCACTTGTGCTGTTGTCAGCTCCAGGTTTGGTAACACACTGGATAGTGCTGAGGGTCTTGACAGTAGAACCTGGCAATGGAGTAGCCAAGAAGTCGTAATTGTCAATGCTCTTGGACAGAGTGAAAGAGTAGGTGTTGGCGAGCATATAGCGGCCGTACTTGCCTGCTGTCTGTACATATTCGCTGTTGCAGATAACACCGTTGGCAATGCTAACCTCATAAGAGTGAGTGTCTTCAAGAGCCTTGGCAGGAGTTATCTCCACTTGCTTGGCATTCTTGTCATTGAGAGCGATGGTAACGTCAACATCCTTTCCAGTGGTGGTATCAACCATCTTGGCTACACGGCCGGAAGCATTGTCGGCATTGATGGTTACATCTGTATCAAAGAGAAGTGTCATCTTGTTGAAAGAAGCCACGATAGCTTTGTCGGCAGGATTTACCGTTACAGGGTCAAGGTCAGAGAGAAGCTCCGGTCCTGGGTTGAACTTGGCTGTGATGTTGTGTTCCATACCGTCGACAGACACCTGGTCTGTAAGAGACACACGCACGTTCTTGCCGTTCTTCACAGCGTCAGAGATAGGCACAGTGTATTCAATGGCGTTTTCGCCTTGCTCCTCAGAGGTGATGCCTTCTTTTACAACTTCCTGATACTTCTTGTCGTCCTGGGTCTGATATTCAAATTTCACACCGCCAAAGGTCAATGCCTTCTTGTCTGAAAGGTATATCTTGATGAAGTTGTCGGTAAGCTGTTCGCCATCTGCAGGAGTGAAGTCGGCCACTACATTGCTCTTGTACTCCTCGAAAGGAATATTGAAAGTGAAAGAGCCTGAGGTACCCTTACCTGAAGAATAGGCGTTGCTGCCGTCAGCCATCTGCACGTTCTTGACAGAAAGACGCATAGAAGTGTACTTTGTCTTGAGACCCATTGCCTCATAAGTACGCAACTTGCCGGTAAGGTCTATCTTGAGTTGCTTGCCGTCCACGATGATACAAGAAGGGTCAATAGTCTCTGTATAGACATCGCTCTGCTCGGCATAGCCAATCAAGAGCTGTGCAGTAGCGGTCTGGGTTGAGTCCATCGGCATTACGTCATAGTCGAAGTTGAGTACGGCAATGCCTCTTGTGTCGCCCTTGGGCCAGTAAGAAAGGAATGGGTTTGGCATGGTATTGCTTACCAACTGGTGAGGTTTGCCGGGAGCCAAGAACTTGAACACGTAGCTGCCGTCAGTGCCATAGACAATGCTCTTGTCGGCAGCAGAGTGGATACCGGTAACGGTAAGTGTCATCTCCTCGCCGCCTTTGATGATGCCTTTGTCTATCCATGAAGACAGGGTGTCTTTCAAGTTGAAGATAAGGGTACCGGTATTAGGGCTGGTACGGGTTTCTATCTTGCCGTCTTCCTTGTCTGCCGGATAGTTGGGAGCCTTGAGATAAGCCCAAGCGTCTGCATCGGCAGGCATGTTGAAGGTAAGGGTAAGCTGGCCGTAGCGGGTGTCGGTAATGTCAAATACCTTGCCCACCTCGTGGCTGGTGCTCAAGAGTTCCATCTTGGTATTGGTCTCGAGCACACCCTTGAAATACTCACCTTCAGAGAATACGCCTTGGACAACCAAATAATAAGTGGAGTCTTTCTTTACCGAGAAGGTGTAGTAACGGTCATAATAAGTGCCGTCTGTATCAGTAAAGCTTGCCTGGTTGAAGGTAGAAATGCTTGTACCTACCCCACCGTTTTCATTGCCGGAAGTGTAAGCATCTGCCACACCTTCCTGCAAGTAAATCTTAGCTATACCGTCGCTTTGGGCAGTAAAGGTATAGTAAGCATCCTTGATGAAAGGATGATCGTATCTTGTACCAAACTCAAAGGGCTTCCACTCTACCGCTGCAGAGGCAATGCCCAAGCCTGTGGTCAAGAATACGAGCATCAGCAATAGCCTTTGGACTGTTGCCGAAAACATTGTGTTGAATGTTTTTCTCATACTTTGCTTGTTTTAAATGATTAATATATAAATAAACTAAAAAATGTTCCTTTTCGTTGACAATACATCAAAAAAAGTGTTTGCCCTGTGGCGACAAACTACCACCAAAGGGCAAACACCATGTATTATTTGACGATAACGGTCTTGCTTACGCTGCTGTTGCCGCATACGGCCTTTACAATGACTGCACCTTGATAACCGTTGAGGGCTACTGCTACATTGCTGTTGCCGCTGCCGCGGGCTATCAGTGAGCCTTCAAGAGTATAGCATGATACGGTGATTGCACCTGTTCCGCGCACTGCTACATAACCGTTGCCGGTCTTGATGCTGCAACCGCTGGCATCCGGAGATACGGTATTGTTGATACCGGTGCTGATGTCTTTCAGCTTCACTACGGTAGAGTTGACAAGCTGGTTCTTCTGTCCGTCAAAGAGCATAACCACCAATTTGCCGTTGTCTCTAACGGTAATCTGACCCGGATAGCTCAGAGTGATGTCGGCTACATACTCTTTGCCAGCCTCAAGACTCTGCGGATAACCTACGGATGTGCCGTAAACAGACGAACCATAGTAAGTGCGCACTACATCGTTGTGGACGATGCCGTCCACTTCTTTGGCAGCATATTTACCGCCCTTGCCCCACTCGCCCAGCAACGGGTCTTTGGTAGCATAGAAGAGGTTCTCTTGTGAGTTGACCAGACTGTCCTCCAAGGCTACTACAAACACATTGAGGAACTGGTTGTTGAGGTTCAGTGCCGGCTTCACAGTTACTGGCAGTGAAAGCTCATTGGTGCTCTCATCGTAGCTGACAGAAGGTACTGTTACATCCATATCGGCAGGAACATTCAGCTCATTGGCTACCTGATCCATCCAAAGAGAGTTGTTGTAGGTGAAAGTAAAGTCGCCCTCGTCATTCTGGGTCATAGGAGAAGTGATGGAACCGTTGCGCTGTACCATACCGGTAGGAGCCGCTGTGAGGTTCAAAGCCTGTGCATAGCTGCTGACACCTGTACCGTAGGGGTCGCCCTGATAAGCATGGATAGATACAGGTATGAACTGATCGCCATAGGCTTTCTCCATCTGTTCGATTGCCAGAATGCCGAGTGGACAGTTAGGACAGGTAGTACCGGTGTTCTCTTCAAGCACGACGCGCTTCACTGGTTCAAAGGCAAGGTCTTTGACGCTGCTCTTTATTACATCAGTATAGTCATCGAGTTGCAGGTCAATCGTGTAGTTGTTGACCTTTCCTACTGTAAGAGGCAATGGCTTGTCAAAGCTGAATGCCACTGCATCATTCTTCTTCAGAGAGAGACCGTCCTTGGCAAAGGTGCTTACAGTCTTGCCGTCTGCATCTTTCAATGTCAGCTTCACGCTGCTGTAAGTGCGGTCATCATCATTGACAAGCAGTTTTCCTGCCACATTCATTTCATCTTTCTTCACCACTGAAGAGGCAGAAGTAAGCGACATAAGGTACTTCAAGTTGCGCTTTACCTCAATGTTGTCTACGAATACTATGCTCTGGTCGTTATTGTTGTTCCAGAAGCCAATGTATATATTCTTGCCGGCATAAGCAGCCAAGTCAACAGTTATCTTCTCGTATTCACCAGCCAAGCCCTCTTCGCTGTCGCCGATGTTAAGGGTGTATTCCTTGACAGATCCTTCTGCCTTCATGCGTTTGATAACATCGTCTGTCAAGGTACCGATGTTCTCGTCGGCAGTCCAGATAACGAGTTTCAGCACATCTTTCTTGTCTTCCAGATAGCTCTGTGCGTCAAAGGTCAGTGTGCAATACTTGTCAGGGATATTGATCTGTGGTGTAACCATCCAGTCGTCACTCTGTCCTGCCGGGTTATACATAGAGGTAGAAGCGGCACAATAGTCAGAGCTGCCTGAGCCTTCTCTGATAGAGAAGTTCCAAGGCTGGTTGTCAGCGTCAAACTCCAAGGTCTGCATCTCTTGGGTCGGCGTGTTGTGGTCGCCCTCATAGCGCATCATGTTGCTGAGTGCCTGTGATATGTTGTTGAAGTCTTCTTTGAAGAGAGTGGCATCGTCAGTATTGATTTGACGCTCGTATGAGCCATGGTAATTGATTACATACTCCTCATTTTGGCTGCCCTTGGAGCCTACCACGTCTGTAATGGAGCCTGCTGCCAGCACTACCTGATACTCATAGCCGTCATACAGATACTGTGTTGCGGCTGGAGTAAGGGCTGCCTGGTTGCCGGAAGTTACCACAGACATATTGGAAATAAGCTTCTTGCTGTCGCCGTCTATCTGATAGAGATAAGCTTTTGCAGTGCTGGTAGCAGCCACCTTGGTGTCGAAAGTAAGGTAAACAGGGTTGCTGCTGTTGTCTATACGTGAGAGTGTAGAGTGGTCAACAGGGAATACCTCTGTAATTCCGACAGGCTTGTTGGCACGTCCGCGATAGTTGACGGTAATGTCTTTGTTGGTCTTTTCAGTGTTGCCAGCCAATGCTACGGTACCCGCAGGAATTTCTACGGTATACTTCTTGCCGGCCTCCAGGTTGGTAGCTCTGAATGTTACCACCAAAGTATTGGCGTTGGTCTTGTCTACCGCCACAGCCAATGACTTTCTTACAGTCTTTCCGCTCTCGTCTTTCAGCAGCACTGAAGTGGCACCGCCCTTCACGGTAATGTTGTAGCCGAATACCAACTGCACTGTTTCGATAGTGGAGAACTCTGCGTCTGCCGCAGGCGTAGTGGTGTAATCCTCCAGCAGATTGATGGAATTGCAGGCATCGGAGATATGGTCCGGCATGGTAACAACATAGCTTTCACCCGTTGGAGACACCATCAGCGAGAAGCTCTTGGCATCGGCAGACAGGCCGTTCAGCGTACCTGTATTGCTCAAGCTGGTGTATTTTTCAAAGTCAATGCCGTAGGCTTGCTTCAATATCATGCTGAAAGGATACCACAAACCGTTGTTTCTTACATAGAAATCACGCACAGGCGTGTTGAAAGGAGTACTGCCGTAGATGTTGCCGTCGTTGTCGATAAAGTCTACAATAACTTGCTGGTCATCGTTGCCGTTGTATACAGTATTGGCACCGGTCTCTGTGTTATAGACGCAGAAATAAATGTTGTCGTCCTTGTCGTTGACACGATAGACCACGTATTTGCCATTGAAACTGATGCCCGGCACTGCGGCATCCAACTGCACTACATCCTTTGGAAGGTTGGTACCTTCATAGCCCAACTTCACGCTTTTCTGTGTCTTGCGGTCATACAGATAAGCAAGCGGTGCATACATCTGGTTGCCGTAGAAGATAAGATAGCGGCCATCGGCAGACATATTGGAGATAGTCTCCATGTAAGCGCCCTCACAAGGAATGACCGGTCGGTTGGGCAAATCAACGATAGTGTTGGTTGTCAAGTCCCACATCACGCCGTAACGCTTGCAGTCAAAGGAGCTTTCATTGCTGTCCAACGCCCTTCCGACAGCATATTTGCCGTCAGGCGTTACGCAAAACACCTCTCCATAAACATAACCTTCGGGCAATGGCAACTGTGTCCATGTCTGAGTCTGCCTGTTCCAATAGGCAGGCTTGCCTTTGAATATCTCTGCAGTGTATCCGCCTACACCGCCTACCACGATGTTGCCGTCATCCGTAACATCGTTGGCTGCATACTTTCCTGCCGCCTGTTCATCGGTCTCGTTCTTGTCCTTTACAATGATGGATTTGCCATTGTCCACTGGAGTAAGACGGACATTGCCCTTTGCCTGATACTCCAGCTGAATGGGAGCTACGATTACCCACTTGCCGTTATCCGATATGTTCTGGGCTATGGAGTAATCGGCATACTGCGGAATAATAAACTTAGGCTTTGCAGTCTGCTGTGCATTCACACCCACCGACAGCAGCAGGAGCACCAAGCAGAGCCAAAGATTCTTTATTGCTTTCTTCATATTTGTATGTTAACAGTGATTAAATTAAACTCGTTAAAAGAGGCGTTGCCGCCTTCTTGTCTTTTGTAAAAGGAGAATTGAATATGTGTTTGAGTAGACTATGCTTATCGAGAAGAATATTGTGTCCCATAAGCATCCATATAATATTTACCTATTGAGATATTGGTCTGTATCTGTTTTCCTGTCTGCAACAGCCTTCGTTGCCTTGTGTGGATAAACAGCAAGGCGGATGCCCCAGCAAGGACAGTGCCCTTTGGAGCACCCGCCAGATTGCAGTTGTGTAACCGTTATACGGTTTCTACACGGCTGTTTACTTCATGAGCAGCTTTTCTGTCTTCACGCTGCCGTCGCGCATGGTCAGTTTTCTGATTACCATGCCTTTGGTATCGGCAGCCACTCTGCGTCCTGAGAGGTCATAGAAGCTTACGCTCTTGGCCTCGTCAGCAGTAACATTGTTGCTGATGCCGGTATCTTCGGTGTGGATATAGTTCACGGTTACGGTAGGACCTTCAGCCTTTACACCGTACAAGTCTTGTGGAATAAAGCCGCCGGTAGTACCTATTTTCTCCGCTACTTGTGCGTGATAGGTTACAGCTGTGGTGCCATAGTCCTTGAAGAGCCATTCAGCCTGCAATGACTGCGCCACTCCTGCCTTGATAATAGCCTTGCTTGTCATGTTGCCATTGGAGGCTGCACGTGGATAGATGTATTCTCCCTCCTCTTTGTCAACCAAGCATGCACCGCTGAAACAAATCTGATGGGTACCGTTCTCCATTTTTGTTATCTCATACTCCATGAATGCAAACGCTGTAGCATCAGTGGTATTCTTCAGTGCCAAACCAGAAGAAATGCAGTCTGCACCGCCTACATTTGACACCGTAGACACGTTGATTACTGCGTTATCCTCCACTGAGCCGGTCTCGTTGAGTTCCTCATCGATGGTAACAAACTTGAAAGTGTTGTCTGTCTGAGCAAAACTTGTGGCCATGCCCATCATCAAGCCCATGGTCAAAGCATAAACCTTTTTCATCATTTCTTTTGTTTTATATTTGTTATTCTTTTGTTTTCCTTTTTCTTGTCGGTACCTGCTGTACCTGTTTTCCGCTCTAAAGGTCCTGCTGCCGCAGGCTTTTACTTGATTATCTTCTTGCCGTTGACAATATAGATGCCGCTTGGCAGGGTGCTGAGCGTATTGCCGATGCGCTGTCCGTTGAGGTTATACACGCCCTTGCGGCAGCCCTGTGTGCCGCTTGCCGTGGCGCTCTGGATGCCCGAAGTGCGCAGATTGCGGAACTGGAAGCTGATGGTTCCATCAGCGTTTTGGGTAATATCGGTAACCTCTTTGCCCAGATTGTAGGTGCCGTCGGCATTTTTGTTCGCCAAGGTAGTGGCAGGCATGCTACTGTCCGAGATACTGTTGTTGCCGTTAAAGGGATAAAGGTCGCCCTTTACATCATCCACAGTACGCTTTTTGGAGTTGTCTGCCGCCAAAATGGAGAAGCGCTCTTTGTCGGCATTTACAGTATTGGCTTTCCATGCTTCGGCATCATAATCTACATGCGACACCAGCAGTCCGCTGGCGTAAAGGCCTGCATCGAACCCCGTCTGCTGCCTGTTTTCAAGCAGGAAATACTCGTCTTTGTGGTTGTCATTATATATAATGTAGGTGTCTCCACCCCCAGACAGCGGCTTCATGCTGTTCACTACGGTGTCTCTTGACAGCTCTATGGGCTGCTGCCAGCCACAAGCCATGCGCTCCCAGGCAGTATATCCGGCGGGCTTGAAGCCACCGTCAAGGTAGTTGCCCATGTTCATGAGGTCCCACACGTATGTGCCATAGTTCAGTTCGGTAGTGCCGAACGAGCCTGTATCATACATATCGGGCAGTCCGAAGCAGTGGGAGAACTCGTGGCAGATGGTGCCTATGCCGTCTACTACGCCGCCTTCGCCCAACTCGCAGCTAATGGCAAACTTCTCGATGGTTACGCCATCGCGCTCAAAAGGAGCCTGATCTGAACCCAAAGCCTTCAGGCTACCCTCCTGAGGCCATATCAGGTTAGGGTCGTCAGCATTGGTGTTCTGCCCCTGTCCGGCGTAGAGTATCGCCAACTGGTCCACTACCCCATCACCGTCCCAATCGTATTTGGAGAAGTCTACATCGGCATCGGCTTTCTTGCAGGCGTCATAAATCATCTTGCCGAGGTGAACATCCTGCCCGCTGCTGTTGTCCAAGCCATAATAAGAATAGAAGTTGCCCAGCTTGTAGGGTCCTACCACATCAAACTTAAACTTGAACTGGCCTTTGCTCTGCGCCAAGAAGTAGTCGTAGACGCTCTCTATATAGCCCTTGTCAGGGTCAGTAAAGTTCTCTTGGTTGATAACTTTGTCGTAGAAGTCATGCGCCTCGGGGGTTTTGAACTGCTTGGCTTCTATGGAGCCGTCTTTCTTTCCCGGGAACTCCACGAGTATAATCAAGCCTCTTTTCTCGCCTGTATAAACTGTCTTGGCAGCAGCCTTTGCCTGGCTGCTGCGGCGCAGGTTGGCAGTCTGTCTGGCTGCATTGGCAGTCTTGGCACGCTCGTTAAGGTTTACCGACACATAGCGTTGGCTCTCGTTGTCGTAAGTGTAAGCATTGCCGTCGGCTGTTCTCCAATAGTGAAAGAACTCATCACCTGTCAGTTCAGCTTTTATTTGCTGTCCGTCAGCCAATGTTATGGTCTTCCACAGACCTTGTTTGGCGGGCACTGCCTGTGCCAAAGTAGCGGCTAAGCACAGCGTTAATGCCATGAATGCACGTTTCATCATTTTCCTAATAGTTAAAGTGATCTTTATAAAATGTTATTTAAATAACTCTTCTTCATTATTGTCTTACCATGTAGCTTATTCTCTCAATAAGCGGGAAAGGGTCCTGTTAGTATGCAAGCGTGTACGCTAACAAAATGGCGTTTTGTAACAACCGCCTTTTGTTTCCACCTGTTACACTATATCACAGCTTTACAATATGTTATTGCAGAGGGTGCTTCATTACGCCTGTAAACTACAAATTGTAGGCTAACATCCCTTTAAATATTACAATTCGATTGCTAATTCATGAATTTATATGCAAAGTTAAAGATAAATAGAGACATTGTGTCGGTTATTCATGTTAATAAAGCATAAATATAAAACGGTTTCTGTTGCATCTTCATTTTGAAAGCATTTTTATGCCTTTTGCTTACAAATCCGCAACCTGCAAAAACCTCTTTGCGTTGGCAAAACCCACCGGCAAGCACCTGTCTGCCCATCCCCTCTGCCCAAACAAAAAGCGACCTACACACCACGTGCAAGCCGCCTCTTGAGCAAAAGATGTATCGCTACATCTCATTACCATCTTTTTTATTTGTACTTTAATTAACAAAATTTAGTTGTATGTCAAAATTCCATCTTTAATATAAATGCCTTTGGGCAGCTCATGAAGGTCTTTGGTCATCTTCATGCCTTGCAAGTTATAGATACCTTTACGCTTGGTGCCGGCAGTTTTCACCGTAGTGATGCCGGCAGAAGGGTCTACCACATCCACATAGACAGTGCCCAGTTCATGTATGTATCCTTCGCGCACATAGCCCATCTCTACCTTCAGGCGTGCCTCTTTGCTGCAAGAGGCATCCAGAAGCTGTGTAGGCAGGTAGGTGTATGTAAAGGTTTTCTCTTCATCTTGGTTCACATAGAAGTTCTGTTTGTACCAGTCTATATAGTAGCCGTTGGTTACATCGTGTACCGAGCAGTAGATGCCGCCGTCATAATAAGCGCCTGTACACGCCACGGTGAGTGCCACTATAAGGGATTCTCCATAGTTGACGACAGGCTTCACTGCCTTTATCTCCTTGCACTCCAAATGCGCTTGCAAGCCCTCGTCGCTGACCACGTTGAGTGTGCAGGTGCCTATGCTGCCCGCATTGTCTGCCGTTACCTCCATAGGATATTCGCCTGTTTCGGCTGGCATGGTGCCGTTGCAGAAGATGTCTGCCGTCTCTCCCGGCTCCAGGAACACATAGTTGCTGCCTATCTGCTTACCATTGAGGCTGACAGCCACCTCACCTTGATAATAGTCGCCATTGTTCACCACGGTAACATAGAAGCTCTGCACCTTGCCGGCTGTGGCACCGTCCAGTCCGTTGGTATAAGAGGGGCGCTCCGAGGGATAGAGTTTCAAGGTCTCAGCCGGATAACAACCCAGGGTTACCTCATTGCCTTTTACCTCCATGCTCAGCGTTGCTGCCGTACCTTTGCCCTTGGCGGTAGTCATGACATAGATGGTTTCGCCGTCTGGACTGATGATGGGTCTTACGGTATATCTGCCGTCTGTCATT
>ERZ808270.464-NODE-464-length-23535-cov-7.700767_pt1 | contig 23535 bp, 18 predicted proteins | sample MGYA00521082_ERZ808270 | MGnify/ENA primary metagenome ERZ808270 (study PRJEB31516, sample SAMN03275594) | gut metagenome | biome: mammalia-associated habitat; material: feces | host: Papio cynocephalus | place: Kenya | collected 2012-07-27 ... | reverse complement strand
TAGATGGACTTTGGCTTATTTGTTTCTACAATACGGCTTGTATGGGATGCTTACTATATATATAGGTATATAATATGCGCGAGAGGTTGTGAATCCTTTTATGAGATTCAACCTCTCGCGCATTATGGTTTTATTCTTTAATTTTTATACCCTTTCCTTGTTAGTGGTAGGCATTACTCCTCTTACGAGGTAGAAGAAGATATGCACTACGCCGAATATGACAGATATCCACATCAAGAGGCGGCTTTCGTGCCATCCCACGGTCTGCTGATGCCAGAAACCCGTAATGATGCAGAGGAAGGCGATGAATACGCCGATGCAGCTCAGTATGGTCTGTCCGTGCCGGCGAACGCTTCCCCCGCCAACGATGCTGTGCTTTACGCCGTAGAAGGAGTAAATGTCTAATCCAATAAGCATCCAGATGACGAGTCGGATCCACGTTTCGGCTGGGAGGAAGAGCATCATGCCTACGCAGCATACAACGCCCGCAGCGGGTATCCAAGGCACAAGTGGCGTCTTGAATCCGCGAGGTGCATCAGGCTGTGTGCGGCGCACGACGATCACGCCCAAGCAAACCAAGGCAAAGGCGAAGAGCGTGCCGATGCTGGTCATCTCGCCTGCAACATCGGGTGGAACGAGGCCTGCAAGCACACAGATAATCACCATGAAGAGCATGTTGCTGCGAGCTGGAGTATGGTAACGCTTGTGCAGATGGGAGAAAATGGGAGGCAATAGTCCGTCTTTGCTCATGCTGTAGAACACGCGGCTTTGGCCAAGCATCATCACCATTACCACACTTGCGTAGCCAAGGAGAATAGCTACGATGATGCCGCGATTGAGCCAAGGATAAGCTGGTACGACAGTGCCATCAGCCATGGTCGGTCCCATATGAGCTACAGCGGTAGCTGCTGGTGCGATGCTATCAGCACCGATGTACTGGTGATAGTCTACTACGCCAGTCATAACGAATGAGAAGACCATATAAAGCACGCTGCACACGATGAGCGAACCGAGAATGCCAATAGGCATGTTGCGGCGTGGATTCTTGGTCTCCTGTGCGGCGGTGCTCACGGCGTCGAAGCCAATATAAGCAAAAAATACGATAGCTGCACCTCGCAATATGCCCGACCATCCGTAGTCGCCGAAGTTGCCTGTATTGGCGGGGATAAATGGTGTGAGATTCTCGGCTTTGATGTATTTGAAGCCAATGAATATAAAGGCGAGCACAACGGCGATCTTGAGTGTGACCATCAGATCGTTGAACTTAGAACTTCCTGCCGTGCCACGCATCAAGATGAATGAGAGCAGGATGACGAGTAGTGCTGCTGGCAGATTGAACATGCCCCCATCAGCAGGGCAGGCTGTAAGCTCTATAGGCAGCGGGTGACCTAAATCCGACATCATTACGCAGAAATATCGGCTCCACGAAATGCTAATTGCCACTGCTGCTACGGCATATTCCAGTACGAGATCCCATCCGATGACCCACGCTACGAGTTCACCCATCGTAAAGTAGGAGTAGGTATATGCCGATCCCGACACGGGAAGCATGGAAGCAAACTCAGCGTAGCAGAGTCCAGCGAGTGCGCAAGCAATCGCTGCGAGTGCAAAGCTAATTACAATGGCGGGTCCTGTGTGTTCTCCCGCCACGATTCCCGTAACGGAGAACAGTCCGGCACCAATAATCACGCCTACGCCGAGAGCTATTAGTCCGCCTGGCCCAAGCACACGCTTCAAGCCCTTACCGCCTTCGTTCTCGGCTTCGTGGAGGAGTTCCTCGGCTGTCTTTTTTACAAATAAATCCATCTCAGTTTAGTCTTTATGTTGTGTAGAATAGAGAGCTACTTCATCATTGCTCTCTTTATAGTGTTCGTTTAGTCTTTGCTTACTGATTGTGAGGGGTGGAGATTCTAAAACTTCTCACCAGATAGTAGAATATATGTACCAATCCAAAGATGGTGCCAATCCAGAAAAGCGTCTTGTCGGCAGTCCAGCCCAACGTCTGCTGATGCCAGAAAGCCGTGATGATACAGAGCACAGCTACAAACACAGCAATGGCATTGAGCACCGTCTGTCCGTGGCGCTTCTCTGTTCCTCCGCCGATGTGGCTATGCTTCACGCCGTACGAAGAATATATGTCCAATCCGATAAGCATCCACATGACCAATCTGATCCACGTATCGGCGGGAAGGAACAACATCATGCTCACGCAGCAGAGCACGCCTGCGGCGGGAATCCAAGGCACCCACGGAGTCTTAAATCCGCGTGGAGCGTGGGGCTGAGTGCGTCGCACGACGATGACGCCTAAGCATACAAGGGCAAATGCCAGCAGTGTGCCGATGCTCGTCATCTCGCCTGCTACGCTTGCAGGCACCACTCCAGCGAGCAGTCCGATCACGGTCATGAAGAGCAGATTGCTGCGTGCGGGAGTATGAAAACGCTTGTGTAGGTGAGAGAAGAGTGGGGGTAAGAGTCCGTCGCGGCTCATGCTGTAGAACACGCGGCTCTGTCCTAAGAGCGTGACGAGCACCACGCTTGCGTAGCCCATCAAGATGGCAAGGATGATGCCTCGATTGAGCCAGGGATATGCAGGAACAATCGTGCCGTCTGGACCCATATCGCCCATATGAGCGATAGCAGTTGCTGCGGGTGCAATGCTGTCGGCGCCCTTGTAAGCATGGTAGTCTACCACCCCCGTCATGACCAGTGCAAATGCCATGTAGAGCACGGTGCATATGAGGAGAGATCCTAAGATGCCGATGGGCATGTTGCGGCGTGGATTCTTAGTCTCCTGAGCCGCTGTGCTGATGGCATCGAACCCAAGGAAGGCGAAGAACACGATGGCTGCACCGCGCAGCACGCCCGACCATCCGTATTCACCAAATACTCCCGTGTTGGCTGGAAGGAAAGGTGTAAGATTGTCGGCTCGCATATACTGCACACCGATGCCGATAAAGAGCAGCACTACGGCAATCTTGAGCACGACCAAGAAATCGTTGAACTTAGAACTGCCCTTTGTGCCGCGCATCAGGATGAGTGAGAGCAACACGATGAGCAGTGTAGCTGGTAGGTTGAACACGCCCCCATCGGCAGGACATGCCGTCCACTCCACAGGTAGCCGTATGCCGATATCTTGGAGAATCACGCAGAAATAGCGGCTCCACGAGATGCTCACCGTCATAGCCGCCAGTGCGTATTCCAGCACGAGGTCCCATCCGATAATCCAAGCCACGAGTTCACCCATCGTAAAGTAAGAATACGTATAGGCCGACCCTGCTACGGGTATCATCGAAGCGAACTCGGCATAGCAAAGTGCTGCCAACGCACAGCATACGGCTGCGAGGGCAAAACTTAGAATAATGGCAGGTCCTGTATGCTCGCCTGCCACGATGCCCGTCACCGAGAATAGTCCAGCGCCTATAATCACGCCTACGCCGAGTGCGATGAGGCCGCCCATACCCAGTACACGCTTCAATCCTTTGCCGCCATCGTTGCTGGCTTCTTCTATCAGCTCTTCAGCCGTTTTTTTAGCAAATAAATCCATTATGGTCTCTTTTGTCAGTATTTATGCTGCAAAATTAGCAAAATGTTTTGTATTGTGGTCTATTGTTGTGCATGAAAGCATAGAGGGTGAACGGGTAAACAAGTTAACGGGTGAACGGGTGAACGGGTGAACGGGTAAACAAGTTAACGGGGTAACGGGTAATCAAGTTAACGGGTTAACAAGTAAATATGTCTTACACTACTTCCTCCTTAATAGGGAGCGATATAGCTTGACTAACTTACCCGTTAACCCGTTAACCCGTCAACTCGTGGTACTCTGCTTACGCATGCACATACGTGCCAATCTTCTCGCCGCTGAGCACCTTCTTGAGGTTGCCATATACGTCCATGTTGAACACGTAGATCGGCAGTTTGTTCTCGCGACACATAGCCGTGGCAGTGACATCCATCACCTTGAGGCCACGAGCCAACACCTCGTCGTACGAAATCTCGTCGAACTTTGTAGCCGTAGGATCCTTTTCGGGATCGGCAGTGTAGACACCGTCTACGCGAGTGCCCTTGAGCATCACGTCGGCTTCTGTCTCGATGCCGCGCAGTGAAGAACCCGTATCGGTGGTGAAGTAGGGGCTACCCGTGCCGCAGCTGATGATAGCCACTTCGCTCTGTTCCATAGCCTCGATGGCTTTCCACTTGCTGTAGAATTCACCAATCGGCTCCATGCGGATAGCGGTGAGCACGCGACTCTTCACACCAATGGCGCCAAGAGCCGAACTCAGTGCGAGCGAATTGATCACCGTGGCGCACATGCCCATCTGGTCGCCCTTTACGCGATCGAAGCCCTTGCCCGCACCGCTCAGTCCGCGGAAGATGTTACCGCCGCCAATGACGATGCTGATCTGTACGCCCATAGCCAGAGCTTCCTTGATCTGTTCTGCATATTCGTTAAGGCGCTTTACGTCGATGCCATAACCCTGTTCTCCCATCAGGCTTTCGCCGCTGAGCTTTAGGAGGATACGTTTGAATTTAGCCATTGTTTTCTATTCTGTTTTTAAGGAAACGCGCAGCAGATAGCCGCCCGCTCGGGATGATATAATTCTGTAAGACGATCTTGTTTGGGCAAAATTAACGATTTATTCTGTACTTGACGCTGAAAGCCCGATTTTCTTTTTCACTTTCGGGAAAAGCATCGTTTGCACACCGCCTCGGCATGCCAGATAGACTATGAATGCCGTCCAAAGTCCGCTATTGCTCGAGGGCAAAATCGCCAGAACTGCAAAGAATGCTCCCGCAGCAGTCATCATGCTTAGGAGCATAAGGCGCGTAGAGGTAGTGCCGATAAAGAGCCCGTCGAAGAGGAATGCCGTAAAACTCGCCACAGGCACTGCGCAAGCGTAGGGAAGGAATCGACGTGCACAGTCTTGGACCGAAACATCGTCGGTGAGCAGTCGTAGCAGCGAGTTCCCACCAACGAAGTAGACTATTGTGTAGACCGTGACTAAAGCCGTGCCCCAACCAAAGAGATGGCGCGTGAGCCTGGCGAAATCCGTCGTACTACGTGCTCCGTAGAATCGGCCGCCCAGTGCCTCACCAGCGTAGGCAAAACCGTCCATTACGTAAGAGAACAAGATGAAGAACTGCATGAGCAACGTGTTGGCAGCCAATACTTGATCGCCCTGTGCTGCCCCATAAGAGGTGAAGTAAGTGGTCACTGCAATGAGGCAGAGTGTACGCAAGAAGATGTCGCGATTGACGCCGAAAAACTTTTTGAGTGCCGAAGCCTCTATCACATGGCGCCACTTGATACCTCGTGCAGAAGTTTGATGCTTCCATGTCCATACCCCCAGTGCAATGAAAAGTCCCACATACTGCGCAATGAGTGTGCCAGCTGCCACTCCCTCCACCTTGAGGTGGAAAATAAATACGAGTGTGCAACTCGCGAGCACATTGACCACGTTTTGCACAATCGCCGTTACCATGGGCACACGTGCATTCTGCATGCCCAGAAACCATCCCGTAAAGCTGTAAAGCCATAGTACGGCGGGTGCGCCCCATATCAGCACGTGATAGTAGGCGCGAGCGAGTGCAGCCACTTCGGGCGAGGCGCTTACGAAGTGGAGCGTGAGGTCGATTATCGGTCGTTGCAATGCGAGCAGTAAAAGCGATATACACGTGGCCACGAGCAGTGAGCGTAGCAGCACGCATGTGGCTTCTTGCTGATTGCCCCGGCCGTAGGCTTGAGCCGTGAGCCCTCCCGTTCCCATGCGGAGGAATCCAAACAGCCAGTAAGCCATGTTGAACACCATGCCGCCCAGTGCTATCGCGCCGATATAGGAAGCCTTGCCCAGGTGACCCACAATAGTGGTATCGGCCAGGGCAAGTAGCGGCACCGTAATATTCGACACGATGCTCGGTAGGGCTATGTGGAGTATTTGACGATTCATACTGCAAAGTTACAAAATTCCGTGAGATTAGCATGTGCTGCATAGCATCCTCGCGCGCGCGTTACAGCATGTTTTCGGCTTGATATACTCGCATCTTGCACGGAATTGGCTGAACCACCTTGATAATCATGATATTATGTAGATGCTCTACTTGCACTTTGCTTGCACTCTTCCTTCAGTCTTGATTGCACGGAATTATCCCTCGTCCGTGTTGAAATTATCCCTCGTTCGCGTTGAAATTATCCCTCGTTCGCGTTGAAATTATCCCTCGTCCGTGTTGAAATTATCCCTTGTCCGTGTTGAAATTATCCCTCGTCCGCGTTGAAATTATCCCTCGTCCGCGTTGAATTTCGTCCTTATCATGCCGCGAGACGCGTCGCCCACGGAGCAGATACTAATCCTTGTAGCATTCTGGCAACGTTGGTGGAAACTCATAGATAGTGACGGAAAAGTGTAGGCGAAAGCTATGCCTTTGCACTGCGTAAGGTGCTGACAATCAATGCTGTATGAAAGAAAAGTGAAAGATGACGCTTCTTGGGGAGTAAAAAACGACTGATGCGCGCGTACGCGTGAGAGAAAAACAGTACAGACTCAGATATTTTTTGTAACTTCGCACTTCGTAAGCATTAGCATAAGATAAGTCCCTCATGCTTACGGGGCACAACGATGATCAGAAAGAAGAAAATAATCATACCCGTCGCCATTGCGGTCGTAGCCGTGCTGGTGGTGCTGACGCTTTACATATTCATTCCTGTCTCTCGAGAAAGACAAATGGATGCGCTATGCCGAGTGCAAGCACATGGTGCCTATGCCATCGTGTTTGCACCCAAGGATACGCTATTCCTTTCGCTTCGCGATGACAGTTTGCGCAATGCGGCAATTCATGCCGACAGTCTGCACGACCATTGTGATCAGACGGGCGTTTTTGTATCAAACAACGGCTGTCTTGTTACTACCGACACATTAGTCGCTGAAGTTCCCTCCGAGATTACGGGCAAACCGCTACTCGCTCGGCTTGAACGCATCGATACGTTGCTCACCAAGCGGCTGAAGAAAGAAACGGCAGAAGAGGATGAACTCAACTATTATGCACGCACGCATACCGTGGTAGATGATGGATACAATGACGTGATGGCTTACAGAACCGTGGTCACTATACATAAGGAACAGACCGACTCGGCACTGCAGAAAGTGCGCAGAGCCATCAAGGACGCATCGCACATCAAAGCCACCATGCAAATTCATGCAGCGCTGACAACACCTTATACCCAACAGCCCATCCGAGCACGATTGTTGGCTCGCGATCATGGTTTGCTTCTCTTGCAGACAGCAGATGAGGCACTCCCCGTGGGTAGTACCCGATTCTCGGTCTATCGCTTTGGCGTGCGCCGATTGAACAGCAAGTTGCTTGCTTTCAATGACTTGGGAAGCCAGTCTGTCGGCCAGTTGCCACAAGAAGTCAGTCGCAAGGCGATCCTCTTTCCCGCGTGTGAGGGTGGGGCGTGGGTCAATAGATCGGGACATCTCAGCGGCATAGAGCATGGAGGCAAGCGCATATCATCGCTCAGCGTGGCACGCCTCATGCGCAAGGTGCATTGTTGGCCAGCATGGTGGAGCTTAAACTTTAAGGCTTGGATCAAAGGACAACGTGGCACTACACCAAAAACATCCATGGAAGATCGTCCCAAGAGAGTGCTCCTCTGTGTGCGCACCCTTATGGCCGACAGTGCTCTTTACGAGGGTGAAGCCTTGCAGACAGCGAAGGAATTGAAGCGTGAAGGCTACGGCATGCTGACCCGAAAAGATGGTACCACACTGCGAGGCATGTGGCATGCCGACACCATCGGCGAGGGCGAACTCACCACAGACGAAGGTCTATACGTGGGACAGCTCGACTCGCTCATGCGCCCCAAAGGGCAGGGCCGGTTCTACGGAAAGGATGGAGCTTATTATGAAGGCGAATGGAAAGCGGGCAAGCGCAGCGGACACGGATTTAGCGTGAATGGGCGACAGATTGTCCACTGTGGATCATGGAAGAATAATCACTTCCAGGGTGAACGCATGATCTATACCGCCGATCGCATTTACGGCATCGACCTCTCGCGCCATCAGCATGAGAAGGGCAAGCGCAAGTATGGCATCGATTGGTCCAACCTGCGCATTACCAGCTTGGGCGGTGGCAGTCGTCGCGTGCAGGGTAAAGTGGACTATCCCGTATCGTTCGCTTATATCAAAGCCACCGAGGGCAAGACGGTGTTCAATAAATACTATCCTTCCGACCTCCGACAAGCGCGCAAGCATGGCGTGGCAGTAGGTTCGTACCACTTCTTCAGCACCCGCAAATCGGGCGCACAGCAGGCGGCTTACTTCCTAAAGATGGCTTGGATAGCTCCCACCGATCTGCCCCCTGTGCTCGACCTTGAGCCTTCCGACAAGCAAATACGCGATATGGGAGGCGATGCTGCCCTGTTCCGACAAGTGATGGCGTGGCTACGCATCGTAGAGCAAAGGCATGGCAAAAAACCGATACTCTATGTCGGTCAGCTCTTCGTCAACAACCACTTGAAGCATGCACCCGCAGCCTTGAGAAACTACGACGTATGGATAGCACGCTACGGAGAATTTAAGCCCTACGTGAGGTTGCTCCACTGGCAACTCACCCCCTACGGCCGCGTGAGAGGAATACATGGCGAGGTCGACGTGAACGTGTTCAACGGAAGCAAAGAAGAGTTTCTCAACTATCGTCGTAGTCATTAAATAGGGTGTCAATATGGCTGCGAAAGTGGCAAATAGTGAGGAAAACGCAAAGTTTACTTGGCATCATTCGCAGAAAAAGCTAAATTTGCCGCGCTTAGAATCCCTATCGGGTGAGCAAACTAAAGCATGACAACAATCTAACATTTTAAATATATACCAGGCATACTCCGTACCCTTATTCCGAAGAATCACCAGAAAGCTGATACTCTTGACAGAGAATAAAAGGCGGAGAGAATGCCCCACAAAACACAAGTGTATATGAGTCTGAAAATAGTAGTACTTGCTAAGCAAGTGCCCGATACCCGCAATGTGGGTAAGGATGCGATGACTCCGGAGGGTACGGTCAATCGTGCCGCACTTCCCGCCATCTTCAACCCCGAAGACCTCAATGCGCTCGAACAAGCGTTGCGTCTGAAAGAACAAAATCCTGGGTCTACCGTACATATCCTCACAATGGGACCTCCGCGTGCAACGGAGGTGATCCGTGAAGGTCTTTATCGCGGTGCTGATGGTGGCTATTTGCTCACCGATCGTGCATTTGCTGGTGCTGATACTTTGGCTACGAGCTATGCGCTGTCGCAGGCTATCAAGAAAATAGGCATTCCCGACATCGTGATCGGTGGACGTCAAGCTATCGACGGCGATACCGCACAGGTGGGACCACAGGTGGCACAGAAGCTCGACCTCAATCAGGTGACCTACGTGACGAGCGTAGACGAGGTGAAAGATGGCAAGGTAATCGTGACTCGCCACATCGATGGCGGTATGGAACGCGTTGAGGCTCCCATGCCTATCCTGCTTACGGTCAATGGTAATGCTGCTCCCTGTCGTCCGCGCAATGCCAAGTTGGTCATGAAGTATAAGCGTGCTTCTGCCCCCATGGAGCGCCCCGCAGAGAATCTTCCCTATGCTGAGGAATATGACAAGAAGCCTTATCTCACCATCGCACAGTGGAGTGTGGCCGACGTAGATGGCGACCTCAGTCAGTGTGGATTGGCAGGCTCGCCCACGAAGGTGAAGGCTGTACAGAACATTGTGTTCAAGGCCAAAGAGAGCAAGCGCCTCACAGGCTCTGATGCCGACGTAGAGGGATTGGTAAAGGAATTGCTCGAAAGTCATACGATAGGATAATATGCTAATATGCCTGCATGGCAGAGCCGACAATGCTCGCTATGCGCTGCATTAGCACATTAATATATTAACCGTTACGTTAGGGGGGGGCTGTTAATTCTGATGATGGGATTTGTGTGTTATTGGAAGTGTATTTTTGTAAGTAAAGGAAGGAGCATAGCGGGCTATGTGACTGAGTTTACTTACAAAAAGGCGCTTTCAAGAACATACAAATCGCACATCAGAATAGAATGCTTTATTCCTCAGAATTAATAGAACCACCCGTTAGCATATTACTCACAATGAACAACGTATTCGTATATTGCGAAATAGATAAGACCCAAGTGGAGGAAGTGTCTTACGAACTCCTGACGAAGGGTCGTAAGCTCGCCAACGAATTGGGCGTGCAGCTCGAAGCCATTGTGGCAGGTTCGGGCATCAAAGGAAAAGTAGAAAAGGAAATCCTCTCGTATGGTGTGGATAAGCTCCACGTGTTTGATGCTGAGGGGCTCTTCCCCTATACTTCAAAGCCGCATACAAGCATTTTGGTCAACCTCTTTAAACAAGAGAAACCGCAGATCTGCTTGATGGGGGCTACCGTTATTGGTCGCGACCTCGGGCCGCGCGTGTCGTCATCGCTCACAAGCGGACTGACTGCCGATTGTACAGCCCTCGAAATTGGCGACTTCGACGATAAGAAGAACAAGACTCACTACGACAACCTACTCTATCAGATCCGTCCCGCATTTGGCGGTAATATCGTAGCAACAATCGTCAATCCCGAACATCGTCCGCAGATGGCTACCGTACGCTCCGGCGTGATGAAGGCTGAAAAGGTGGCTGATGATTACAAGGGCGAAGTGGTCTACGAAGATGTGGCAAAATTCGTGCCCGAGACAGACTATGTGGTCAAGGTGCTCGAACGCCATGTAGAGAAGGCTAAGAATAATCTTAAGGGCGCTCCCATCATCGTGGCTGGTGGCTATGGCGTAGGTTCTAAGGAAGGTTTCGATTTGCTGCGCAAGCTCGCTGACGAACTTCATGGAGAAGTGGGCGCAAGCCGTGCAGCAGTAGATGCTGGCTTCTGCGAACACGACCTCCAGATCGGACAGACTGGTGTGACCGTTCGTCCGAAGGTATACATCGCCTGCGGCATTAGCGGAGCTATTCAGCACGTGGCTGGTATGAAGGAAAGCGGTATTATCATCTCTATCAATACCGATCCCGACGCACCTATCAATCAGATTGCCGATTATATCATCACCGGCAGCGTGGAAGAAGTGGTTCCCAAACTCATTAAGTATTACAAGAGCAACAGCAAATAATCATGGCAAACAATTATACTGAGCATCCTGAGCTGAAGTTCGAACTGAACCACCCGCTCATGAAGCACATCGTGGAACTCAAAGAACGTAACTTCCGCGATAAAGACGAATTCGACTATGCGCCGCTCGACTTCGACGACGCTATGGATAACTACGACCGCGTGCTTGATATCACTGGCGAATTGGCTGGTACAACTATCGCCGACAATGCCGAAGGCGTAGACCAAGAAGGACCTCATCACGAGGGCGACCGCGTGCGTTATGCAAGCGGTACGGCTGAAAACCTCGACGCAATGGTGAAGGCTGGACTCAATGGTATGACGATGCCTCGCCGCTTCGGTGGACTCAATTTCCCCATCACTCCGTATACAATGTGTGCAGAGTTGGTGGCTGCAAGCGATGCAGGATTCGGAAACATCTGGAGCCTGCAAGACTGCATCGAGACGCTCTATGAGTTTGGTAATGAGGATCAACACAGCCGTTTTATTCCCCGTATATGCGCTGGCGAGACCATGTCGATGGACTTGACCGAGCCCGACGCAGGATCGGACCTTCAGCATGTAATGCTCAAGGCTACTTATAGCGAGGAAGAAGGTTGCTGGTTGCTCAACGGCGTAAAGCGTTTTATCACCAATGGCGATGCACAACTCCATCTCGTTTTGGCTCGTTCGGAAGAAGGTACTACTGATGGTCGTGGCTTGTCAATGTTTATCTACGACAAGAATCAAGGTGGCGTAAACGTTCGTCGTATCGAAAATAAACTCGGTATACATGGAAGTCCTACCTGTGAACTCGTCTACAAGAATGCGAAGGCAGAGCTCTGCGGTGAACGCAAGTTGGGCTTGATCAAGTACGTCATGGCGCTGATGAACGGTGCTCGTCTGGGCATTGCTGCACAGAGCGTAGGCATTTCTCAGGCTGCTTACAACGAAGCACTTGCTTATGCTCGCGATCGCGAACAGTTTGGCAAGGCTATCATCAACTTCCCCGCCGTCTACGATATGCTTTCGCTCATGAAGGCTAAACTCGATGCTGGTCGTGCATTGCTCTATCAGTGCTCTCGCTACGTCGACATCTACAAGGCTCTTGATGACATCGCTCGTGAACGCAAGTTGGAGCCCGAGGAACGTAAAGAGCAGAAGAAGTATGCTAAACTCGCCGACTCGCTCACACCGCTCGCCAAGGGCATGAACTCTGAATATTGCAATCAAAACACTTATGATGGATTGCAGATTCATGGTGGTTCGGGCTTCATGATGGAATATCCCATCCAGCGCTATTACCGCGATGCACGTATCACTTCTATTTACGAGGGTACTACACAACTTCAGGTAGTAGCAGCTATCCGCTATGTGACCAATGGCTCTTATTTGGCTCAAATGCGCGAATTCGAAGAGGCCGCAGTAAGCGATGGCTTGAAGAGCATTCAGGCCCGTGCCAAAGCTATGGCAGATAAGTTTGAAGAAGCCACTAATCACGTGAAGGAAGCTGGCGATCCCGCTTTCCATGATCTCTGTGCTCGTCACCTCATGGAGATGGCTGCCGACGTGATTATGCTTCACCTTCTCCTTCACAATGCCACGGAGAACGCAGAACTCTTCGGAAAGAGCGTACGCGTATATGCCAACTTCGTAGAGGCTGAGATCGCTAAGCATCATACCTTCGTGATGAATCTCACTCCCGAAGACGTGGACCAGTATCAGCAGGCATAATCCCACATAATCCCACATAATCCCAAATATTCGGATTAATAGGCATATATGAATAGAAGTAATGAAGCACATTCATCCTAAGTAATAGATTGCCTATTTATCCTTTAGATATCAGAAACAGACAGACTTTGTGAAATATATCGCAAGGTCTGTCTGTTTTTCTTGCTCCAATAAAGTGGTCTGCACGTGAAAAAGTTGTATTTTTGCAGAATGTAGGCACATACGGCTCTTTCTTAAGAAAAAGCCTCAACGACGAATGCCGTTCCTCATAACATGATACTGATAAAGAAATTAGACCTATACATACTCAAAAAGTTCCTTCTGATATTCGCAGGAGCCTTCTTCGTGGTGCTGTTCGTATTCATGATGCAGTTCACGTGGCGCTATGTAGACGATCTGATTGGCAAAGGCCTTTCCTTCGATATCCTTGCCAAGTTCTATTGGTATATGGCCATCACGTTGGTGCGCGACTCCTTGCCGTTGGCAGTATTGCTCTCTTCACTCATCACTTTCGGTAATTTGGGCGAATCGTTCGAACTTCTCGCTATGAAGGCGGCTGGCATTCCCTTGATTCGCATCATGCGCCCCTTAGCGATATTTGCTCTCGCGATGACGTGCACTTCGTTCTATTTCCAAAATGTCGCTTCCCCAAAAGCACAGATAGAACTGAAGACACTGCTCTTCAGTATGAAGGAACAGTCGCCCGCGGTGGAAATTCCAGAAGGCGTATTCTATAATGGTGTACCCAACATAAATATCTACGTGCAGAGCAAGAATACCGCCACGGGCATGCTCTACCAGACTATCATCTACAAGACTGATCAAGGTTTCGACCACGCACAAATCGTGCTCGCAGATTCAGCTCGCCTTGAAGTGACGCGTGATAAGCAGCATCTGCATCTCGACTTGTGGAACGGAGAGCAGTTTGAAAGTCTCGAATCTTCGAGTGGCTCGCAAATGTTGCAAGGAGGCGCTTACGAACCATTCGATCGAGAAACTTTCAACTATAAGTCATTGCTCATCGATTTCGATAGCAACTTCAATATGATGGACAAGAATCTGCTATCGGGTATGCCTACTGCAAAAAATATGCTGCAGATAGAGCATAGCGTAGATTCAATGAATCGAGACCTCGACTCCATCGGCCGTCAATACTACAAGGACGCCATTCCTGTCTACTATCGCCATCCGCAAATCTCAGAGCAAGACTCAGCTTTGATGCTTCGCATGTTGAAACAACACGTTGCGCAACAAGCTACAGCATCCGCTCAAGCCAAAGGAACTTCAGCTCAAGCCAAAGGAACTTCAGGTCAAGCAAATAGAGCATCGCGCCAACAGCTTAGCGCTGTGCCCCTACAAATAGATACGGTGTTGACAAAAGCTCCTGCTGATAAGCTGCAAATGGCACAACAGACAGCTCTGTCAAACGTCAAGTCTATAACTGCCGACTTGGAATGGAAGGCTATGAACACGGATCAAGAAGAACGCGATATTCGAAGCCATTGGGTAGAGTGGCACAACAAAGTGACCTATTCTATAGCATGTCTGCTATTCTTCTTCGTGGGCGCTCCCTTGGGCGCAATCATCCGCAAGGGTGGCTTAGGACTTCCTACGGTGATATCGGTAGCAATTTTCATCGTATGGTACGTGATTTATATCTCGGGCATGAAGATGGCACGTGATGGTAAGGTCGATATGGTGCTCGGTATGTGGATAAGTTCGATGGTAGTAGCTCCATTCGGCGTATTCTTCACTTACAAGGCTAATAAGGACTCTGTGGTATTCAATATGGATGCTTATCGCCATTTCTTTGCCCGTCTGTTTGGCTTGCGCTCTAACCGTCACATATTCCGCAAGGAAGTGATAATTGAAGAACCACGTTTAGAAGTAATGCTCGACAATCTGTCGCGGCTTAAGGAACTATGCGTGGCATACAACAAGAAAGCACATCTTCTTATTGCCCCCAACTACGTGCGCACCTTCTTCCGCTATACTCCAGATACGGCTGTAGAGGACATCAATGCGTTAATGGAGAAGACCATAGAGGAACTTTCTAATAGTAAAGATCGCAAAGTGCTATCGATGCTTAATAACTTCCCTATCATTTATACGCATGCCCATACGTCGCCTTTCCACAACAAAAGCCTCAATGTGGCTGCAGGCATACTCTTCCCCATAGGATTGGTGCTTTGGTTTAGAATATGGCGTTTCCGCTTGAGACTGCAGCGTGATCTTCGTGTTATCGTTCGCACCAGTGATCGCTTACAAAGCGTTATAAAAGGACAATCAATAGCTGAAGAAAGTGCAGAAGGCGCGTACGATGGCTCTAATTATACAAGTGCGGCGAATGCAGAAAGTGCGGGTACAGTTTCTGCCAGTGCTACATGGAGCGAAAAGGTTAGGCGTCTCATGACGAAGCGCAACTTGTTCTTTGCGGCCCTCGCTACTGTGGCGCTTATTGCAGTGGGCATATATGCTCATAACGCATGGCGCCGTTATCAGTACAAACGCTATATTCAAGAGCATGGCGAAATGACGCCCAACACACCTGAAGGCGTTTCTTCTGATGCGCCTCTCCCATTCAAGGGTCCAGTGAATGCGCGATAAATAAAAGTGAATGCACGATAGATAAAAGAAAAAGCACGATAGATAAAAGAAAATGCGCTTTTGATAAAAGATATTTTGCGAAAGATAAAAGATTTGCGAAAGATAAAAGATGATTTGCGAAAGATAAAAGAAAATACGCAATAGATAAAAGATATTTATCCAAATAAGAATATATAAATGAGCTCATTCAAACTCGCCTCAATAGAAGAGGCTATACAAGACTTTAGAGAAGGTAAATTCGTAATTGTGGTCGATGATGAAGATCGCGAGAACGAAGGCGACCTTATCATGGCAGCAGAACTCGTCACTCCAGAGCATGTCAACTATATGCTCCGCAATGGCCGTGGTGTGCTCTGTGCTCCGATTACAATAGAGCGATGCAACCAATTGCAGCTTGAGCATCAGGTACAGACCAACACGAGCATGCTTGGAACACCCTTTACCGTCACCGTCGATTTGCTCGAAGGTTGCACAACGGGTGTGAGTTGTCATGACCGTGCTGCCACGATCCGTGCTTTGGCTGATCCCGATTCACGCCCTGAGAGCTTTGGACGTCCTGGTCACATCAATCCGCTCTATGCACAAGATCGTGGCGTGTTGGCTCGTGCGGGCCACACCGAGGCAGCTATCGATATGGCTCGCTTAGCGGGAATGCATCCTGCAGCCTGCTTGATAGAAATCCTTAACCCCGATGGCACAATGGCTCGTATGCCGCAGCTCCAAGAGTTTGCACAGCGTGAGGGGCTACACATCATTACGATCAAGGATTTGATAGCCTATCGCTTGAAGACGGAGTGCTTAGTAGAGCAGGGTGAAGAGGTGGATATGCCCACAGAATATGGTCATTTTCATTTGATCCCGTTCCGCCAAAAGAGTAATGGCTTGGAGCATATTGCTTTGATTAAGGGCGAATGGAAGGAAGATGAACCCGTGTTAGTGCGTGTACATTCATCCTGCATGACGGGCGATATCTTTGGTTCTGAACGTTGTGATTGTGGTGAACAGCTTCACAAGGCCATGCGCATGATTGAAAAGGAAGGCAAAGGCGTAGTGCTCTATCTCAACCAGGAGGGTCGTGGCATCGGTCTGATGGCAAAAATTGCCGCTTACAAATTGCAGGAAGAAGGCTACGATACGGTAGATGCTAATATTCATCTGGGCTACGATCCCGATGAACGCGACTATGGTGTAGGTGCACAAATCCTTGGAATGCTTGGCGTGAGAAAGATACGCCTTCTTACCAATAATCCTGTGAAGCGCGTAGGCCTTGAAGCTTATGGCCTTGAAATAACGGAGAACGTGCCTATCGAGATCACTCCTAATAAGTACAACAAGCGTTATCTCGAGACCAAGAAAGAACGTATGGGACATACTCTTCACTTCTAAGCATATCGTAAGAAGTTACGCGTAGCAAGAAGTAACGCATAAGTTTCTCACTCTGTCTAAGTTTGAAATGCAATAATTCTAACCTATCATAAATTTATCATTATGGACTACAACATGTACAGCTACACTCCTAATGAGCCGGAAGCTACCATTCGTGAGAGAAGTAGTGCTTTTCCCGCGCTGATGTCGAAAGTCTATCTTTGGATGACTTTGGCGCTTGCCATAACAGGCCTCACTGCTTATTATGTAGCAGGCAATGAGCAATTGTTGTTTAGTATTGCAAGTAATCAAGCCGTATTTTGGGGACTGATTATCGGTGAATTGGCGTTGGTATGGATTCTTTCGGCTAATATCAATCGTTTGTCTTTCCCCGTAGCGGGTCTCATGTTTGGAGCATACTCCATACTTAATGGTGTTACGCTCTCGTTCATCTTCTTGGCTTATACCATGGAGAGCATCGCAACGACCTTCTTCGTTACGGCAGGCACGTTTGGTGCAATGAGCCTCTTGGGCCTATTCATTAAGCGCGATCTCTCTGGTGTGGGTCGCTTCTTGATAATGGGTCTTTTCGGCTTAATCATTGCTTCTGTCGTCAATATGTTTGTTGCCAGCAGTACGCTTTCTTGGGCAGTATCCTACGTTGGCGTGTTTATCTTCTGTGGTTTGACAGCATACGATACGCAGAAGATGAAAGACATTCTGCAGCGAAGCGAAGGCATGGGTCAGACCAACATGCTCAAGATAGCTCTGCTGTGCAGTCTTTCTCTCTATCTTGATTTTATCAATTTGTTCCTCTATCTGCTTCGCTTCTTCGGCAATAGCAGAAACTGAGGCACGTTCACATTTTGATGCCTCTCCGCTCCAGCAGTGTGAGGGGCATCTTGCATAACTCTCCAAACAGCTATCAGAGAAATGCCAGCACACTAATGGTGCTCAAACATTCCCATAGCAACACACTAAACATTCAAATAAAATGCTTTCATCACTCGTAAACCGCTTGGCCCCTTCGGCCACTCTCGCCATGTCGCAAAAGAGCGCAGAACTCAAGGCACAGGGCATTGACATCATCAATCTGTCGGTAGGAGAACCCGATTTCAACACTCCCGACCACATCAAGGAAGCTGCCAAGAAGGCTATCGATGAGAATTACTCTCGTTACTCTCCCGTGGCAGGTTATCCTGCACTGCGTAAAGCCATCGTAGCCAAGCTCAAAAACGAGAACGGCTTAGACTATACTCCCGACCAAATCGTATGTTCCAATGGTGCCAAGCAGTGCGTGTGCAATGCTGTGATGGCGCTCGTGTCGCCGGGCGAAGAAGTAATTATTCCCGCTCCCTACTGGGTAAGCTACCCGCAGATGGTGCTTATGGCCGATGGTAAACCCGTTTTTGTCGAAGCCAAGATAGAGCAAGACTTCAAGATCACTCCTGCTCAGCTCGAGGCTGCCATCACTCCCAGGACTCGTGCCATCATCCTCTGCTCTCCCAGCAACCCTACAGGCTCTGTATATAGCCAGGACGAACTTGAAGCACTTGCAGAAGTGCTTCGCAAGCACGAGGGCATCTACGTGATCAGCGATGAAATCTATGAACACATCAACTACGTAGGTCATCACGCCTCTATCGCTCGTTGCGAGGGTATGAAGGAACGTACCGTTGTAATCAATGGTGTATCTAAGGCTTATGCCATGACAGGTTGGCGTATAGGCTTCGTAGCTGCTCCGCTTGAGATTGCTAAGGCTTGCAGTAAGCTCCAGGGTCAGTATACCAGTGGTCCTTGCTCTGTAAGCCAGATGGCTGCCACAGAAGCCTTTGCAGGTCCTCAGGATTGCGTGGAGACCATGCGTCAAGCCTTCCAGCGTCGTAAGGAGCTCATCGTACGTCTCGCCAAGGAAGTTCCCGGTTTTGAGGTAAACGATCCCCATGGAGCTTTCTATCTATTCCCCAAGTGTAGCTATTACTTCGGCAAGACCGACGGAGAACGCGTTATCAAAGACTCTATGGACTTTGCCATCTACTTGCTCGAAGTAGGCCACGTAGCCACAGTCGGTGGTGCAGCTTTCGGTTCTCCCGAATGCTTCCGTATGAGCTACGCTACAAGCGATGAAAACATCGTTGAAGCCCTTCGCCGTATTAAGGAAGCCGTGAGCAAGTTGAAGTAACGCTCTGTATAAGCTTTCAAATGAATACAAAGAGGCGGTCTGTCATTATGCAGACCGCCTCTTTGCGCTAATATAGTTCCATCAGTGCGCGTGCCAATGGTAGAAAACGCTCTATGCTCTCCTCAGAACTCACACACTAATGGTATGAGTAAAGGCACGCTCATATCGAGCAACATTCCGTGGAAAAGTGCCACGGGAATCATCTCTTTGCCCGAAACACGGCCAATGGCAGGCAAGCAAACGTCTACCGAAGTGACCCCCGCTGCTGTAATAGGCGCTAAGGGTCCGAGTAGCTTGCGAATGAGCGGAGCACAGACCAGGGCAATAAGTTCTCTAAACACGTTGCTGAGCAAAGCAATCGTGCCCAGCTCTGCCGCCAATTGTTCGCCCAGTGAAGGCAGTTTGAGCTGTGTGACCAATATCGACGAGAGTGAATAGTAGCCCATGCCGCTCCCCACAGCCATGCAGTCGAACACGCTCCAATGGGTCAGAGCCAAACTTACTAATGCTGAAAACAGTACTGTGCCCGTGATAGTGGTCAGCGGGAGAAGCAACATCTTCGGACGGAAATTCTTCAAGATCGCTTTAAAGTTGTCGCTGCAGCCCACGCTCAGTCCCACTTGGAACATCAGCGCATATAATATATAGAGTGAAAGATTGTGGAGTTGCCAGTTGATGCCACACACATGGCCCAAGACACATCCCACCACAAACATCAGCAATACAACGATGCTCTGCATCATGCCTTTTCCTCCTTCTCTTTACCAATGACGAAATGCCATATCAGCCAGCCGCCTAATGCACTTCCCGTCATGGCAGCAATGCAAATCATTAGAGCCTGACCGCCATACGTCCAAAGATTGTCCACGATGAGACGATTCTCGCCCACCGAAAGTCCAAGGACAAATAGCATGAAGCAGATAGTCAGCGTAATCGTGAAATTTACGTGACGTAAGCCCTTCCAGCGCCGGAGTCCGAATCCTGCCACCACACCGCAAAGGGCCACCATTATTACTGAAAACATTGTTCTTAAACGCGTTATCCTTCAGAGCCGAGCGTGCAGCAACGGCCCAGAAGTAGTATGATTCTTTATAGATTGGGAGTGCAAAGGTAGCAATATAAAAGCGCTCAGAGGGTGCTAAAGTGCCGAAAATCGGAAAAACATTCGTCCAAAGCGTGCTAATCTGCTCATCTTATTGTACCTTTACGCTCCATAACCTTACTACCAACCTAATGCCTCAGATGCAACGGAATGTCGATACAGTGTGAATTCCTATTCTTCTGCATAGAGAGGCTATCAAAACAGACTGTCCTATGACCATAGCAGAAATCATAGCCAAGCAATTAAGCCTGCGCACTCGCCAAGTAGAAAGCACTATCAATCTCCTGACAGCTGGAGCCACCATTCCCTTCATCAGCCGTTATCGAAAGGAAGCAACGGGTGGGCTTAACGAAGTGCAAGTGGCGCAGATCAAGGAGCAAAACGACCGACTCGAAGAACTCGTGCACCGTCGTGAATACATCCTTCAGACCATAGAAGAACAGGGAAGACTTACCGATCCCTTGCGCCAGCGCATAAGCGAATGTTGGGACGCCACCCAGTTAGAAGACCTCTACCTTCCCTTCAAGCCCAAACGTAAGACCAAGGCAGAAGCTGCGCGCAAGAAAGGACTTGAGCCCTTGGCAGAACTTCTTCTCACCAAACCCTATAATCGTCCGGAGGAAGCTGCTCGCTTCTTTGTGAAAGGCGAGGTAAAAGATGTAGACGAAGCCCTGCAAGGAGCACGCGATATCATAGCCGAACGCGTAAACGAAGACGAACGTACCCGTCAGACCGTACGCCGCTCGTTTGAGTGCACCGCCATGATTCGTTCTAAGGTGGTCAAGGGACATGAGGCTGAGGCAGGCAAATTTCGCGATTATTTCGACTGGAGCGAACCCCTTCGTCGCTGCACTTCCCATCGCCTCTTGGCCATGCGTCGAGGCGAGAGTGAGGGCTTCTTGCGCGTGAGCATCTCGCCGTCCGACGATGCCGATTGCATCTCACGTATCGAACGTCCGTTCGTCAAGGCTGGCTCGCCTGCTGCCACGCAACTTCAGACAGCTATTGCCGATGCCTACAAGCGCCTGCTTCGTCCAAGCATTGAGACCGAATTTTCCGGACAGAGCAAGCACAAAGCCGATGAAGAAGCCATTCACGTGTTTGCAAGCAATCTCAAGCAACTACTTCTCGCCCCACCCTTGGGGCAGAAGCGCATCATGGGCATCGACCCAGGCTTCCGTACAGGCTGCAAGGTGGTATGTTTAGATGCTCAGGGCAATCTTCTTCACAACGAGACCATCTTCCCCCATCAACCTCAGAATCAGTATGCTCGGTCGGGCTTCAAACTTGCTACACTCGTAGAGCAGTATAAGGTGGAAGCCATCGCCATAGGCAATGGTACGGCAGGCCGCGAAACCGAGGATCTGGTCAAAAGCCTGCATCTGAAGGATGTCGACGTGTTTCTTGTGAGCGAAGACGGAGCTTCCGTCTATTCCGCTTCCAAGTTGGCACGCGAGGAATTCCCCGACTACGATGTCACCGTGCGAGGAGCCGTGAGCATAGCCCGTCGTCTGGCCGATCCCTTAGCAGAGTTGGTCAAGATTGATCCTAAGTCGATCGGCGTAGGTCAGTATCAGCATGACGTAGACCAGTCGGAACTCAAGAAGTCGCTCGACCTCACCGTGGAGAGTTGCGTCAATACCGTAGGCGTCAATCTCAATACAGCCTCGAAGCATCTGCTCACCTACGTCTCTGGACTTGGTCCGGCATTGGCGCAAAACATCGTAGACTATCGTGCAGAGCATGGAGCCTTTCATTCTCGAAAAGAACTTCTCAAGGTGCCTCGGCTCGGAAGTAAAGCTTACGAGCAGTGTGCAGGTTTCCTCCGCATACCCGATGCCTCCAATCCGCTCGACAATACGGCTGTGCATCCCGAACGCTATACACTCGTAGAGCGTATGGCGCGCGATGCTGGTTGCGATGTGAGCACGCTTATAGCCTCTCCCCAGCTGCGTGCGGGCATCGATCTCAATCGCTACGTAAGCGACGAAGTAGGTATGCCCACGCTCACCGATATCATGCAGGAACTTGCTAAGCCAGGTCGCGATCCGCGCGGCACTGCCAAGGTGTTCAGCTTTGCTGACAACCTTCATTCGCTCGACGATCTTCGCATAGGCATGGAAGTGCCCGGTGTAGTGTCCAATATTACCAAGTTTGGATGTTTCGTAGATATGGGCATTAAGGTGAAAGGCCTGATCCACATCTCGCAAATGGCAGACCATTATGTGAAAGACCCTGCCGAGGTGGTACACATTCAGCAGCAAGTCATGGTTAAGGTGATCGATATCGACGAGGAGCGTGGACGCGTGGCGCTGAAACTGATTAACGGATAGAGTCCGGATAAGAAGTTTGTAGTTGGGCTGCTAATATAGTACGTAATGCCATGCTAAGCATTTTTCTAAACTCCTAAACTCATTAAACTTATTCAACTCCCAAACTCCCTCTTATGACAGACCAAGACTATATGCGCAAGGCTCTGGACCAAGCCCGTATGGCTTACGATCGCGACGAGGTGCCTGTAGGCGCCGTAGTCGTGTGTAACGATCGAATCATAGCCCGCGGCCACAACCTTACTGAGACCCTCAACGACGTAACAGCCCATGCAGAGATGCAGGCTATTACCGCTGCCGCCAATTCTTTGGGTGGCAAATATCTTGATGTGTGTACGCTCTATGTCACGGTAGAACCATGCGTGATGTGTGCGGGTGCTATCGGTTGGTCGCAACTGGGTCGTCTCGTCTATGGCGCAGCCGACCCCAAGCGCGGCTTCAGTGTATATGCACCCCATGCACTTCATCCCAAGACGCAGGTCACGAGTGGCGTGCTCGAGGAAGAGTGTGCCCAACTGATGAAAGAATTCTTTAAGCGTAAGCGCTGATATCCAATCAGAATAGTGCGTATTAATAATTAGCATACCTATATCTATGGCTGATCACAATCTGTTAGGGCAGGAGGGTGAGCGACAAGCTATGCTTTATCTCATGCACAAGGGTTATACGCTGCACGATCACAACTGGCGCTCGGGGCATCTTGAGATCGATATTGTAGCAGAGTGGCATGGCGAGATAGTCTTTGTAGAAGTAAAGACGCGTAGCAACGAGACCTTTGCTTCAGCAGCCGAAGCTGTCACCATGCATAAGAAGCGCAACCTCATAGCCGCTGCCCGTGCTTACTTGGCCTATCACCATCTGACCGACCAACCCTATAGCTACGACATTATCACCGTGGTAGGCACCGCCCCGCCATTCCAAATCACGCATCTGTGCCATGCTTATAGTGAAGAAAAGGTGCTATATTCAAGTAATAAGTAACAAGTAATAAGTAATACATTCTTGCTCATATCAAGTAATAAGTAATTCAAGTTTCGGATTTAGTATGGGCGGGCTGAAAGCCCAATGATATTCATAGCCCAGGGCATCGCCCTGGGTAT
>ERZ808270.461-NODE-461-length-23569-cov-3.573701_pt1 | contig 23569 bp, 18 predicted proteins | sample MGYA00521082_ERZ808270 | MGnify/ENA primary metagenome ERZ808270 (study PRJEB31516, sample SAMN03275594) | gut metagenome | biome: mammalia-associated habitat; material: feces | host: Papio cynocephalus | place: Kenya | collected 2012-07-27 ... | reverse complement strand
TGTTACCAAATCCAGTGAAAAGTCTTATTACAACGCTGTCAACGACCTTCTGAACCAGTACTGGGATGCCGAACAGCAGGCCATGGATATCGGCGGCAGCACAGACAATGATGCAAGTATCAAAGGACAGACCATGATGGGCGATACGGTCGATCCGATATATGATGAGATTTACAGCAACATGGCAAAACTTATGGATGCAAATGTCACCGAGGGAAACAAACTTGCCTCCCTGCTTTCCATTGTTGGTTTATTATTTATCATCATTATTGTAGCCATTATCATCCTTTGTCTGATTACATCCACACGGATGGGCGCTAAGATTGCCACAGGTATTGCCGATCCGCTTATAGCATTGGAAGCCCGGTTAAAGACATTTGCAGTCGGTAACTTACACGATCCATTCCCAGTTGTGGATACCAACGATGAAGTATCCAGCATGATCGACACGGCCAACCAGATGGCACAGCGTCTGAACGAAGTCATCGCCGACTGTGGTCTGATGATGGAAAACATGGCAAATGGAAATTATGCCGTCCGCAGCGATCATACGGATAAGTATTCCGGTGATTTTGAAAAACTACTTCTTTCTATGCGAAGCATGCGTGATGCCATGGTAGATACCATCCGCACCATCAGCGAGGCATCTGCTCAGGTAACTGCGGGCGCTTCCAATTTGTCACAGTCTTCCCAGAGTATGGCAGAAGGAGCTACCGAACAGGCCGGAGCCGCTGAACAGTTACAGGCAACCATTACTGATATTACAAGTAACATTGATCATGCCGCTACACAGGCAGAAGATGCTTATCAGCAGGCACACACATATGCTGACGAAGCCAGAACAAGCAGCGAAGAAATGAAAGTCATGGTAGAAGCCATGGCACGTATTGATGATACTTCCCAGAAGATCGGAAACATCATTTCCGAGATCGAGGAGATTGCCTCACAGACAAATCTTCTTTCCCTCAATGCTTCTATTGAGGCTGCAAGAGCCGGAGAAGCCGGACGTGGATTTGCAGTCGTTGCAGATCAGATCCGCCAGCTCGCAGAACAGACTTCCAAGTCTGCCGTTGATACACGTGAACTGATCGAGGGTGCTTTACAGGAAGTTTCCGAAGGAAATCAGGCAGCTGAAAAAGTTTCCGCATCTTTGAACCATGTGGTAGAGGGAATCGAGCAGATTGCCCAGTCCTCCAAATCTATCAGTACGGTTTCCAGAGATCAGGCAGATGCCATGGAACAGGCAGAACAGGGCGTCAACCAGATTTCGGAAGTTATCCAGTCCAATTCTGCGGCAGCACAGGAATCCTCCGCTACCAGCGAAGAACTCTCCGCAGAAGCTACTTCTCTGGATGATCTTGTCGGAAGATATGTATTACCGGAGCAGTAAAAGATTCATAAAAGTCATAAAAATCGAGGAGCATATCATGATGATATGCTCCTCGATTTTTTGTATTACAATTCATTTTTTACGGACCAGTCGTTACGCTGATCCGTTGTTTTCTGTTGTTTCTATACGTTAATTTCTGCAGTAACGCCGAGTTCCTCTTTGTGTGCATCGAGTACCGGACGAACCACATCACGCAGGAATACTTCCACCTGACGCGGCGCACGGCCTACATACAGCTCCGGCTTTAAGTTTGCCTCGATCTGCTCTTTTGTCAGACCAAAGGCCGGATCTGCGGCAATCAGATCTACCAGATTGTTATCCTTGCCTTCTTCTTTGACCGTCTTGCCTGCCTGCATGGACAGCTGGCGGATCTTCTCGTGCAGTTCCTGACGGTTTCCACCCTCTTTTACGGCATCCATCATGATATTCTCTGTTGCCATAAACGGAATTTCTGCCATAAAGTGCTTGTAAATTACCTTCGGATATACCACCAGACCATCTACAACATTTAAGCACAGATCCAGGATACCATCGATTGCAAGGAATCCTTCCGGTACAGACAGACGCTTGTTGGCTGAATCATCGAGTGTACGCTCAAACCACTGTGTAGCAGAGGTGATGGCCGGATTCAGGGCATCCACCATCACATAGCGGGACAGAGAAGCAATACGCTCACTCCGCATCGGGTTACGCTTGTACGCCATCGCAGAAGATCCGATCTGATTCTTTTCAAATGGCTCCTCTACTTCTTTCAGATGCTGCAGGAGACGAATATCATTTGACATCTTATGTGCGCTGGCCGCAATGCCTGCTAAAACATTCAAAACACGGGTATCTACTTTACGGGAATAGGTCTGTCCGGAAACCGGATAGCAGGACTTAAATCCCATTTTCTCAGCGATCATCGGATCAATCTTATCAATTGTCTCCTGATCCCCGTCAAAGAGTTCTAAGAAACTTGCCTGAGTACCGGTTGTTCCCTTGGATCCCAGCAGTTTTAATGTGCTCTGTACGTACTCCAGATCCTCCAGATCCATCAGAAACTCCTGTGTCCAGAGAGTTGCACGCTTTCCTACAGTAGTCGGCTGTGCCGGCTGGAAATGCGTAAATGCAAGGGTCGGCTGATCCTTATACTTTTCTGCAAAATTGGACAGCTCTGCAATTACACTGACAAGCTTCTTATGTACAAGCTTCAATGCCTCGTTCATGAGAATGATATCTGTGTTGTCTCCAACATAGCAGGAAGTAGCACCCAGATGAATGATACCGGCAGCCTTCGGACACTGCTGTCCATAGGCATACACATGGCTCATGACATCATGACGTACCAGTTTCTCACGTGCGACTGCTACATCATAATTAATGTCATTGACATGTTCTTTCATCTCATCAATCATATCCTGTGTGATGACCGGCTTTCCGTTCTCGGAAAGTCCGAGTTCCATCTCTGTCTCAGCCAGTGCGATCCAGAGTTTTCTCCATGTGGAAAATTTCATATCCTGGGAAAAAATGTACTGCATTTCCTTGCTGGCATAACGCTCGGAAAGCGGACTTGTGTATCTGTCTGTGCTCATGTTCTTCTCCTTTTATTCGAATACATTGGTAATTTATCGGCTCATCTTGCGCTCAAGATCAATCTCTTTGTCGTAGTACTCTCCGCGAATGTCCTGTTTTGGCGGTTCCATCGGGTACTTGCCCGTAAAACAGCCGGTACAGATCGGAAGTCCTTCTGCCATTTCTTTCAGACGCTCGATTCCAAGATAGCCAAGAGAATCTGCGCCGATGATCTGACGGATCTCCTCAATCGTACGGTTATAAGCAATCAGCTGCTCACGTGCCGGAATATCAGTTCCGAAATAACAAGGCCATAAAAATGGCGGAGAACTGATACGTACATGCACCTCGGTCGCTCCTGCATCTCTTAACATACGCACAATACGGTCAGATGTCGTACCTCTTACGATCGAATCGTCAATCATAATGACACGTTTGCCTGCCACTGCCTCACGCAGTACATTCAGCTTCACCTGTACGCTTGATTCCCTGCTGCTCTGCTTTGGCTTGATGAACGTACGTCCCACATAACTGTTCTTGACAAAAGCTGTACCATACGGGATTCCCGATTCCAGAGAATAGCCAAGTGCTGCAGCATTTCCGGACTCCGGTACACCGGTCACCAGATCTGCCTCCACCGGGGAATCCTGTGCAAGAAAACGACCTGCCTTGATACGGCTCGCATATACGCTCACCCCGTCAATATGGCTGTCCGGTCTTGCAAAATAGATGTACTCAAAAATACAGCGTGCTTCCTTTTCTTTTGGAAGTGCCATGGTCATATCGGACTCAATGCCTTTTTCCGGAGAAATGGTCACAACTTCACCCGGCAGCACATCACGCACAAACGTTGCACCAATGGTGTCAAGTGCACAGGTTTCCGATGTGATGATATATGAATTGTCACGCTTTCCGATACAAAGCGGCTTAAAGCCGTATGGATCACGTGCTCCAATCAATTTACGAGGACTTGCTACAACCAGTGCGTAAGCTCCCTTGAGACGCTGGCACGCACGGCGCACAGCTTCTTCTGCTGACTGGGAATTCAGACGCTCCCTTGCGATATAATAGGCAATCACCTCAGAATCAATGGTGGTCTGGAAAATTGCTCCCGTATATTCCAGCTCCTTGCGAAGCTCCGGTGCATTGATCAGGTTGCCGTTGTGGGCAAGTGCCAATGTACCTTTGACATAATTTAACACGAGTGGCTGGGCATTTTCACGGGTAGACGAACCGGCCGTCGAATAGCGTACATGTCCGACTCCGATGTCCCCCTTCATCTGCTCAAGATTTTCCGGTGCGAACACTTCATTTACAAGTCCCATTCCCTTATAAGAAAGAACCTTGCCCTTTGGACCGCTGGTATCGCTGACTGCAATACCGCAGCTCTCCTGGCCGCGGTGCTGCAGGGCAAACAGTCCATAATATATTGTCGATGCTACATCTGCACCATCGAAATCATACATTCCGAAGACGCCACACTCTTCATGAAGTGTATCCGCATCATAACTGTTATTCTGAATCATTGTGATCTCCTATATCTATCTTGTAAAAGGCTTTCCTGTCAGAAGCTCATATGCTTCCTTGTATTTATCAACGGTCTTTGTGACAACTTCTTCCGGAAGAAGGAAATCATTGTCCGGATTTGCCTTAAGCCAGTCTCTGACATACTGCTTGTCGAATGATGGCTGTCCCTGTCCAGGCTTGTAGCCTTCCAATGGCCAGAATCTGGAGCTGTCCGGTGTAAGCATCTCGTCACCAAGAACAACCTTTCCGTTTTCATCAAGTCCAAACTCAAACTTGGTATCTGCAATGATGATTCCCTTGGAAAGTGCATACTCTGCACACTTCTTATAGAGAGCGATGGTGCAGTCTTTGATCTGTGTCGCATAATCACGGCCTTTTCCCGGATAAATTTTCTCCAGTACCTCTACCGACTGCTCGAAGGAAATATTCTCATCATGATCTCCCAGATCTGCCTTGGTACTCGGTGTATAAATCGGCTCCGGAAGTTTATCGGACTCTACCAGTCCCTCTGGAAGCTTAATACCGCATACGGTACCGTTTTCTTTGTAGCTTGCCCAGCCGCTTCCTGTGATATAGCCACGAACGATACACTCGATTGGGAGCATCTCTAACTTCTTGCACATCATGCTGTTTCCGTCAAAACGCTCCTGCTGGAAAAATTCCGGCATATCCTTGACATCTACAGAGATCATATGATTCGGAACAACATCCTTTGTAAAATCAAACCAGAATTTTGACATCTGTGTCAGAATCGCACCCTTGTCAGTGATTTTGTTCTTTAAGATGTTGTCAAATGCGGAAATACGGTCAGTAGCTACAATGATCAGGCTGTCTCCGTTATCATAGACTTCTCTTACTTTTCCTTCTTTGAATGGTTTAAATTCCTTCATTTTCGCTCTCCTTAATATTTTATTTTTCGATTAACAAACTCTTTCCGGTCATCTCTTTTGGCTGCTCTAATCCCATAATCTGAAGCAGAGTCGGAGCAATATCTGCCAGGCATCCGCCCTCACGCAGGGTATACTTCGGATCCGCATTTACGAGAATAAACGGTACCGGATTGGTTGTATGTGCAGTATGTGGCTCGCCTGTTTCGTAGTCGATCATCTTCTCTGCATTTCCGTGATCTGCACAGATAAACAGAACGCCGTCTACGTCCTTGATTGCCTGAACTGCATCTCCTACCAGTCCGTCCACACGCTCGACTGCCTTGATGGCTGCCGGAATCACACCGGTGTGTCCAACCATATCCGGGTTTGCAAAGTTGATAACGATAACATCATACTTGTCAGACTTAATTGCTTCTACAAGATCCATACCAACTTCCGGTGCACTCATCTCCGGCTTCAGATCGTATGTTGCAACATCCTTCGGAGAATTTACCAGCAGACGCGCCTCATCAACGTTTGGCTCTTCTACTCCACCGTTAAAGAAGAAGGTAACATGTGCATACTTCTCTGTTTCTGCCAGACGAAGCTGTGTCTTTCCACACTTTGCCAGGTACTCACCGAATGTATTGACAATGTGCTCTTTCTCGAAAGCAATCAGCTTGTTCGGGATCGTCTCATCATAATCCTTAAAGCAGACAAATGTTGTCTTAAGAAATGGACGATCAAATCCGGTAAACTTGTCATCACAGAATGCACGTGTCATTTCACGGGCACGGTCCGGACGGAAGTTAAAGAAGATTACGGAATCATTCTCTTTTACAACAGAAACCGGCTTTCCGTTCTCTGTAATTACCGTAGGAAGTACGAACTCGTCGGTTACCTCCTTGGCATAAGAATCTTCCATTGCCTTTACGGCATCTTCTGCCTGTACACCCTCGCCTTTTGTCAGAGAATCATAGGCTTTCTGTACACGATCCCAGTTATTATCACGATCCATTGCATAGTAACGTCCGGATAAAGAAGCGATCTTTCCAACACCGATCTCCTTCATCTTCTTTTCCAGTTCTTCTACAAATTCTTTTCCGGATTCCGGAGGAGTATCACGGCCATCCAGGAATGCGTGAACGTATACCTTGGTAAGTCCCTGCTTCTTTGCCATCTCTAAAAGACCATAAAGGTGGGAAATATGGCTGTGTACACCACCATCAGAAAGAAGTCCCCACAGGTGCAGGTCCGAATCATTTTTCTTACAGTTATCCATAGCTGCAAGCAGTGCTTTATTCTCGAAAAAGTCACCATCTTCGATTGCCTTGGTAATTCTGGTCAGATCCTGGTAAATAATACGGCCGGCACCAATATTCATATGTCCAACCTCAGAGTTACCCATCTGTCCGTCCGGAAGTCCTACTGCCAGGCCGGAAGCCTGTCCCTTTACAAAAGGACACTCCTTCATTAATTTATCCATCACCGGGGTATTTGCCAGTGCAATGGCATTTCCCTCTGTATGGTCGCTCAGACCATAGCCATCAAGAACCATTAAAACAACAGGTTTTTTGCTCATAATTCATCCTCTCTTTCCATTGCAACAATTGTATACTTTTATACTTTATTGTTACATAACCACTTATTATATTACATAATTTGAACGGGATTGCAAGTGTTCACTGCAAATTTCCCACAATATCGATCGATTTTAAATCCAGATCCACGTCGTCAAAATACTGACCATACCGTCGTCCAGAGGTATATGCATAAGGAGATGTTCCCGGTTTTTCTACATTTTTATATGGATAAAAACATCCATCCTCGTCGATTCCCACATTCTGGGAAATATCTGCCAGATAATGATAAAACGCTTTGACCTGCTTTTTTTCTGTCAGAATCGACGTCTTTAACGAATCCTGTATGCATGGAATCATCCGCAGTTTCAGACTGCCGGAATCATCAATCTGTATCTGTGCAATCGTTGTGTACAGTTTTCCGGTGGAAAACCAGAAGTTTCCCACACTGTACGCCACCGGCATATTTTTTATAAACTCAACGCCCTGCAGACGGTGTGGATGTCCACCAATCACAGCATCTGCACCAGCTTTTACACAAAGATCTGCAATGTCTGTCTGATCCTGCCCATAATGGATCTTTCCTTCTGTTCCCCAGTGAACATATGCGATTACATAATCGCTGTTCTTCTTCGCACGTTGCAGTTCTTTCTTCCATACCTCTTCCTGCTGGGTCTTTAATACTCCCGGTTTCTCCTTTTGGGCTTTCTGTGTAAAATGATAAAATCTTTCAATTTCTGTCGCAGATACAATCGCAATCTTTCGTCCGCCTGCGACCACATAGCGCACCGCGCTTGCCTCTGTCAGATTTCTGCCACCGCCACTGTACAGAATTCCCGCCGCATGCAATGCATCCAATGTATCCAGAAATCCCTGCTCCCCATAATCAAACACGTGATTATTTGCCACAGAAACCATATCTATTCCTGACGTATGCAGCAATCCGGCATCCTTTGGATCTGCCCGGAAGCAGTATGCCTTTCCTTCCTGCCGCTGGCCACGTGTCGTATAAGCAAACTCATTGTTTGCCATCGTAAAATCTGCCGAAATCAGTTCCTTTTTTACGCCATCCGAAAAATAATCCGCCATATGGTTCTTTGCCGTTTTCCCCGTACACCAGTCCTCATCCAGACAAATATCCCCGATAAAATCCAGACGAATACAGGATGGATCGGATACCTCTTTCCAGATCACATCTTCGTACGAATACGACAGGTACTGCCGCTGCCGGCAATACAAAAGCCACAAAACATGCATACTGTTTCCGGTAAACCGATACCACAGGTCCGGATCCTGATTTCCGTTTTCCAGCTGTGTGTACAGACTTTGCAACACACCGCTCCCATACTGTGTTCCAATCCAGTTCATAAAAGCTTCATCCACCGGATATTTCTGAAAAAACGCTCCAGAGGCCGTCTGCAAAATCTGATTTTCCAGGTCCTGTGCTTCCGGTTCGGCATTCTGTGATGTCTCCGTGACCTTTGAGGTTTTTTCCTCATATTCAGTTTGTACTTCCTTAGTCTCTTTTACCGGCTGTGTATTTTGGATAATGCCATGTGTCAAAGCAAAAATAAACAACAAGAGAACGACACATTCCAGACATTTTTTCTTCATGCGTAAAATTTCAAAGGCTATTCACCCGGAATTTCCAGATGAATAGCCCTATAACCATAAAAAATCAGATTCTAGTAGTTTACAATCTTACCGAAATCAGCTTTCAGAGATGCTCCACCAACCAGACCACCATCGATGTCTGGCTTTGCAAACAGCTCTGCTGCATTTCCAGCGTTTACAGATCCGCCGTACTGGATACGTACAGACTCTGCAGTTGCTTCATCATAAACTTCTTTGATGCATGCACGGATTGCGCCGCATACTTCCTCTGCCTGATCAGATGTAGCAGTCTTTCCTGTTCCGATTGCCCAGATTGGCTCATAAGCGATAACCATCTTTGCAACATCAGAAGCCGGAACACCAGCCAGATCAGACTTGATCTGCAGACGGATCCAATCAAGAGTTACACCCATCTCTCTCTGCTCAAGTGTTTCACCACAGCAAAGAATCGGAGTAAGACCAGCTTCGAAAGCTTTCTTTACTTTCTTGTTTAATAAGACATCATCTTCCTTGAAGTACTCACGTCTCTCAGAATGTCCTAAAACAACATACTTAACACCAGCATCTACTAACATCTCAGCAGAAATCTCACCTGTGTAAGCACCCTTCTCTTCGAAGTACATATTCTCTGCACCAACCTGTACGTTGGTTCCCTTAACAGCCTCTACAACTGGTACGATGTCGATTGCCGGTACACAGTAAACAACGTCTACGCTGTCAGATACTACTAATGGCTTTAACTCTTCTACTAATTTAACAGCCTGGCTTGGAGTCATATTCATTTTCCAGTTGCCGGCTACAATTTTCTTTCTTGCCATGATTCTCTTATCTCCTAATTTATTCTATCTTATTTATCATCTGCTGCCATAATACCTGGTAATTCCTTACCCTCTAAGAACTCAAGGGAAGCTCCACCACCAGTAGAGATATGGCTCATCTTGTCTGCATAACCCATCTGGTTAACAGCTGCAGCGGAATCTCCACCACCGATGATTGTTGTTGCATCTGTCTCTGCAAGAGCCTTAGCTACTGCAAGTGTACCAGCTGCAAGTGTCGGGTTCTCGAATACACCCATTGGTCCGTTCCATACAACGGTCTTTGCTGTCTTAACAGCATCTGCAAACATCTTTGCTGTCTTTGGTCCGATATCGCATCCCTCACGGTCAGCAGGCATAGCTGTAATATCGCAGGTCTCTGTCTCTACAGGTCCATCGATTGGATTTGGGAAATCCTTGATGGTAACAGCATCTACCGGAAGAAGGATCTTCTTTCCCATCTTCTCAGCCTTAGCCAGCATTTCCTTACAGTAGTCAAGCTTCTCATCATCACAGAGAGAAAGTCCGATCTCGTATCCCTGAGCCTTGATGAATGTGTAAGCCATACCACCACCGATGATCAGTGTATCACACTTCTCAAGGAGGTTATTGATAACGTTGAGCTTGTCAGCAACCTTTGCACCACCGAGAATTGCTACGAATGGACGTACCGGATTCTCAACAGCATTTCCTAAGAAGGCGATCTCCTTCTCCATCAGGTAACCAACAACGTTCTGTCCACCCTTTGCAGAGATGAACTTTGTAACACCTGCAACAGATGCATGTGCTCTGTGGGAAGAACCAAATGCATCACATACATAGATGTCTGCAAGATCAGCAAGTTCCTTAGAGAACTGCTCACCGTTCTTTGTCTCCTCAGCGCCACGGAAACGTGTATTCTGAAGTAATACAACATCTCCCTCTTTCATTTCCTCAACAGCCTTTGTAGCAGCCTCGCCTGTTACATTGTAATCAGAAACGAAGTTTACCTTCTGTCCAAGAAGCTCCTCCAGTCTCTTTGCAACTGGTGCAAGGGACTCGCCTTCGTTTGGTCCGTTCTTTACTTTTCCAAGATGAGAGCAAAGGATTACCTTTCCGCCATCTTTTAATAACTTCTTAATGGTAGGAAGAGCAGCTTTGATACGGGTATCATCTGTGATCTCACCAGCCTTAAGTGGTACATTGAAGTCACATCTTACAAGGACTCTCTTGCCCTTTGCGTTGATATCATCAACTGTTTTCTTATTTAATGCCATGTTTTTATTCTCCGTTCTGCCCGGTCGGGCTTTTCATTTGGTACATCTTTGATAAATTCTGCAAAACATTACAGACTCCGCAGCTGCCTGCAATGTGCTTAATGATTTTAAAAAAGAGCCCGGCCCTACAGGCCGGACCCTTTCACATAAACTACGATAGATTATGCTAACTCAGAGAAGTACTTAATTGTACGAACCATCTGAGATGTGTAGCTGTTCTCGTTATCATACCAAGAAACAACCTGAACCTCATACAGATCATCAGCAATCTTGCTAACCATTGTCTGAGTAGAATCGAATAAAGAACCAAATCTCATACCAACGATATCAGAAGATACGATTAAGTCCTCATTGTATCCGAATGACTCATTAGCTGCTGCCTTCATAGCTGCATTGATTCCCTCAACAGTTACGTCAGACTTCTTAACAACTGCTGTAAGGATTGTTGTAGAACCAGTTGGAACTGGAACACGCTGTGCAGATCCGATTAACTTTCCGTTCAGTTCTGGGATTACAAGACCGATAGCCTTTGCAGCACCAGTTGTGTTAGGAACGATGTTAACTGCAGCTGCACGAGATCTTCTTAAATCACCCTTACGCTGTGGTCCATCAAGAGTCATCTGATCACCAGTGTATGCATGGATTGTGCACATGATACCAGACTGGATTGGAGCATACTTGTTAAGAGCATCTGCCATTGGAGCTAAGCAGTTTGTTGTACAAGAAGCTGCAGAAATGATTGTATCAGAAGCCTTTAATGTCTTGTGGTTTGTATTGTAAACGATTGTAGGAAGGTCGTTTCCTGCTGGTGCAGAAATAACTACCTTACGAGCTCCAGCATTGATATGAGCCTGAGCCTTCTCTTTGCTTGTATAGAATCCAGAGCACTCTAATACAACGTCAACCTTTAACTCACCCCATGGGCAATTGTTTGCATCTGGGAAAGCGTAGATCTTGATTTCCTTACCACATACTGTGATGGAATCCTCGCTTGCAGAAACTTCATCTGCATGCTCGTACTTACCCTGTGAGCTATCATACTTTAATAAGTGTGCTAACATCTTTGGGCTTGTTAAGTCGTTGATTGCTACTACTTCGTATCCTTCTGCTCCGAACATCTGTCTGAAAGCAAGACGACCGATACGGCCGAATCCGTTGATTGCTACTCTTACTGCCATTCTTAATTCCTCCTAGAATTGTAAATAAATAGTCTCATGGAACTTGCGTCCCAAGCTTCCTTTATTTTACCCAATTATTTCCGAAAGTTCAAGTCTTTTCTCCGTCTTTGTTAATTTTTTCACTAAAGGTATCTATTTCCCCTGAAATATAGTATAATCTTACGAAAAGACTTGTTCTGAAACCACCGGACAGATAATAAAAAAGGAGGCTCTTATGCTTTGGGATACACATATGCACACACATCACAGCGGTGACAGTGACGCTCCAATGGAGGACATGATCCAGGCAGCCCTGCGGCAAAATCTGGACGGCATCTGCTTCACCGACCATTTTGACTATGATTACCCAGATGACCCCGATCTGTTTCTTCTGGATTTTGATTCTTATATAGAAGAAGTCCACACCTTCCAGGAAATATACCGCGACCGTCTTCCCATACGTCTTGGCATAGAAATCGGCCTGCAGCCCCATATCACAGAAATCAACCGCAAAGCCGTAACGGAGCACCCGTTTGATTTTGTCATCGGTTCCTCCCACGTCGTTCACGGAGTCGATCCCTACTACCCGAAATATTACGAAGGGCGTACCGAGGAAACCGCTTACCGCGAGTACTTTACATCCATTCTCGAAAATCTCAAAACCAATCCGGACTTTGATGTATACGGACATCTGGATTATGTCGTCCGCTATGGTCCAAACCGCAACCAGTATTATACTTATGAAGCCTATGCCGATATCATTGACGAAATTCTGCGCACGATCATCTCCATGGGAAAAGGCATCGAAGTCAACACCGCCGGATTTAAATATGGTCTGGGACATCCGAATCCGACCGAAGCCATTCTTGCACGCTACCGGGAACTCGGAGGCGAGATTCTGACGCTCGGAGCCGATGCCCATGCCCCGGAACATGTCGCCTTCGCATTTGACCGTCTTTCCCAGATTCTGCTGGCTGCCGGGTTCCGTTACTACACCGTCTTTACCGACCGGAAACCATCCTTCTATCCGCTTGCAGAATCCTGAAAATGAAGGATAAATTCCAAAAATTTCAAAATAGGTATTGCAAAATACAAATAACACGGTATAATGTAAGTATTGAATGGTGTTATTTATATAGCATGCACGTACGCAAATGAGTATGTAGTTCAATTTTATTAAACAATTATCTAATTAACTACTCAGTTACTCAATTTCCTTTAAGTAACTAAGAAGGAGCAGGTTTCCTCGCCTGCTCCTTTCTTTGTTTTCTGAATCCGTTACCTTTTTCTTTCCCGGCATTACAACATACTAGAAACATCCTTCAGATAAAATTCGCACACCTTTCTCACTTCGGATTTTCTGGATTTGCTGCAAGGAACCGTGATGCCATTGTTCAGCTTTACATTTTCTCCGACACTCTCTATATATGCACAGTTGATCAGATAACTCTTGGCCGAATGTACAAAAAAACATCCCTGAAGCATCTCTTCATACTCTGCCATTCTTCCGCGGAACCGATAACTTTCCCCATCCACACAATGAACAGAGATATAGTGTCCCTGACTCTCTAAATACATGATATCCTGTATGCGGAGCAGTTTATGGGTACGCTGATGACGGACGGTAATACTCCGCCCTGCATGTTTCATTCCCCACAGGCGGCATAAAATCTTCTCCAGTTCCTGTTCCGAATGCATTTTCCGCATATATGCCACCGGCTGATAAGAAAATGCTTCAAACACATCCTCATCATGATCACTCAGGAAAATCAGAGAAGCCTCCTTTTTCTCCTCATGATTCCGGATTTCTCTGGCAATTTCATATCCATGTACATCCGACAATCTTGTATTCAGAAAAATCAGATCCATTTTTCTTTCATCCAGATCCCGTCGAAACGCTGCCCCCTCCGTATAAATCTGTACATTCGTTTCCAGTTTCCGATCCTGATAAAAATCACGCACATGATCCTCAAGCTCTGTCGCAAAGCTTTTATCGGAATCACAAATTACTACTTCCCACATAATTTTTCCTCTTTTGTTTCTTACTTACAATATAGTTATTTATAACTATTATAATAAACATTTTATGTCACAAAAAGAAATGTATGTGTTAGTTTTGCACATTAGTTTTCGTTCGTTTCCGTTATAAATCATTGCAAAGTGTCTAAAATGGTCGTATAATAGCTATTGTACCAAATATAAAACAATCGATGGAAATGGAATAACGATGGAAAGACAATTAAAAGTTTTACTTATTGAAGATGATAAAATTGCCTGCAGTGAAATGCAGTCTGCCATGGACGCCACGACAGACCTTTCCCTGATCAATATCACAGACAACACTACCGATGCACTCCGCATCGTAGAAAGCAGTCTGCCCGATGTTGTGATTTTAGATTTAGAACTGCATCTTGGTGGGGGAAATGGGCTCTTTTTTCTGGAAGGATTAAAAAAACTAGAATTGCCGGTCCGTCCATATATTCTTGTCACGACCAACAATTCCAGTACGATTACGCTGGAGCAGGCACGCCTTTTCGGCTCTGATTTTATTATGGCAAAATACAATTCCGAATACTCAGCACAGTACGTCATCGAATTTTTGCAGATGATGAAACCTGCAATTCTTTCTTCCGAACATGTGAAGATCCATACGCCTGTTCCGGAATCTCCTGCCGACCACGAGCAGCGGATCATCCAGCGCATCCAGCGCGAACTTGATCTGATCGGAATCAGTCCAAAGGCGATTGGCTATCAGTATCTGACCGATGCCATCCTTCTGACGTACCGCAATCCCGGCCCGAACCTGTGCCGGAAACTGAGTGAGAAATACCACAAGACCGATGTCAGTATTGAGCGTGCCATCCAGAATGCAATCAACCGTGCATGGAAGACCAGCGATCCGGATGATCTGCTCACTTACTATACCGGCCATATCCGTCCGGATAAAGGGGTTCCGACCCTCATGGAATTCGTTCATTACTATGCCCGGAAACTCCAGCTTGAACATGTTTAATTTTTATACATCAGCAGTCATTTTGCTGCTTCTTTCGCTCCTCTTTTTTATCCATGTAAGGACAGCCAGAAGAAGTACCAGACTGACACCCAGTGCAACCCACCAGATCTGTACCAGGCCGGCAACAATGTATCCAATGATACATACCACTGCAACGACTGCTGCATACTGCATCTGTGTCGTCACATGGTTGATATGATTGCTCTGCGCTCCCGCAGAAGACATCACCGTTGTATCCGAAATCGGAGATACATGATCTCCACATACGGCACCTGCCAGTACTGCGGATACCGCAATGATCATCATCTCCAGATGATCTGCCCCCGGGAACATGGCGATTGCGATCGGAACAAGGATTGCAAACGTTCCCCAGCTTGTACCTGTCGAAAAAGCAAGGAATATTGCGATCACAAACAGGATTGCCGGAAGAAACAGGCTGGCAGAAGCACTGGTTCCCACGATGGATTCCACAAATGTACCAATCTGCAAAGCATCGCCCATTCCCTTTAATGTCCAGGCAAAAATCAAAATTCCGATTGCCGGAATCATCAGCTTAAAGCCTTCCACAAAACTCTCCATGAACCCTTTGAATGTTACAACCTTTCGCGGAAGATACAAAATCAGCATGACAAAAACAGTAACCATGGTTGCAAAAATCAGGCTCGTTTCCGCATCACATCCTGCAAATGCGCTGACCACATCGGTCGCACCGCCCAGAAATCCGGTATAGATCATGGCACCAATTGCAGAACCGATCAGAACAAGCACCGGAAGCAGCAGATCTATTACTTTTCCGTTGGAAGAAATATCTTCTTCCTTTACCTTTTCAAACTCTTCCCCGCCACCGGTAAACAGATCTCCTTTGGCCGCATTCTCCTCATGTTTTTTCATGAGGCCGAAATCAAATCCGGCGATAATCACATAAAATACCATCACCAGTGTCAGAATCGCATAGAGATTGTACGGGATTGTGCGTAAAAACAGCTGGAATCCTGTAATTCCCGCATCTTTTGGAACATACGAATTGACAGCTGCCGCCCAGCTGGAAATCGGCGCAATGATGCAGACCGGCGCAGCGGTCGCATCAATGATATATGCCAGTTTCGCACGGGATACTTTGTAGCGGTCAGTCACCGGACGCATCACTGATCCGACAGTCAGACAATTGAAATAGTCATCCACAAAAATCAGAATGCCCAGTCCGGTTGTCGCCAGCATGGCACTTTTCTTGGACTTGATCTTGCTGCCTGCCCATCTTCCGTAGGCCGCAGAGCCTCCGGATTTGGACATCAGCACAATGATCATTCCAAGCAGCACATCAAAAATCAGGATGTTCAGATTCATGCTGTCTTTCATAATTGAAAACAGGGCATTGAATGCGTTCCACGGATGAAAACCGGTGTACAGCAATGCTCCGACTGCTACTCCGATAAACAGGGAACTGTATACTTCCTTAGTGACAAGTGCCAGTATAATTGCCAGAAGTGGCGGCACCAGTGACCACCATGTTCCGATAAAAATCGACGTATCCATTTTCCAGATTGTTCCTCTCTTATGTCTTTATTTTGTATCACTATTTTAACTTGAACTGCTGCACCAGATCATTCAGAGAATCCGACTCTGCAGAAAGTTCCTGACTGGTTGCGGAAGATTCCTCTGCGATTGCCGCATTGCTCTGTACAACCTCAGAAATCTGGTTTACACCGGACTCTGCCTGCTTGATCTGCTCTGCCTGTGTCTCGGAAAGCTGTGCCAGTTCCTGGGATTTCTTTGCCACTTCATTGATTCCCTCTACAAGAGAAACAATCGTCTTGGACGTCACATCAACGGCCTGGTTTCCATTTTCAATTTCCTGAATAGAGTTCATAATCAGCTCACGGGTATTGACTGCAGACTGTGCACTCTCATCCGCAAGTTTTCCAATCTGGGAAGCAACTACCGCAAATCCTTTACCGGCTTCTCCTGCACGTGCAGCCTCAATGGATGCGTTTAGGGCAAGCAAGTTTGTCTGCTCTGCAATCTCCTCAATCTGTCCGATGATCGTCTCGATCTGCTTGGACATATCGCTGATTCTCTTCATTGCTTCGGTAACTGCATTCATTTCCTTCTGTGTCTTATCTGCTTCCTGTGCATATTTTACAGATAATTCGTAAGAAGCCTGTGCACTTTCATGTGTGTGCTCAACCCCTTCGGTAATATTGGCAAAGGATGCCAGAAGTTCTTCCACTGCACCTGCCTGATCGGTAGATCCCTCTGCCAGTGTCTGTGATCCCTCTGCCAGATTGGTAGATCCTGCTGATACCTGAGAAGCTGCCTCCTCAATCCGGTGCATGGTCTCATTCATATCCGTATTCATCACATGGATGGCGTCGTTCATTGCCGCAAACTCACCCATATACTTCTCCGGGATCTTGGAAACACCCGTGTAATCGTTGTGTGCCATCAGATCCATACGATGGTTGACATCCTGAATAACGGCTGCCAGATTCTTTGCCATGTCACGTGCAACAACTACCATCTCAGAAATCTCATCCTCTGACGTCATCTCCGGGAACTCACTGGAGAGATCTCCCTTTGCAAATGTATCAAAACGGGCACCCAGCTGATCCAAAGGATCAACTATATTCTGTGCAAGCACTTTACCGATCCGGCGTGCAACAAAAATGGCAAGCACAATAATGGCAATAATAACAAGTAAAGATACAACTTCCACAACAGAAAGAATTTTCTCTGTCGCATCTCCGTGTTCGGTATTCGCATTCATGAGTTTTACCATTTCCTGATAAATTTCCTCATAGATCGGTGCCACCTGATCCTGTGCCATCTGCTGAGCCTCATGACGCGCATCAATGTCCTGTGTGTTTTTTCCTTTTTCCAGTACGGCATCACAAATTTTATAATATTCCGTCAGTTTTTCCGTGATGCTATTATAGATTTTCTCCTCATCCGCTGATGAAACTGTATCTTTTACATCTTTGGTGTACTGCTGGCAGGATTCCTTCTTCTTCTCATAATTTTCTGCACAGCTGTTTACCAGTTTTTCTTCCTGATATCCGATTGTAGCACGCAGATAACTTCTCGTATCGGCAAACGTAATCATCATCTTGCCAATATCGCCCTGTGAAAAACCGTAATTTTTCAATGCATAATTATAACGATTGCTGATCACAATTCCGGATACAGCTCCCACAACACCGGAAATGCTGACAATCAGAGCCACCATCACAATTGCAGAAGAAATTCGTTCCTTTAATCTCTTCTTATTTAACTTTTCAATCAACTTTTGTATCATATAAGTTTCCTCCTCAAACTGGTTTTCATTTGTTTAAATATTTTTTCAGAATCTCTTCCGTCATCTCAAACGGATAATTTTTTAACTTGGCAGGATTCTGCAACAGTTTCTGCACATCCTCCTCCCAAAGTGCATCCGGAATCTGTGGCTGTCCGAGAAGCTTGTCCAGATATGCGATAAACTCTGCCCGGTTCTCAAATCCAAGCAGTTCCAGCACCTCTGCCACCCGTTTCTGGTTGTTATAAAAGCGCAAAAATCCCGGCAGGAAAAATCCAACCGCTTTTCCATGGGGAACTCCAAGCTCATATGTAACCGGATAACTCAATCCGTGTGGAATACTAGTACCGGTATGTGCAATCGCCATGCCTGCCACAACGGATGCATGCATAAACGTTTCGTAGCCCTCATCCGGAATCTTAATTTCGGAAGAAAGCAGGTATTCCTTTGCACTGCCCCAGATCCGAAGACCTTCCGCCGAATACATCCGGTTGTATGCATTTGCATTGGTGTTCAAATACGACTCAATCAGGTGTGCCAGCGCATCCACACAGGTGCTTACCATATTTTCATAAGAAGAAGTCTTTAAATATCCGGCATCCACAAATGCCAGATCTGCAAACCATTTGTGTGCAATTGACTGCTTCGTATGTAAATCGTGCCGGGTCAGAATCGCATAAGGCGTCACTTCCGATCCTGTACCGGACGTGGTCGGGACTGCTGCAACCGGATAGCCCTGCATCGGCTCCGGATGATAAAGCCTCTCCTCTGCGTGATCAATCGCCGATGGATTCGCTGCCAGAAGCGAAATCGCCTTGGAAGCATCCATCGGCGATCCACCGCCCACGGCCACAAAAAAATCCACCTGTTCTTTTACTGCTATACCAGCCGCTACAGCCACAGTCTCCACAGACGGATTCTCTTCGACCTCATCAAAAATCACATAGGTCTGTCCATTCGCCTGCAGTGCCTGCTCGACTGCTGCAAGCGAACCATTGATGCGGCTGGAATGTTTTCCAGTCACAATCATGGCTCTGCTTCCTAAGGCTTTTAACTCTGCACCGTTTTCCGAAACACAGCCGCTGCCAAAAAATACTTTCGTCGGCATATACAATCTCATGTTTCTACTCCTTTATGCGTTGCACATCTCCGTGACCACTTCATTGATCACTTTTCCGTCGGCCTTGCCTTTCAGCTCCGGCATGATCGTCTTCATGATCTGTCCCTTGTTCTTCGTTGCAATCACATCTGCGAACTTTTCCTTAACAATCGCAGTCACTTCCTCTTTCGAAAGCATCTTCGGCGCATACTCTTTCATGATATCGTAACGCTTCTTGTACTCCTCCAACAGATCTGTACGTTCTGCCGGGCAGGAATCGATCTGTTCCTGAACAGTCTTTAACTCCTTCATGATCGTCGCATTGACCATATCCTCCGGAATATCATCTCTGCATCCGGCATCGATTGCGTTCTTCTTGACGGCAGAAACCAGAGAAGAAATCGCATCTTTCCGTTCCTTGTCACGTGCTTTCATCGCTGCCATCATGTCTTTGCGTAGCTGTTCCATCTGCATAATTTTTTAACCTCCATGTCATGTAAATAAAATTTCAGATACTACTATTATACTACGCATCCTGCCCGATAGCAAAGAATAACCTTACATTTTTTAATCATATTTGTGAATTTCTTTCTGAAATTCCCGAATATCTTTTGCAATCTCGCCACTCAAAAGAAGCATGCAGATCAGATTCGGGATTGCCATCAGCGCATTGGCAATATCTGAAAAATTCCATACCAGGCTCAGTGTCTGTGTACATCCGAAATACACAACAAAGGAAAAAATGAGGCGGTATACCATATTAAACCGGTGTGTTCCCAATAGATATTCAAAGGCTTTTTCCCCGTGATATTCCCATCCGAGAATCGTAGAAAACGCAAACAATGTAATGCCGATCGTCACAAGCCAGCCTCCGGCCGATCCAAGGACCGTCTCAAATGCTGCAATCGTAACATCCGAACCGGTCAGCATATTTCCGGCAGCATCGGTCATGCCAAGGACACCAGAAGAGGCAATCGCAAGTCCCGTAATCGTACAGACAACAATCGTATCCCAGAAGGTTCCCGTCATATTGATATAGCCCTGACGCACCGGGTTATCCGTTGTTGCAGCTGCAGCCGTAATTGCCGCTGAACCCATACCGGCTTCGTTGGAAAACACTCCTCTTGCCACACCATAACGCATTGCATTCATCATAGACGCGACAATCGTTCCGCACAGACCGCCGCCTACTGCTTTTACCGAAAATGCCATCCGAAAAATCATCGCAATGCCGGCCGGCAGATTCGAAATATTTCCGATAATGACAATAACGCCACAGATCACATAAAAAATCGCCATCAGCGGAACAACCACCGAAGAAACCTTTGAAATGGATTTGATACCGCCAACAATAATCAGCAGTGCAAGTACCGTAATCACAATTCCGGTCAGATGCGTCGGCACATGAAAAGTCGTATGTAAGGCACTGGAAATGGAATTCCCCTGTGTCATATTGCCGATTCCAAACGAAGCAATCACTGCAAACAATGCAAAGAGCCACGCAAGAACCGCTCCAAACTTTTTATTCTTCAGCGCCTTTTTCATCGTATACATCGGACCGCCACTCATCTCACCCTTGGCATTGATCTCACGGTATTTGATCGCCAGCATACACTCACTGAACTTCGATGTCATACCAAATGCAGCAGAGATCCACATCCAGACTAAAGCTCCCGGACCACCGGAAACCATCGCCGTCGCCACTCCCACAATGTTTCCCGTTCCGATTGTGGCGGCAAGCGCTGTAGTCAGTGCCGAAAACGGAGACACATCGCCCTCGCCACGGCTTTTCGTCCGTGCTTCTTTGCTTAACGTACTTTTGAGTGCATAACCGAGATTTCTCCATGTCAGAAACCGCGTGCGGATCGTAAGGAAGATTCCGGTCCCCACAAGCAGAATCAGCATAACCGGTCCCCAAACAAAATCATCAATTGCAGTAATTACATCATTTAACCTTTCCATAACCTCATCCCTCCTGTTTTCGAATAAAAAAAGGGCAGTGTCTGAACAACATCGCCCTTTGTTTTCTATATCCTATGAAATTTGTCTTTATCTTATACTTCCAAAAGGAATCTGTCAACCGGTTTATGCCGCAACATCCACTCCGGCATCCGTATATCCATTGTCCGTATTCCCCGAATCATCACTTTGATCATCGTTCCAGTCATCCTCCGAACTGTCCGTGATGACAACCTTGCATTTCCACTCCATCCCATGTACTTTTGCTTTGATTGTAACCGTACCGCTGGTATACGGGGTCAGTATGCCATCCTCTACCTCGCATATATCGTCATCGGAAGAGGTCCATTCCACCTCATGACTGCATCCCTTCAGATCCAGAGAAACCGTATCTTCCACGTCCATCTCCACCGCCGTCTTATTCAGTTCCGGCGTTTCTACTGTCACCTGGCAGGATTTCTTCTGCTTTCCTTTCTTTACCGTGATGGTTGCTTTACCTTTTCCTTTTGCCACCACTTTTCCGGCGGAGACACCAGCTACTGCCGTATTACTGCTGCCCCAGGAAGTGGTTCCGGCTCCACCCTTCACCGTAAGTTTCTTACTCTGTCCTTTGACAAGCACAATCTTTGCATTGCTGATCGACAGCGGACTTACCTTCGGTTTTGTGTTCTTTTTCTTCGTTGTCGTCCGCTTCGTGGTTGTTTTAGTAGTTTTCCTCGTCTGAGCATATCCGCCCGATGAACCAAAACACTTCTTGCACGGTGTCAGACCGCGTGCCAGTGCATTGGAGAGAGAAGTCTGATAAAAATTGCCCCGCCCGCATTTGTGGGTATGATATTTGCTGCCGGTCGGTGTCACATAGACCGTGGTCTCTGCATGAGCCGTCACCATGCCTGCACTGTCGCTCATCGGCAGAATCATCATAAAAAATACAAGCGTAACACTTAACATCGTCTTTTTGATTGTTTTCATAAGCTGCCTCCTTCGTATCTTTTCCTCTGCTTGAAACATGCCTTATGTTTTCATCATACGCCTTCTCATTTTCAAGTACAATACCGTTTTCCAAAATTGACAATACGCGTTTTGTCAAGAAACAATCTCTGGCATACCATAAGGAAAAAGGAGTTTTTTATGCTCGCTCCTCATTTTATCCAGCTTTTAACCTCTTCACGTCCAGCCGCCATCGCCAGAATACAGGGAGATACCGTAAGTCCCGTACGGGGACTTGCCACATTCTACAACGTCTCTGCCGGCGGCGTTCTCGTACAGGTCGAGGTCTTTCATCTTCCCGATCAGAATACCCCGGAGGCCTCCGGCTTCTTTGGCATGCATATTCACGAAAACGGAAACTGCACACCGCCATTCGACCAGAGTGGCAGCCACTATAATCCGACCAACCAGCAACATCCATTTCACGACGGTGATCTGCCACCGCTCTTATCCAACCGCGGATATGCCTGGATGGCCTTTTATGACATGCGCTTTGGTATCTCCGATATCGTGGGAAGATCACTGATTATCCATGAAAACCGGGATGATTTCACGACACAGCCCGCGGGAGATTCCGGGAAGAAGATTGCCTGTGGGGTGATTTCGGTTTATACGGGGAGATAATGAAAAAAGTGGCTGTCACACTAACTAAATTAGTGTGACAGCCACTTCCAATAAAAAGCGATTTTATTTTCCTATCAGCACCTGCTTCCCCTGAAAAGCAAATCCATATGCTCGAATTTGATCTGGCCGAAATCCCCTGGCAAGTAACTGCGCATCATATTGTTTATGACGAATCTGTTCTAACGCATTGTTCACAGTCGCATGCAAATCAGCCTCCGACTCCGGATCAATCACTTTAAATTCCAGAATAATTGCATCCGACTGACCAATTTCAACAGGCTCAAGCATAATATCATAACGCCCAAATCCACTTTCGCGATTGGAGGTAATATGGTATTTATCCTGCAGATCTACCATCAATCCGAGAACAAACCCATGGTAAAAACGTTCCGGTTCTGCCGAAGCAGAAGGTCCCTTTCCCGTATCAAAGAAACTGAACGTTTCTAAGGCTATTCTGTTAATGTAATGATTCATTGCCCGGACATCATCCGCTAGCAGTGCCTTAACAAATGCATTATAATTTGGAGTATATTTTTTAAACCAGCCATCGATCATTCGGCGGAACATGACATCTACCTCATGATTTGTCAAAGAAAGATGGTAATTCTGATTGGATGCAGCAGCATCTTTCGGAGCCTGATTAATTTTCAAATATCCACTTGAAAGCAACAAACTCCATATCGCAGTCATATTATCATCCAACTGATCAAATACAATCTGCTCATCAATTTCCGTTACCAGTTCTTTTCCGGACAATAAATCCTCCATGGCCTCTTTGATTGCAGAATTTCCCCTTTGAATAAGATGTCCAATCAGGCTGTTAGAACTGGTAT